>Ga0123356_10003308_pt1 | contig 16922 bp, 12 predicted proteins | sample TergutEmb28metaG_2_FD_92546 | JGI IMG/M metagenome (GOLD analysis project Ga0123356, IMG submission 92546) | Embiratermes neotenicus P3 segment gut microbial communities from Petit-Saut dam, French Guiana - Emb289 P3 | ecosystem: Host-associated > Arthropoda: Insects > Digestive system > Gut ...
GCGCCTGTGAAGGTATCTGGTTTAACTGATGTGAGTGCCATTGCAGCCGGGGCCTCTCATTCTGTGGCTTTAAAGAAGGATGGCACTGTATGGACCTGGGGATATAACAGCTATGGTCAGTTGGGTGACAGTACCACTACACAACGTAATGCGCCTGTGAAGGTATCTGGTTTAACTGATGTGAGTGCCATTGCAGCCGGGGGCTATTATTCTGTGGCTTTAAAGAAGGATGGCACTGTATGGACTTGGGGATCTAACAGCTATGGTCAGTTGGGTGACAGCACCCAATCAAACCGCAATGCGCCCATACTGATACATGGATTCAATCTACAGACCCCGGTTGACTCTGTTTGCAGTATTACTTACAGTGTGGGTGGTGGTTTAGGTGGTCCAGATGTTGAGTATGGGGTGTCTGGTACGGTACATACTTTGAATACTGCTGATATTCCGACTCATGCTTCTGTGGATGGTAGGAATGTGTTGTTTGTTGGTTGGAGTGCAACTGAAGTTACAAAAATTCTCGGCGAGAATGATAAAGATCTGGTTTCCTCAGTGAGGATTACTGCGGTTGCGCTTGGCGCTGAGGATGTTGTGGTGTATGCACTTTGGAGCTTTGATCCTGTTGTAGATAAAGGCGGTTCAGAGGTTCCCCTGTTTATGATTGGGTTTGTTGTAGGTTTTGTGGTTGTAATTCTATTGGTTGTTTTTCTCTATAGGAAAGGTAAGCTTTTCAAAAAGAAACAGGCAGTTATGTCAAGTGATGCATCAGTAGCCAATTTGAGTTCTTTTGCTATAGGTAATGGGCATGCTTTTCAGAATTTTATACCTAGAGTAAATATGAAGCTTGATGTGTTAGAGGTGCTTTTTTACAAGTTTACTCAGCAAGTGACAAATAAGGTTGTTTTTTTGCAGATCACTCAAGCTGGGAATGTAGTGGGTGAAGCTGTTGGTAAGGTTGATGTTGCTGCTGATGTTCCTTGTGGGTCTGTATTTAAGGTAAAGTTCAAGTTTCAAAATAAAGGTGCTCTATTGGAGACTCAGGGACCGTGCTGTATAACTATTAAAGCCGCATCCGATGATAATGCGTTGTATCTTGCAAATGCACGTCCAGGGGATAGCCAATTTTTCAACGTTTCAATGGGTAAACTTGGGACGGTTTCACTCCCAAATAATGATGCCGTTGTTGTGTCAGGTAATTTGCTTTTCTGGGGTTTAGGTAAATTCGTCCTAAACGCTCAGAAAAAAAGTTAACCTGCCCATAAAAAACATAAAAACAGATCAATAAGCTCTTGCAGGCAACAAAAATATTGCCTATAGAGGAAGAGCAATTCAACCCTTTTTTTACCCTGATTGTCTGCTTAAAAGTCTCGTGCTTAGTTTTGTGGCTTTTTCACGCCGTTTCAAACTGTCAAATGCCGATTAACCCCTCTCTATATAAAATAAGCACTTCAGCCATTTACAAATTCTGAGGAGGTCTAATGGGGGTGTATATAATGTTGTGCGACATTGCCTCACACACAATTATCAATCAAATTTTGTGAAACAATGTTGACTTTTTTTGAAAATATAAATAAGTGAGTGATTGTTTTGATTAATAGAGTTTTTATAGGTTAGATTGAGTCTGTTTTGTATGTGGTAAAACTTGTATTTTTGTTTCAAAAACTTGATTTAAGATAAGGTTTAAATATTTAAATCCTCCTGAAAGGTGTGATAAGGGTATATTATGAGTGTTTTAAGGAGAAAGCGTTTAATGGAAATATCAATTATAAATATTAGCAAATATTGTGCTGCCAAAATATTGACGGGTCAAAAGGTGTTGGAGTAGAAAAACATGCCTACAGCATATACTTACCCTGGTGTTTATGTTGAAGAACTCCCCTCCTCTGTCCGCTCAATAATAGGTGTAGGCACATCTATAACTGCATTTGTCGGACGCGCTCTAAAGGGACCAACCGATAAGGCTACTCTTATTCATAGCTTTGCAGACTACACCCGAATTTTTGGCGGTCTATGGACAAAAAGCAACATGAGCTATGCCGTTTACCAATACTTCCAAAACGGAGGCGTAGACGCAATCATAGTTCGAGTAGTTGCAACAAAAAACTCTAATGCTAAAACACCCCCAACAGAACCTGCCATGCCAGCCACATTCACACTACACTACACCACTACCAAGGCACCTGCTGAAAAAGCATCTGCTGAAAAAGCGGTAGAAGAACTAAAAGCAACTGGATTTAAACTTAAAGCGGCTAACCCTGGACTTTGGGGTGAAAAACTAGACATAGTGCTCTCAGACGCAGACGAAGAGAAAAAAGAACAGGATGAGGATCCAACTTATTTCAATATTGCCATCTATCAAAAAATTGCCTCCGATGAACCTGGACCCATGCTTGAAATGTTTCGCAATGTTTCGTTAGATCCTGAAAAACCAAGATTTATAGGCAAAATCTTAGTTGATGGCGTTTCAGCCTATCTGCGTGTTGCATGCGAAAACAAAGACCTGCCCCCAAAACTTGTTTTTGATAACAGTAAACCTGAGAAAAACCCAAAATACGTACTAAACGCTGGAGCTAGTGATGGGGCTGAATTAACTTCCCAAATGGTAGTGGGTGATGAAGATGCAAAAACAGGCATGTACGCATTAAAAGATGCTGACTTGTTTAATTTATTATGCATCCCCGCCTACAGTGAATCAGACAATGACCGAAAAGTGACGTACGCTGCAGCTCTAAAGTTTTGCAATGATAAACGCGCTATACTTCTTGTTGACCCTCCTGCAGGCACAATAGATAGTTGGAACTCCACCGCAAAGGTTCTAGAAAATATCAATGAATACATTGATAGGGATAAAAATGGAGCAATTTTCTTCCCCAGAATTGTTGCCCCTGATCCCCTAGAGGAATATAGACTTAAAGAGTTTGATCCTTGTGGTGTGGTAGCGGGTGTTATAGCTAGAACAGATGCTCAACGAGGGGTTTGGAAAGCCCCCGCAGGAATTGAAGCAGTATTATCAGGTGTGCCGGATTTGGCTGTTAGGTTAACAAATGAGCAAAATGGAGAGTTAAACCCTAAGGGTGTTAACTGTTTAAGAATATTTCCTGACGTTGGACGCGTAATTTGGGGTTCAAGAACCCTGCGTGGCGCAGATAGTTTAACGGATCAATGGAAATACCTCTCCGTTAGACGTACCGCCCTCTATATTGAAGAAACCCTCTTTAGAGGCACTCAATGGGTAGTGTTTGAACCCAACGATGAGCGGCTTTGGGCTCAAATCCGCCTAAATATAGGTGCTTTTATGCATAGTCTTTTTGTTAAAGGCGCATTCCAAGGCAGCGACCCTAAACAAGCCTATTTGGTAAAGTGTGATAGTGAAACTACAACACAAACCGATATAGATGCAGGAATTGTAAATATATTGGTTGGGTTTGCACCGCTTAAACCCGCCGAATTTGTGGTATTAAAAATACAGCAACTAGCTGGACAGGAGCTTGAATAAATATGCCTGAATTTACTGTAAACACACATAGATTTGACCCCTATAAAAACTATAAATTCCTTGTAATTTGGGAAGGAGAACCCGTTGCAGGTATAAGTAAAGTCTCGGAGCTTAAACGAACTACGGAGGTTGTAAAACATCGATCAGGTGGAGATTCTAGTAGTTCACGTAAATCGCTTGGCAAAACTGAATATGAAGCTATCACCCTTGAACGTGGCGTTACCCATGACTTAGAATTCGAAGAGTGGGCAAACAAGGTCTGGCATTACGGTACAAAATTAGGTTCAGAGGTTGCACTGGCAGACTTTCGCAAAGACATAAGACTTGAACTCTACAATGAGGCAGGACAACTCGTAATTGCCTACAACATCTTCCGATGCTGGGTCTCTGAATTTGTTGCTATGCCTGCTCTTGACGCAAACGGCACCGCTGCAGTAGCTATTCAAACCTTAAAGCTGGAAAACGAAGGCTGGGAACGCGATAAAGCCGTAACCGAGCCAAGCGAACCTTCCTAAATAATCTATTAAGGGACGCTTAAAGTGAGGCGTTTAGTTGCACAGGTTCCCCATGGCTTTCAAGCAGACAAGGTCTGGATAAGACAAGCAACCATAAGAGAACTCAACGGGTATGATGAGCAACAAATAGCCTCCGCTCAAAATTTTTTTCCACCCTTTAAAACAAGCCTTTTACTTGCAAGGGTTGTAGAATTTAACAATACACCCTCCAATCTTGATACGTTGCAAATCATCCGCCAACTGCCTGTCGGAGACAGAATCGCCCTAATTTTACACCTAAGAAAAGTCACCTTTGGAGCTATACTTCACTGCACAATACAATGCCCCAGCTGCACAGACAAACTCTCCACAGATATAGCCATAGACTCCATTCTACAACCGCCAAAAAATAACCCACAACCAACCTACCCCCTCATATTTGAAAAACATCAGCTCACAATAAGACCCATAAACGGCTCCGACCTAGAAGATCTAGCCTTAAACCAAAATATGCCAAACCTACCCGAAAAACTGTTACGCGCCTGTATTATATCCTCTAATCCCCCCCTGCCTGAAAAACTAAGCAACAAGTTCCAAGAACAACTAGGCACAAAATTAGCTCAAATTGACCAGCAAGCCGACCTAACCCTTAACATAAACTGCTTCTCCTGCAACAAATCCTTCCAAACTCTTCTAGATATTGAAGACTTTTTCTTCCAAGAAATTACTGCTAGATATACCCAACTTGAACAAGAAATACATTGGATAGCTCTCCATTACCATTGGAACGAAAAAGACATCTTAGCCTTACCAACAAGCAAACGAAAACGCTACGTTGAATTAATCAACGCCTCACTGACAGGAGATAGCATATGACAGACAACAACAACTTTATCAAACATTTAATCACCAAAACAACAACAAAAACAACAACAGCCTCTGTTAAACCCGAATTACCCTTCGACACACTATTTAACACCTTTCAACTACCCCCAAACTACCATCATCAACAACACTACACCAACCCCCCCTACACCCAAACTACCACTGTCCAAAAACAAAATAACCCCCCTATAGACAACATCAAAAATGAGTCCCCACTACAGCACACACCAAATTACCCTGCCAAAAAACCCGAGATAGAATCACAAGAACAGATAAACACACCGAAGAGACAAACGGTCAATAATCAGAACTCAACTGAAAAAAAGGTTAAACAGGCCATTCAAACTGATGTAGTTGAGTCTTTTGAGTTTGACACTCTGAAAAACACAACAGCAAATCATCAAAAAAGAAGAGCAGACAAGCAACCGTCTGAGGATATCTTACAAGATTATGCAAGTATTAAATTTGAGTCCACTACTAAAAGCAGCAAAGACACCTCAACACATTTGTTGACTAACACTCAAAATGTAGCTTCAGATAAGGTACAAAACGAATCTCGGTCTCAATCTACGTTAAGTCAGTCTAAAATTCAAACGCATGATCTGAAACCGCAAGGGCAGACAAATTCATCTAAGAAGACAACTCCAAATAGCAACCCAACAATAGAGAATAGACCAAAATCTCAAAGTCAGAAAAACTTGACTAAAAAACAACCAGTTAACGATAATTTAATTGAAGAAAAAGTTAAACAGGATCTTCAAAATGTTGACGACATAAATGCGTCTTTTCTGTCTGATGTTCAAAAATCAGATGTTGTTGACCAAAACGTAACAGTAAAGCAACCTCACGTGAACGTTATACCTGATTCTGTGAGTGTTTCTGCTGAGTCTATTATTGAAAACAAACTCCCCGATACATCTTTGTATTTATCACCTGATGAGCAAAATGTAGCCTTAAATGCTACACAAAACGAGTTCCAATCTTCACCCCAACCAAATTATTCTAAAATTAAACAACAGAATCTGAAACCGCAAGGGCAGACAAATTCATCTAAGAGAAAAAGGGTAGAGCCAACTGAAGAAGCAACACCACATGACCAAATGATGAGGGAACCTTTCACTGTAGATGTTGTATCTGATTCTATAGATGCCCGCGTTGATTCGGTTATCGAAAACAAAAGCATCACCCAAAATTTTCCATTTAACGAACAAAATTTTTCTCCAAAAGAAAGCACGGAACCCGTCTCGGCTTCTGAAGACCAGAATCCGGATTCCCTGTATCAACCTAAAGCAACTTTACGCAGAATACAAGAGAAAAAACAAACAAAAATAGATACAACAGACATAACCAAAGAAGAAGACACACTTAGTCCAAATAATGATATACCAACAGAGCGGATGCCTGCAGACATCATAGAACCTGAAGTGAATCCGGTAACTGAGACAATAATAAAACCGCATAGTATTACTATTTTTAATGAAAATCATTCTGTCTCTTCTGTAGATGATGTTGTAGAGCCTCCGCTTGAGAATATTTCAACGAATTTTAACGCTAAAAAATCCCCAGCCGCATCTACGGTAGTTCCTGAAATTAAAAACGAATTTCTTAATCCAATTACTAAGGCGTCCAACGAGGCAAGTCAAGCCTCTTTGAGTCTTGACGTTAGACCCGAACCCCTTAATCATATTCATAGTAGTGTGCAACAGGCTATTCAAATGACCCTCAACAAGAACATTTCTTCAAAACCCCTTAAAACAACTAACCCAGTTGCCGATGATTATGATGAAAATCAACCCGAAAACCCGCAAATAACTGATCCGCCCCATAGAACGTCTGTATTTACTCCAAAACCTTTGGTATCCCAGGATCCCCCATCAAAGATTGCAGCTTTAACCCCAATTATTCAAGATCCTGATGGTAATAGTGGTAAGTTCATTAAAGCAAATTTGCCTAAACCTGTTCTCCCTGTGAATAACGTGTTTTCTAAGCCTCAAATGCAGAAAGAGATGGAAAACACTGTCACTATACATATTGGGCGTATTGAAGTTCACGCAGTAAGAGAGCAGGAGCGGTCTGTCAGTCGGCCCAGAGAGCCCGCTTTATCTTTAGGTGACTATCTTAAACAACGAATGGAGAGAGATTACCATGAGTGATTATAGAGCTATAGCAACCGTAACAGCAGTTATCCGTGATATACTTATCAATAGTCAAGATGCCATAGGCAGCAATGCTACTGTTAAAACGTCTTCGCCAGCTAACCTAAAAGAACCCGCTAATGACGCTGATATCTTGAATCTATTTCTCTATCAAGTAAACGCTAATACTGTCTGTCATAGTTTAGGTTTACCTGCAAGAAACCAAAATGGTAAGCTGATGATTAAACCTCAACTTGCACTTGATCTACATTATCTGCTTACCGCGGCATCTAAAAATGAGCTAAAAGCACAGTTAATGCTGTCTAGTGCAATGATGGCTCTGCAAGAAAACGCTATCATACCTCGAAACAAAATTAGAAATACCCTCTCGCTCGCAGAGGAGGCGGATGAAAAATTTTTATTTGGATCAAATATTGCTGACCAGTTTGAGTCTTTAAAGATTAGTTTACAGTCAATATCTACTGAAGAGTTAACTAAGCTTTGGTCATCTTTTTTCCAAACCGGTTATCGGCTCTCAATTGCATATCATGTTAGTATGGTTCTTCTTGAAAGCACCTTAGAACCCGCTCCTTCCTTGCCTGTTAGTAAACGTCAATTGCAGGTTATTGCTATAAAGCAGCCTATAATTGAAAAAATAGAGCCCCAAATAATGACCTATGACCCTGCAAAAAAACTGGTTATAAACGGCCGCAACTTTAGCAGTGATAAGGTACTGGTGAGACTAAATGGCAAAGAAATTAAAGTTGAAGATAGTGACCTCTCAGATAATCAGATAAGCCTCTTAATTCCTAAGGATACTTTAGCAGGGGTTAAGCAGGTTCAGGTTCTACAAAAAATCCACTTTAGCCAAAACGATGAGGCGGGTCATAGCGGATATACATCAAATATTGCCGCTTTTGTACTAACACCTAACCTTAAAACAGCAACACCGCCCTCCCTAAAACTTGGGGAGACGTTAAAATTAAATTTTGAACCAGGCGTTGATGTAAACCAAAAAGTTAACATCTTAATTGGCGACTATGTGATAAAGGCCGATTTACCCCCACCCGACCCCGATAATGTTTATCCTCTAAAAACCTTAAAAATAAAAATTCCCTCACACATCCTAGCAGGCACTTACCCAGTTCGCATACGCATAGACAACGCAGATAGCCCACTTAACAATAATGATGAGACTAGTATTCAGATAACAAATGCCAAACAACAACAAATTGCTAAAGGCACTAAATAAGTGGCGTGAGAGTTGGTATGTCTGAAACTTGGTTTAAAACAAATCAAACCCACTTGGTGAGAAGTATTAACCAAGTTAAGGCTCTGCTAAAGAGCCATATTAACCGCAACTGTGAACCCTCTCTACCTCTTGAAGACACTATTTCCATAGACGGCGATGATGGGGTTGATGTTGAGTTGCCTGCTGTTGAGACGCTTTGTCTTCTTTTTGGACTATCCGCGTTTGAAAAACAGCTAATAGTGTTATGTGCCGCTCAAGAGTTAGACTCTGAAATTAAAACGCTTCTTGCAGAGACCCATGGTAATCCAAATATGGCTTATCCTACTTTTGGGTTAGCTTTAGCATGTTTTCCCCAAGCCCACTGGAGCGCTATTGTTCCCACATCTCCGCTTCGAAAATTCCGCCTAATAGAGCTCAACTTGTTAAACGCGGCGGCTTCAATTACCAATATTCCCCTACGAGTCTCCGAACGCGTACTCCATTACCTAACCGGCATCTCCTACCTTGACACTAAATTAGAGGGCATAATAAAATCGGTCTCCAACAAAAACAACAATGAATCAACAGTTGAATCACACTTGCGCATCGTAGACAAAATCCTCTTTGCCTGGCACAACCACAACAACTGCGATAAAGAACAACTGCCCCTAATACAGTTATGCGGTGTTGACGAAGCAGGCAAACTTTCTATCGCTCAAACAGCTCTGGCGGCAAAACACTTAAACATCTGGCAACTACCCGCCGAGTTAATTCCCCAAAAACCCCGCGAAACAACCGCCCTTGCCCAACTCTGGAACCGCGAAGCCGCACTGCTTAACGCAGGACTATTTATCACAACAGAAGACACAACAGAAACACAAACCCAAAAAAACACCCTACGCTTCATAGACCAACTCTTAAACCCCGTTTTTCTATCCACAACCCAACGATGGCAAACCCCAAACAACAACACCATAACCCTACAAGTCAACAAACCCCTCAAACATGAACAAAGACAACTTTGGCAAACAAACATAAAAAACCCAGACCCGCACCTTCCACAGGTTATTTCCGCCCTAGTTAACCAATTCAACTTTAACGCCTCAGCCATAAAAGCAACAACCAACGAAGCTGTCCTACACGGTAATGATGCGAATTTAAGCACGCAAGAGGTGCTATGGGAGGCTGCGTGTGCGGTTAGTCGCCCAAAATTTCTACAACTCGCCCAACAAATAACCCCCAAAGCCACCCTCGACAATTTAGTGCTACCCGAACGCGAAAAACAGTTACTAAAAGAAATCATTATCCATGTCGCCCAACGCCACAAAGTCTATGAAGAATGGGGCTTTGAAGACAAAAACAGCCGAGGCCTGGGCATAAGTGCACTGTTTGCTGGGTCAAGTGGCACCGGCAAAACCATGGCCGCTGAAGTCATCGCACACGAACTCCACTTAGAACTATATCGCATAGACCTCTCCGCCGTAGTTAGCAAATACATAGGCGAAACAGAAAAAAACCTCGCCAAACTCTTCGACACCGCCGAAGACACAGGAGCCATACTCTTTTTTGATGAAGCCGACGCACTATTTGGCAAACGCACCGACATAAAAGACAGCCACGACCGCCACGCCAACATAGAAATCAACTACCTCCTCCAACGCATGGAAAACTATCGCGGATTAGCCATACTAGCAACTAACATGAAAGACACCCTAGACACCGCCTTCACACGCCGTCTAAAATTTATCATAAACTTCCCCTTCCCAGACGAAAAAAGCCGACATGAAATCTGGAAAAACATATACCCCAAAAAAACCCCCACAGACAATATAGATTTTACCCAACTAGCAAAACTAAACATTACAGGTGGAAACATAAAAAACATCGCCCTATACAGCGCCTTTATAGCCGCAAACCAAAACATACCTATAAACATGCAACACATAAAACGAGCCACCCAAATAGAATACACAAAAATCGAAAAACCCCTAACAACAACAGTGGGAAACTAACCATGAAAATCAACATAAAAATCGACAAACTCATCCTACACAACTTTACCCCCCAAGAACAAAAACACATACAAACCATGATAACCAACGAACTAACAAACACCCTAAAAAACGAAAAAAACCTATTCAAAAACAACAATAACCCCACACAACCCCTAACATATAACGTAAACACACTAAAAATAACCACAACCGTTAACCCACAAAAAATCGGGCACGAAATAGCACGTACCATTAAAACTACCGCAACATAGGTGAGAAATTGAGCGTTAACTTTCATATGATCCTAATATCCGCAAACTTTAGGTACTGCAACAAAAACATGATTAAAATAATGGAAAAAGATGTAAACTGTAGTGCACTGTAACACCTAAAAAGTTATTTTGTGTATATGCATCATGGTAAATTTGAAATTGTCCCATAAGCAGACATGTAAACATTTAGATGTTACGTGGTAGTAGTACCTAATATAGTTATAAATAAGCTTATCTCAAAGGTCCAACTGAAATAGACCGGTTGTTGTCATTTTGACGTGTTATAAGTGGCATTAGATGACTTATAGGCGGGATTATCAACGGCTGACCAGGGAGTATCAAATGAGGGTTAGGACCAATTACGTTGCTATTGTACGTGCGAAGTGCTTCGTATAACTCGATAATTTCTCTATCTGACAATATGTTGTCGTCAGTAGTGTACCATTCTTTGACAATGCTCCAAAGCGTCTCACCTTTCTTTACCACATGAGTATGCTCAGCAGAATATTTTATCATGTACAAACGTATAAGCCGATCATACACAGCTGTTGCAAACCTTCTGGGCGCACTGCTAACGAGAGCCTCCCCATAACACTCCGCAATAAACTCACCAATATTTCTCATTGCATATGATGATGCCCCATGCTCTACATTGTCTCTTTCATTTTCCACCGAGCATACTTCGTACAAATGTATAGACTTTGCGATAAACATAAACTCGTCGTATAACCCTTTAATCTCGGGATCATTTTCGGCGTCTAGGAGTTCAGAAATTGCATGGCCCAATTCATGATCTATAACAAACCGCACATTAGATCCAATTGGACTCTCCTTAACGGCCACATCTCTCGCCATTATACCTTCTGCGGATCTCCTGCTCGCGGCAAAGTTATTCATACTCAGAACAATGCCAAAATATCTTCTTACCTCAGAATCTAAACCAAGTTCATTTGTGCATATGAGCGGCTCATTTGTGCATATGAGCGACTCATCTGAATATATCTTTAAAGAGGGGAAGTAATGTGAAAGGAGCGCCTCGGGTCTTAGCGCCTCAAACTTGGGGGACCGATAATTCCCCAACACGACCTGATTTGCATTATCCTCAGGATCAAATGATTTTTCCAATGCTTTCATATACTCAGTGGCCCATTTTTTGGCTTTTTCTTTGATCTCTTCCTCAGTCGGAGCCCCAGATAGTTCAGGCGGTGGTCTCTTGCTTTTCACTCTCAAAGGCAGCTTATTATAGTCACTTTTATTCTGATTATACTCTCTAAGCTTCTCTACTCTCAGTTCTTCAACTATCTTTCCCTGAGATATTGGGTTTGCACTATAGAATATTGTCAGTGCCTCAAGTATGGCACGGTCTCGAGCTTCTATCGTTCCGAAAAAGTTCATCCTTAATTCTGGGAAAAGCCAAAATGCTTTACAGATAGCATCAGCCCCATCCGTCTGCGTATCCAAGGCAAAACCCCGTAAATTCGCTTCGTTGACACCACACTTTCTGATGCGTTCTTCCTGCATGGTCCTGTTAAGTTGCAGCTGTTCCAACGACGGTGGTTGTTGGCATTGTATTAGTGCGTCGTGTGCGTTTAGCCCGTTTATATTCACTTGAGATGCCCGCCTTAACGTTCCGCTGGCAAAAGCCTCACCCGCACTATCACTCTGGGCTTCACTTTCTCTATCATAATAAATGCTAGATTTGTCCACATTAACACCGACATTGCTCCTTGCTTGTTCTCGCACATGCGAAAGCTCATGTCCCAGCAATGCCAACCCAACACCAGTGTTTGGACGGTAATTATCTGGAGCAAACCGAATAACATTACCTTGCGCTGTCGCCAAAGCTCCCATCTTTGAGACCTCAGACGACTCCCGCAGACAAAGATCATTTGTCTCTATGCCAAAACTATCATGGATGCATGTTGCCAGTTTAGCTGATATTTCAAGGGGTGTACCGAAATAGGGATCGCTCGGAGGGGTAGTTGGTATCCCGTACAGTTCTTCTCTTTGTAATTGTATTGGCGCTTTTTCCATATTTGTATTGACGGCTAAAAAGGGTTTTTCAACAGATTTAGATGGAAACGGCGGAACGTTGACAAAGTTGTAGTCAAAATTATTCTTTTTAAGTCTTGTTTTGTTATCCTTATCAAGCTCTTTGCCGCCGAAAGAACTAGTTTGATCGGCTAACGCATCGTTTTTAATATTAGCTGAAACAGTTGTCTGATTATATAGGGGTAGCTCACAAAAGTTATACGTAAAATTCCCATATTCGAGTTTGGGTTGCCGCGGTTCTAATAATTCTGAGACAGTAAAAATACTACAGTTGTTATTGTCTGCTTTTTTCTCAGGTTGCTTCGCTTTTCTATAAGTGCTCAAGTTACATTATCTCTAGGGCACCATCATTTATAGATACGCCTGAGGATCCTATTTTAATTTTTTGCGAACTATTACTTAGTTCGATGCCTTCTTGGTTTAGGATTATTTTTAGTCCTGAGGTGGTTTCTATGGTTATGTTTTCTGATCCGGAGGTGTCGTCTAGTTTTATGGTGGCGGTGTCGGTTTTTAAAATTTTAATGTCAGGCGAGGCTGACTCGTCAGGGGTGTCGCCTTCTTTCCAAAAGCCTCCGGTCCAGATGGGTATTTGAGGGTTGCCAGATTCAAATTCAATCCATACTAGGGAATCTACTGCTGGTATGCAGAAGAATCCTACGCCTTTTCCCGCGTAAGGTGTACAGGGTAATGCCCAGCCGGACTCGTCATCCCCAAAAACTGCGGGAACTTTTGCTCGAATTCGACCTAGTTTTAGGGGGTCTTGATTGTTTGTTATGGTGCCTCGATATTTTCCATAATAGGTAGGTAGGTTATCGTTCATAATGTGCTCTACACCTTTTGTATGGTTGTTCCAGTCCCTTCGCGGGTTAGGGTGAATTTTTGTTTGTAGGTTCCTTTGGTTATTGTGTGGGTTACTTGTTTTACGTAGTACAGTCCGTTGTATGATTGGCCTACACCTCGCAGGGTTGCTAGGTGACCGGCTCTTAGTATGTCGCCGTAGCGGGTGGAGTCTAGTTCGCCTAGTACTTTTACGGCTTCTGTTGAGGTGTTTAGTTCTTCTTCTCGTGCTCTATTGTATGCTTCCGCTAAGCTTAGGGCACTTTTGTTTGGAAGTTTTTTAATCACAGTCATTTCTTTATTGAAATCAACAACCGACTGCGCGGCAAGCTTTTGACCATTCCCCGATGAGGCAGATTTAACCTCGGCTGATGCTTCGTTATCACTTTGTATTTTATCTTCTATTTTACTTTGCTTTAACACATTCATCTCAAAATCTATAGCCGACACATTGCTAAATTCGCCCATATTAAACGAGAGCGCTTTTTGTTGCGGTTTACCTTTCCGATCAGGTCGCCCCCAGTATGCAATATTTTTTCCAACAACATCTGTGGGTTCTATAAAAAAAACCCCATGATACTTTTGTGCTAATTGACAAATATAGTCTAAATCAGTAATTGCCGTCTGAGACGGCACGGACACATTTTCCATAGGCGTCTCTATAGAGTCGGGCGCTACAATCTTTGGCTTTAGGCCATGTTCTGCGTAGGATTCAATTAATGTAGCTGCTATGTCTGCATCACTTTGGTTGGGTATGGTTCTCTTTTTTTGCTCTAAGCTCATTATAACGCTAAGATCTAAACCGGTAATGGTGAAAGTAGATTTCCCTGGCTCAAAACTAGGATTAAACTGGTGATTGGTAATTATTCCGTCAATTAACACTTTCGAGGTCACACCAAAAGAAACCAGAATTATAACCCTATTAAACGGCTTAATTAATGGATTATCCAGTAGGGCATATTCCTTTTTATCAGATGTGTTGTTGCGGCCTACGGAGAAGACAATCTGAAAACCCGTATTTTTCACACTATCTGATGTGGTTACTACAACTTTTTGCACCGCGTCCATTAACAGGGCGGGCGCAGGTTCAGGCACATTTTTCCCAATACGTAACACTAAATATATGCCGTCAGAAGACATACCTATCTGCTGCCTGCAATCTTTAACACTTTATAGGGCTTGTTAACTAAATCAAAGGGGTACATGGCATTGTTCGCATCACAAATCCGCCAAAACTCTTCAGAATCACCTAAGACTCTATTAGCTATAAGATCTAACCGATCTCCCGCCGTGACAGTAACCTCTTGAAGAAGCGACATCTTTTCACCATCAGGAAGAAAACGTCGCCGTTTAAATCTAATTACCTGACCACTATCGGTAGTCAACACCCCGTCCTCTACTTGAGTATAACGACTATTTGACTCAAACATCTAGAGATCTTCCTCCACTGCAATAACGGCCCCCGCTATTATCATTGTTGTTGCCGCAGTCATTTTGTATTTTCTCCAATGTCCATTTTAGCTAACTCATCTTTACTCTTATGATACGTCTGATAAAGACTATACGCTATATGTGACGACTGCACGTCAGTATACGTTAACACACTCATTGAGATTGTAACTTTTGCCCGAATTGGTTTAAGCTTTGTAGTGTAGGCTTCCTCAGTGATCTGATATTTGGTTATTTTTACCGGCAAAACACGGTTATCTCCAAAAACAAACACCGTTAAAGGCGCCGTAGGCGGCACAATCTCCATTTTACCCTCTTTGGCTAAGTTAGCATTTTTTTCAACTAACTCTGGACTGGGAAAAATAAGCGTCTCTAACGCCGCTAACCGCGCACTAATTCCCTCATATTCTTCCTCTTCTTCTTCCTCGCCTTCAGTTTTAACTTTGGGTTTAGTATTTTTTGGCCTGTTAAGCTCAAACGTTTGATCTATAGCATCAAATTCAACATCCACAGTTATCTCTTCAGATGGCGCACCTTCAATTCTAAACGACTCCACACTATCACCTGAGGTCTTGCTATATTTAGACGTTAAAGTACGAGTGATGCTATCTGGATTATACTGAAAAAAAATATACGTAGCAACTGAATTAACTGCCTCTCTAATCTCTATTCGCCCTTTACATAACCGTGGCGGACACGAAGAATTTGACATGGCAATCAAATAGTTTTTAGTCAAATCCACATATACACTTTACGGTACCCTGCACTTAGGTCTTTTCCCAAAATAAGTTCCCCCTCACAAGCAGGCTATGGTTAAAGTCAAAAAGAGGAGAACTATTAAGTAGAGCAATATGTCTTTGTTGTCGCATTTCTTTAGGGGGCTACGGCACTGTTCCTCTAATACCAAATAAACACACGTCCATAACTGTAATTTCTCTATTTTTAAAAATAGCAAACATTACCTGTCGAGGTAGTCATAATTGAGCAGTCAAAACCCAAAAAATCCAATAACAACAAACAAACCCCGGCTTCACGTATTAGGTATTGATGCCGAAGTAGACCCTGCGATCGGTAAAAAGTTAGAGCGGGGGATTTATGCGTCTGATCGGATTCACTCGTTGGTTATGGGTTTTCCCGGATCGGGCAAAACACGCTTTCTTCTAAGCATGATAAAACAGCACATCGACAATAATGAGGGGTTTATGGTGTTGGATTCGCATAGTGATTTGACGCAGCTGGTTTTGTCTCATATTCCGCCTGAAAAATGGGATAAGGTAATCTATATTAATCCTTGGTCGGCTTTTGAGGCCAAGTACGACCATCAGGTTTTGCAAATAAATTTTTTGGAGTATCATGATCCGTTTGAGCGGGATGTGGTGGCTCGTATGTTTATGGATACTTTGGAAAAGTTGTATGAGCGTTGGTGGGGGCCTCGTTTGGATATGATTTTGTTAAATGCTCTGTATTTGCTTATGGAGAAAGAGCATGCTAAATTGCCTGATCTTTACAATATTCTTTCGGATCAGGATTTTCGTGATATGCTTCTTGCTAAGTGTAGGGATCGTAATGTTAGGGTGTTTTGGGAAAAACAGTATGATAAGATGCCCAAAGATGCCTCCGTAGCTGTTTTAACTAAGCTCTATCGGCTTGTTCAGGAGCGGATTATTGTGCCTATGTTTATGGCTGAAAAAAGCGGCATTGATTTTCGCAGGGCTATGGATGAGCGTAAAATTGTTATTGTTGATTTGCCTGAAGGCAAAGTCACCACTGACATCGCCAACTTTTTGGGCAGTCTCATTCTTTCTGCGGTGTATAATGCGGGTATGTCAAGGGAGGATACGCCTGAGGCAGATCGCAAACCATTTTTTGTATATGTGGATGAAGCCTACCGTTACACCACAAAGAGTATTCCAGAGGTGCTCCAGTCTTTGCGAAAGTTTAAGGTCTTTATGACTCTTGCAAGCCAATACCTAACCCAATACCGCAGAGACATTCAAGATGCTATTGTGCAGACCTGTGAAACTATTGTATCGTTTAGGGTTGGGGAGGATACTGCTAGAGCGCTTGAAAAGTTTTA
>Ga0123356_10003309_pt1 | contig 16913 bp, 10 predicted proteins | sample TergutEmb28metaG_2_FD_92546 | JGI IMG/M metagenome (GOLD analysis project Ga0123356, IMG submission 92546) | Embiratermes neotenicus P3 segment gut microbial communities from Petit-Saut dam, French Guiana - Emb289 P3 | ecosystem: Host-associated > Arthropoda: Insects > Digestive system > Gut ...
CGTGACGCGTCACGCAGTCTGTCAGCTCCGGTACGGAATGTATAGAAAACTCCTGCAGGGGAACCTGTTCTTGCTACAAAAAGTTCTGCTTTTATGGAAATGTCACGTTCATTTTCTGTTACAGAAACAAGCATAAAATAATCGGCGCCTATTTCTCTTGCCTGGCGGAAAGCCTGGGAAAAAGTTGTCTGTCTCAGCTCTAAATTCATCGGTCTAATGTTGCGATCGTGAACCAATAAATCCCGGATAACTCCGGCAGCAACAGAGCCGGCATCTGCATGAATAAAGCTGGACTGTCCTTCCAGAGAGAATACAGCAACATTCCAGTGCCGTTCTGCGATGTCAACAGGGTTTACCTGCCATTGTCTGAAGAGCGCATTGGAAAGAAGTGAATTATATGTTTCGACCGCATCATTCATACTGCGATCTGCCATGCCTTGATCCTGCAGAAAGAGAAGTTCTTCCAGGTAACGCGCGGGAAAACCTTGCAGCCTTAAAAGTTCTGCATATTCGCGCCTGTCCGGGGCAAAAGGATTAAGCCTTAAACCGCGTCGATATTCAAAAAGAGCCTGTTCCATCAAATTGCGCGAGCGGAAATTTCTTGCCCTGTTAAAATGCCATATTGCAAATCTAACACGGCGCGGATCTTCAAGATTGGTAGAAGTTATAAGGGTTTCCGACAAAAGGGCGCGGACAAATTCAGCGTTTTCATTGATACTAAGAGCGGTGGAAAGAACCGTTATAGCTTCTTGATGACGTCCCATTCTGACAAGCGCCAAACCTCTTAAATACCATGCGCTCATGTCCTGTCTGTTATTGGTAATTGCTATTTCGCTGAGACGTGCTGCTTCTTCAAATTCTCCGTTACGGTAGCGCAGTGTTGCCAATAATGATTGAGACGGACCATGACCGGGTCTGAAATAAAGAGAGCGCTGTGCAAAACTGATAGCTTCTGTAATTCTATTTTCCATTGAATATATGTAAGCTGCGTAATAAAAAACGCGGGAATCATCGGGATGATGTAAAAGAGCATTGTTAATGTATGAAATTGCAGTATTGCCATCGCCAAGTGAAAGAGTTACAAGAGCGAGTGAAACCAAAAGCCTTCGATCGTCGGGGAAACGGCGGACAGCATCCCTGTAGCGGGAGAGAGCTTCGGACGGTCTGTTTCTTGCGATGTCCAATTCTCCTGCGGCAAACAGCGCTTCCCTGTTATTGGGTTCTATCGAAAGGATTTCATTAACAAGAGTTGAGGCCGCATCCAGATGTCCAAGAGCGATTAGAATAAAAACTTCCAGATTTGCAACGGACATATTTCTCCGTGCAAGCTGGCGGGCTCTTCTTACCCAGTTAAGCGCTTCGTCAAATTCAGCAAGTTCGTAGTAACATTCCGCAAGGGCGGCAGTTGCCTCGGCGTGGGCGGGATTGAGCCTTAGACATTCAAGGAAGGATTCAATAGCCGAATACCAGTCTTCATCAGCCATGAAAGTCCTGCCTCGTTCAAAATGCGCCACAGCAGCAGGCGTCTGCGCCGCAAGATTTAAAGGGATTGATAACAAAAGAAATATGATAATTAATAACCACGAACCACTCGAACACCACGAACTTTTAGTCCGATATCTTTTACTTGTTCGTGTTGGTTCGTGTTGGTTCGTGGTAAAAAATAAAGAAGTAAATTTGTGTGGTTTGTGGTTTAAATTTTTAGAATATATGTTTGTGGACATTGTTCCCCTCCCCTTAGTAAAACAATCATTCCTTCTTATGTGTAACAATTTTTATGGTATTTATTTTGTGACCGTCCATTTCATGAATGATAAAATCATAATTTTTATATTCGATTTTTTCGTTCTTAACTGGTATTTTGCCAAAAAGATCAAAAACAAAACCGCCAAGTGTGTCGAAATCATCAACAGGAAGCTGAAGGTTTGTTTCTTCCGCCAGAGCTCCAAGGTTTACCCTGGCATCGCATAACCACATTCCTTCACCCAGCTCTACCACTTCATCAGTTTCATGATCAAATTCATCCTGGATGTCGCCGATTATTTCTTCTATGATATCTTCCATCGATACAATGCCGGATACTCCGCCGTATTCGTCAACTACGATGGCAATGTGTACTTTTTTACGTTTTAATTCACGCAAAAGGTCGTCGATGTGCTTTGAAAGCGGGACAAAAAACGGTTTTCTGACCAGTTCCTTAATATTAAACGGTGTATCGTTAACAAGCGCTTTTAACACATCTTTTATATGCAAAATGCCTATTACATTATCTACAGTGTCCTGATAAACGGGGTAGCGGGAATGTTCGCTTTCGCAGATACGCTTAAGCAGTTCTTCTTTTGAATCATCGGCTGAAAGAAAGACAGTGTCTGTTCTGGGAACCATCACTTCCTTAACAGTAGTGTCGGATAATTCAACAACACCGCGAATCATCTGCTGCTGATCTTCTTCAAGTTCCTTTATTGCCTGTGAATTTATCTTAAAAGGGGTTCGAACTGTGTTCGGTTTCAAATTTTTTCTCCTGTAGAAATTATATATTCATTTTTTAGTTTGTCCAAAATTTTTTCCTGTAATAAAAGCATTGGTTCCTCTTTATCTAAAGTTTTGTGCTCCATTCCATCCAAGTGTAGAATACCATGAATTAATAATCTGCGTAACTCCTCATCCGGGGGGGTGCAAAAATATTTGGCATTTTCACGCAGTGTATCAAGGGAAATAACGATATCTCCGGGATAATAAGTAGTTTTTTCGCCGTCTTTTATGGTTTCGCCAAGATTGAATGTAAGAATATCTGTGGGCTCGTTTTTATTCCGATATTGATAGTTTAGGGCGGTGATTTCTTTATCTGTACACAACAGAATGGAAAGCTCCCAGTTTTTTCTTTTTATTTCGTCTAATACTTTCAGGGCAAAACTGCATACATTGCTGCTCCAGGCAGGAAGAATCAGCCCTTCTGCATTGATAACTGCATTATTCATTTATTTTCCTCGTATGCCTGTATTATTTTTTTTATAAGGGGATTTCGCGCTACATCAACTGTATGCAGGAATGAAAAGCTTAACCCGTTTATATTCCTTAAGATTTCCATGGAATGTAACAACCCTGAATCTGTTTTACGCGGCAAGTCAATTTGAGTAGAATCTCCTGTAATTACGGCTCTTGCGCCTGTACCAATTCTTGTTAAAAACATTTTCATTTGTTCTTTGGTTGTATTCTGGGCTTCGTCCAGAATTACCATGCAGTCGTTCAAGCTACGCCCTCTCATATATGCCAAAGGCGCAATTTCGATAGATCTTGTTTCTTCCATTTTGGTAATTACATTGTAGGGAACAAGAGATTCCATCGCATCGTAGAGGGGTTTTAAATACGGGTCTATTTTTTGAGCGAGGTCGCCGGGAAGAAAACCCAGATTTTCGCCTGCTTCTACAACAGGGCGGGTAAGAACCAGTTTGCGTATTTTTTTTGAAAGCAGCATTTGCAGCGCATGGGCTATTGCAAGATAGGTTTTGCCTGTTCCGGCAGGTCCTATGCAAAAACATATCTCGTTTTCCCTCATCTCTTTGATATAGAGAGCCTGATTTTTGCTTCTTGGATAAACCCTGTTAAACCCATGTGGAATTTGTATCATGGAATCGTTGAAATTGACGGATGTTTTTTCTTCTGCATTTGCACCGGGATTTTCAGAGTCTGCAGCGAAGCTTTCGGCATTTCCAGCGAAGCTTTCAGCAATGGCGCGGATATATTCAGGAGACGGATACTCTCCTTCTTCTATCCTGGTTATAAGATTGTCCATCATTGTTTTAAAGCGCAGCTGCGCAGTTTCATCCTGGCTTTCAAAATGAATTTCATTGCCTCTTGCTGTAATAAAACCGCCAAGTGAACCTTCGATTATTTTTAGATTTCCGTCATTTGCTCCGCAAATTCCGGAAAGCAGTTCCCTGTTGTCAAAAGCTATAGTTATTCCGTCCTCCAAACAAACCCCTATAATATGATATTATCTCTGCCTTATCAGATTCGTCAAGGTTATCTTCTTGCCCATATATCTTGCCTTCCGTCAAAATGAATATCAGATTTTATTTCTGCGATCGGTTTCCATTGTATAAGGAAATTAACATCGGTGGAAATTTCGAATCTAAGACTGTCCTGGGGCCGGTGCGGATACATTGTAATACCCAATTCTGCCTGCCAATCTCCCAAATAACGGATGGCAGAAAAATCGAATCTCTGCATTTTAAAGGCTGATCTTCGCCGGCTTGTATCATCAAAAAAGTTAAATGAATCAAATAAATCTATGAAAAGGTTATTTTGAGGTCCATCAGGGTACATATCCGCTAAATGTTCAAAACCGGGAATATTTTTAAAATATCGCCAAATAATGGAATTTTGGGATGTTGCCGACATTCTTAGCTCCAGAGAATCTGTAATGTTAAAAAATAAACCCGTGGTTAACTGAAAGCTGGAATTAGTGTACCGCTGTAAGTCAAAATTAAGCTCTGTATTTACATTAAAGGACAGATTCAGGCGATCATTTAATTGTCTGTTATTGGTTGTACGGTTATAGGACAATATCAAACTTCTGGGATTTAGAACCTCATCTTCGGTTTGGTTCCATTGCCCCCCCATGCTTTCATTCGGCTGCCATTCGTATGGCCGGGATTTTATCGCGGAAAAAGACGCTCTAAAATCCCATAATGTTAAAGAAGTAGTGATGTTAGTAATTTCATTATTTTCTTCGGGGTTGATTATCATATTGTATGAGAAGGAACCGATATTTTCAAATCTTAGGGCTTGTGTAAAATTGACAGGTCTGTATATCCATTCTTCCTCTGTTTCCGGTTTTTCTATGCGAAAATTAATATTGGTTTCACAGATCCAATATCTGAATATAATACGGGTTTCGATCAGGGGGTCAAGAGGCGGCAGGCTAAAACTGGTGGAAATATTTTGCTGCCTGCCCATGATGTTAGCTGCAAAATTTGCAGCAAGGCGGTGGCTGGTTAAACCGAATATGTCATTGCTGATATTTTCCTTTGCCCATTCACCCCATTGCGGTGTAAGCTCTGCTCCTTCAGTACCCGGCATCCATCTTTTGGATCTTACCAATGTGCCCCTGAGATTATATTGAAGATTCGATTGACCAAATACCGGATTTTCATGGAAAGGCCGAATCGTGCCGGTATAATTATGAGAAGTCGAATAGTTGGTTTGCCTGAATTGCTGTTCCTGCGCTCTCCTTTTTTCTTCTTCTTCAAGATCTTCGTTCAAATATGTAAAATCACGCCATGTGCCGTTGCCTGAAAGTGTTAAAATATTTGTAAACAGTCCGCTTGTATGATCAAAACGGAAATTGATACTGCTGTTGCCGTCAAAATTTGCCAGAATCGATTGAATTTCGCCCCAATTTACATCTTCGTATATTTTCCATTCCCTGTTAAAGTATTGAAGTTCCATGGAGCTGTTTGGGAATATCTGGTAATCAATACTGAATCTGTTGCTGCCAGTCCTTGGTAACGTAAAACTTTGGCTCAAGACCGGGGGAGCTAAAATATTGTCAGATGTTGTTCCGTCGGGAGGGTTCTCATCCTTTGTCCATGGAGAGATGGGAATACCGATACCTTCCAGCGGATCTTCCCTTTCCTGTGCAGTGTTACTGGCTGTTCTTTGCTGCTGGCCGCCGATTGTCATTGGAGTTCCGGTGATTGATCCGGAAATGTTATAAATTGTAAATCTATCTGGTCCAAAAAAACGATGGATCGGATCATTAACAGGAATATTTACGTCTGTAAATGTTCTAAAGTTCAATGTTGATGAAAGATTAGAAATATTCATTCTGGAAATGTAAGGGGAAAGAGCAGGGAATGACGGATTAATATTTCCTTGTATATGCCACCTGTATGATCCAATTTCGTTTTGTAAAGGATTTTCATCAAGCAGCATTCCTTGCTGAATCATATCGAAAAAATCCATGCGTTCCGAACGATTTAAAAAATCCCTGTTTACAGATGGATCGGAATAAAAAGGAATCTCCCAGGAAAGGCTGGCGTTAATTAAACGGATAGAGCTTTGCAGCCTCATTCTGTAACGGAACGGAACAGATGTCGAGAAAAAATTTGAATGATTCCAGTCATATAACCCATCGGCATCATAGGGAATATAATTGTCGCCTGTCTGCGATATTGTTCTGGTAAAGCCCAATCCAAATGAAAGTTCTAAAGGATTTAGAATTCCTGTTGCGGGAACATAAAGTTCAAGACCTAAATATGTTCCCATATTGACATAATAATCAATTAAACCTCTAAGGCTGAGCTCATTTCTATTTATTATTCTTCTTCCTGTACTGCGCAAAAATAGTCCTTCGAGTTCAACTTCCATATCATTTGAATCTCCAAGAATTCTGGTTATGGAGCTTGCTGATTGTGAATCTGAGCGCGGCTGCCCGATTAAATAAGTGGTAGTCTGAACAAAAGCGCCTTCTCTGGGGCGGTATCCGAAAACCGGATGAAAGAAAAGCTGATCGCCTGGAAAATAAAAAAACGGCAGATACATAACCGGGATTTCGCCGACCCTTAAAACTGCATTTAAAAAAGCAAAATCAGAACCTGGCAGGAGCCAAAGTCTGGAAGTACTTATCGACCAAAGAGCTTCTTCGTTTATTGCATTGGTTACCCGGGCACTGGTAAGGGTTGTTACATCTTCACCGCTGCTTGAAATTACTGTGCCGGAAATAAGATATGCGGTTCCCTCACTTTCCATTGTAGTATCACCGTCAAGAAAAATACTTGACCAGTCATCAAGGTTAACGGTTATGTTTTGTCCCCGGAATGTCTCGGTTGATTGACTGCCGGATTTTTCATAAAATACATGTCCTCTGGCAGTAAGCATATTTCTGGTGCGGTTAAAAAGAATTTCGTCTGCTCTTACTCTGTGGACCGTCCCGCCTTCTTGGAGGCTTAGAGAAACATCGCCTGTTAATCTGGCATATTCTTCATCAACTACGCCTATCGTAAAATATTCAACTGATTGCGCAGAATGTATTGTTATCCGTCTGCGGCCATCTTCGCCGGATGTTGGTTCGGGCAATCTAAAGTGATCTCTTAAGCGCCTTGACAGCTCTGCCCTTGTGCCGCTTTCCGAAAGTCCTAGAGAACGGCACCATACTGCAAGCTCGCTTAAAGTTGATGTTCTAATTTCCATTTCTAAACGCTGCGAGGCAGAATGTGATGTTCTTTCTGTTTCTATTTCTTCTGCAGTTTCTTCGAATTGTTCTTCAATAGCTTCTATTTCTTCTTGTTCTTCCAATATTGTTTCTTCGATTTGCTCTTCCAGTAACACTTCTTCTTCGGTATATTCTTCTTCAAACGATACTTCTTCCTGAGTGTGTAGCAGTGATGTACAAAGCAATAAAAACAATATTAACCACGAACCACGCACACCACGAACGATTTTAAATTTATTTTTTTTGTCTTTTGTTCGTGTTGGTTCGTGATGGTTCGTGGTAAAAATTTTGAATACTTTTTTCCAGTTATCTATCATTTTTTTCCGTGTTTGCGATCCCGTTTCAGCATTTGGGCAATGTAAAAACCCGTATAAGAGTCTTTACATTCAGCTATTTGCTCCGGCGTACCTGTTGCAATAACATATCCGCCCTTTTCTCCGCCATGCGGCCCCAGATCTATAATGTGATCTGCCTGAAGAAGAACATCAAGGTTATGTTCTATCATTATAACTGTATTTCCCTGATCTACCAATCTTTTTATTACTTCCATAAGCTGTTTTACATCGACAAAATGAAGGCCGGTGGTCGGTTCATCAAGCATATACAGGGTTCTGCCGGTTGAGCGCTTTGAAAGTTCAAGCGCAAGTTTTACCCTTTGCGCTTCTCCGCCGGAAAGGGTTAAGGCTGACTGTCCAAGTTTTACATAACCCAGGCCAACAGACAGAAGCGTTTGCATTTTGCGGTTTATCTGCGGAATGGGGGCAAAAAAATCAGCCGCTTCTTCTATTGTCATGTCAAGAATATCCGATATATTTTTTCCTTTGTAGCGAATTTCCAGTGTCTCTCTGTTAAACCTTTTGCCTTTGCACACATCGCAGGTTATGTAAACATCCGGCAAAAAATTCATCTCGATTTTGATGGTTCCGTCTCCTTCGCAGTTTTCGCACCGGCCGCCGCGCACATTAAACGAAAAGCGTCCCGGTTTGTATCCCCTCACCTTGGAGTCAGGCAGATTGGCAAACAAATCTCTTATGGCAGTAAAACTTTCAACATAAGTAATCGGGTTAGAGCGCGGCGTCCTTCCTATAGGGCTTTGATCGATGTCGATTACCTTGTCGATGTGTTCATAACCTTCCAGTTTTTTGAGCGCTCCTTCGATACGATTGGAACCGTAAACTTTATTAAACAAAGCCGGGTACAGAACATCAGAAAGCAAAGTAGATTTTCCCGAACCTGAAACGCCTGTTATGCAGGTAAAAACACCCAGCGGGATTTCTACATTGATGTTTTTTAAATTGTGTTCATTTGCTCCTTTAAGTTTTAGCGCTGCGGTATTTCCTTTACTGCGTTTTTTGGGAATATCAATATTAAGTTTTCCCGCCAAATACTGGCCTGTCAAACTTTCTTTTGTCTTCATTACATCTTCGGGTGTTCCTTGCGCGACTACACAGCCGCCATGAACGCCGGCGCCTGGGCCTAAATCGACGATATGATCGGCAGTGCGTAAAGTTTGTTCGTCATGTTCAACAACAATCAGTGTGTTGCCAAGGTCGCGCAGATATAAAAGCGTATCTATCAAGCGCTGGTTGTCTCTTTGATGAAGTCCGATAGACGGCTCGTCGAGGATATAAAGCACTCCCACAAGGCTTGAGCCAATTTGTGTTGCAAGTCTGATTCTTTGTGCTTCCCCGCCAGACAGTGTCGAAGCCTTGCGTTCAAGGCTAAGATAATCCAGCCCCACATTCTGCATAAAACCGAGGCGAGCTTTTATTTCTTTTAATATTTGATGGGCGATTTTTTTTTCGTTATTGGTTAATTTGACAGTTTCAAAGAAATTCAGGGAATCGGTAACTGAAAGCCGTGAAAGTTCCCAGATATTTTTATGTGCAACCGTTACAGCTAACACTTCCGGTTTTAGCCTTTTACCGCCGCAGTCTTCGCAAGGTTTCTGGCTCATGAATTTTTCCAGCCAGTCTTTAACGCCCTGCGATTGGCTTTCAAGATAGCGCCGTTTTAGATCTTCGAGAATTCCGGGGAATTGTGTCTGATATTGAAAATGACCGGTGCCTTCGCGGTTCACATAACGCACTTTTATTTCATCATCGCTTCCGTGAAGAATCGCGTTTAAAACTTTTTTTGATAATTTGTTAAACGGCGTATCAAGGCTGAAACCATAATGCTTTGCAAGAGCCTTAAAACGGCTTTGATGCCATGCGCTGTCCGGTTTGTATGGAATTACGCCGCCTTCATTAAAAGATAAACTGCTGTCGGGGATTACCAGATCGGGATCAAATTCCATCTTTGTGCCAATACCCGAACAGCCGGTACAGGCGCCAAAAGGATTGTTAAATGAAAAAAGACGCGGCTGTAATTCGGGGATTGAAACGCCGCAGTCGGGACAGGCGTTTTTTTGTGAAAAAATTTGCTCGCTTTTTTTTCCTGCATCGTCAATTAATACCTGCATTAATCCGTCGGATGTTTGCAGCGCGGTTTCTACAGATTCGGATAACCGCGATCGGATTTCTTTTCCAATTACAAGTCTGTCTACAATAATTTCGATGGAGTGTTTTTTTTGCTTGTCCAATTTGATATTTTCGTCAAGGTTTACAGGGACTCCGTCTATCCGCGCCCGCGCGAAACCGGCTTTTTTTGCATCATCAATTATTTTTTGATGTTCTCCCTTTTTGCCGCGAATAACAGGCGCTAAAAGCTGTACCTTTGTGCCTTCCTTGAACTGCATGATCGTTTCGATAATTGAATCCACAGGCTGTTCCCGGATTTCCTTGCCGCAGATAGGGCAGTGGGGGATGCCGATTCTGGCATAAAGAAGACGGTAATAATCGTAAATTTCTGTTACAGTGCCGACTGTAGAACGCGGGTTTTTGTGGGTAGTTTTTTGTTCGATGGAAATTGCCGGGGACAAACCTTCGATATAATCTAAATCGGGCTTGTCCATACGTCCTAAAAATTGACGCGCGTAGGCGGACAAACTTTCAACATATCGTCTTTGCCCTTCGGCAAAAATTGTATCAAAAGCCAGTGAACTTTTTCCTGAACCGGAGAGTCCTGAAATTACGATAAGTTTATCACGAGGCAGTTCCAGATCGATGTTTTTTAAATTATGTTCGCGAGCTCCCTTGATGATTAATTTGTCCATGTAATTATAAGAATAACGGTTTTTTATTGTATTTGGAAGAGTTAATGTGCCATAGTACTGCCAAATCTTGAATTTCTTTCATCTTTTCACTAATATTATGAATATACAGGAGAATACCGTGATACTTGCCGAATTGGGTGCGCCCATTGAAGATTTATTAAAAAAAATAGCTGACCACTGGAGGCGTCTTTGAAGACGCTTCATTTGCGCAGCGTATAGCCGAACTGGAAAATAAATCCGCAGAGCCTGGTTTCTGGAATGATCAGGAAACAGTCGATAAAACAATGACAGCTCTTAAAAGCCTCAAAAGCAGTTATGAACCATGGAAAACACTGCGATCTGAAGCGGTAGATTTACAGACGCTTTTTGAACTTGCAACGGAAGCAAAGGACGAAAGTGAAAGCGCCGGTATTGAAAATACATTTAAGAGCCTTATAACCCGCTATGAAAACCTGAATATTCTTGAACTTATGTCAGGCGAGATGGACAAAAATGCCTGCTTTCTTACAGTCCATTCCGGCGCTGGCGGAACAGAAGCCTGCGATTGGTCGCAAATGCTTTACCGTATGTATCTGCGCTGGGCTGAACAGAAAGGTTTTTCTGTCGAAGAAGTTGACAGACAGGAAGCTGAAGGCGGTATAAAATCCGCTACTTGCCGGATCGAAGGGAATTTTGCTTATGGTTATCTTAAAGGAGAAACCGGCGTACACCGGCTTGTCAGGATCAGCCCGTTTGATTCAAATGCCCGCAGGCATACATCGTTTGCCTCGGTTTATCTTTTTCCGGTTATTGATGATACAATCGAAGTAGAAGTAAGATCTGAAGATTTGCGCGTTGATACCTACCGGTCAGGCGGTGCCGGCGGGCAGCACGTAAACAAGACAGACAGCGCGGTTCGTTTTACGCATTTACCCACCGGAATTGTAGTTGCCTGCCAAAATGAGCGCAGTCAGATAAAGAACCGCGCAACTGCCATGAGTATGTTAAAAGCGCGGCTGTATGAACATTACCGTCAGGAAAAGGAAAAGGAAAATGCAAAATTTTCCCAGGAAAAAAAGGATATTTCCTGGGGTAACCAGATAAGATCGTATGTGTTTCAACCATATACAATGGTAAAAGATTACAGGACAAAGGTTGAAAAAGGAAATATTCAGGCTGTAATGGACGGGGATATCGATCCGTTCATCGAAGAATATTTGAGGTTCTCTTGGCGTGATGCAAGGAGCAAGGTTGAATAAGGTGTGTTTGTTGATAGTTCTTTTTCTCGTATTAGGTGCGCAGTTGTTTGCGGCAGGAAAACAGGAAGAAATTGAACCAACAACACAAAATGATGAATGGATTCTTTGCATTACGGATTTTGATGTAAGTTCTATGCCGCAGGAAAGAGCGCATATTGCTCCTGTAATAATGAGAATGATTACCGAGCGGCTAAGTGTTATAAGTTATCGAACCCGTATTTCTCCCGAATACGCCTATTATGAAGAATTTGCATGGACAAGAGAGCGTTCAAATGCTGCAAAAGCTCTTTCGGCGAAGCAGGAAGAACGTTCCCGTTTAATTTTTCGCGGAGATTCCGGCTGGAGATATCGTCAAAATATCGCAAGAATTGACGAGGATATAGAAAGATTAAGAGCTGTTTTGGAAGAAGTAGAAAATAATGTGCCTCTTATAAACAAAGAACCTGTTTTTAATTTAACTGCCGCCAATCTTAACTTTACATTTCCTGCCGCACCCAGAGCAGGAATGGAATTAAGGTTTTGTAATGAACAGAGGGCCGATGCGTTTCTTTCCGGTTCTATCAGGGAATTTCACGGCAGAAATGTTTTATCCGTAAAACTTTATACTGTTTTTACCCGGTCGTTTGTATGGGAAGACAGTGTAGTTTTTTCCCATGATGATTTGGAAAATGCCATTGATGAAATTGCGCGAAGATTAGTCATTGTACTTTCCGGAAACGAGAGTGCCCTTGTAGCAATAAACGTGGAACCTGAAGATACAATGGTGCTGATTAACAGAACCTTTGCAGGCAGAGGTGAAATAACACCAATGGAACATCCGCCCGGAATGGTTCTAATAACTGCAAGTGCGCCGAATTATGAAAGTGTAACTTTTGAAACAGAACTTTTTGGCGGAGAACTTGCTGAAATCAATATAAGGCTTCAGGCGATTGAATACGGAAATTTAGAAATTTTTGAGAATACGCCGGGAAGTGTTTACCTTGGTTCATTATATATGGGAGAAGCTCCATTGATGCTGCGCCTGCCTGTAAATCAAATGGAGTATATTGTACTTGAAGCTTCTGATACGGAAAGAGCAGCGCTGGCGTTTCATACGCCTGTAGTACCAGATTTTTCCTTGTCTTTGCCATTGCGTGTTGAAACGCCTTTTCAAAGCGGGCGCGTTGACAGAGAGCGCCGTCATTTTTATTGGACATGGGGCGGCACATGGATTACAGGTCTTGCGACATGGATTTCATATTATACTTTTTTGAATGCTGATATGGCTCTTAGATCCGGTTTTGTAACAGAAGATCCGGTTTTTTATGATAACTATCAAACAATGTATTATGTCACTATGGGAACCGCCGTAGCTTTAGGCACTGTCACTGTATACGGAATATACCGTTTGATCAGATATATTTACATTGCAAACAGGACTGCGACACCGATTGCAGAAACAGACGGGAACTAAATGAAATTTGGCGAAAGAATAAAAAACTTTTTTTCCGGAAAATCCGCTATTAATGAGGAAGTTTTTGATGATCTGTGCGATTTGCTGATAGAAGGAGACTTTGGCGCAGCTCAGGCGTTTAAAATGACAGAGTTGTTAAAGGAACAATGTAAAAAAGATGATCCTGCTGTTATTGTACAAAAAATCAGCGCATTGCTTGAAGAAGAATTAAAAAAAGCTAAACAGTGCGATAGTTCTTCTTTAGCAGGAGAATTAACGGCGATTTTGCTTCTTGGAGTAAACGGTGTCGGCAAAACCACAACTGCCGCAAAACTTTCGTTTTTATATAATACGAAGTACAATAAAAAAACAATTTTGGCTGCTGCCGATACATTCAGAGCTGCGGCAATTGATCAGCTGAAAATCCATGGACAAAAACTTGATACGCGGGTAGTTGCGCATAAACAGGGAGGAGATCCGGCAGCGGTGGTGTATGACGCGCTGGAAGCGGCATTAGCAGGTTCGGCAGATGTAGTTATTGCCGATACTGCAGGGCGTATGCACACAAAATCCGCATTGGTGGAAGAATTGCGTAAAATTGACAGGGTAGTTGAATCAAAAGCTTCTAGTGCCCGTTATTTAAAATATCTTGTGTTAGATGCGACCACCGGAAGAAATGCTTTTACACAGGCAGAAATATTTCATTCCGCTGTTGCTCTGGACGGAGTAATATTGACTAAATATGATTCAACTGCCAAGGGCGGAGTAGTTTTCTCTCTTGCATCAGAATTACATTTGCCTGTAGTGTATATATGTACGGGAGAAAAATATTCTGACATTGAAATTTTTGATCCGCATAAATTTGCAAAGGAATTTGCAGGAATTGAGTAGAAAAAAAAAGATACCAATTATTTTTCTTGTTTTATTTCTTTTAGCCGGAGTAATTACAACGGCACAGGAAAGCCCAACACGCTGGTTCCGTTCAAATGCGGGCGGTATGGCTCTGGAAGAAACACAATCTCGGCTTGTAGCCATGCGTAATGAATATGCTCTTGGCATCAGATCTGCAAGTTTTGGTGAATTACCGGAGTATCTTTTACCTTATTACAATACCGGCTATTTAATAGAAAATCGTATATTTTATAAAAACAGAGAATTAATACGGACACAGTGGCTGTTCAAAAATATCCGGGGCGGTACAAGACTGAATGCTGTTATATTTGAGCCAGAAAATATAGAAGATTCAGAAGAAGAAAAATATATAACAGGGTTTATAGAAATATTTGATGAAAGATCATTTTTAACTTCCGAGTACAGATTTTATGAAGACGGAGGAATAACCAGAATTGATTATGTATCCAATAACAATCTGATAACAAACGCTACAGTTTTTATTTTGGAAGACACTGAAGAAAATGAAGGTAATAAAGATTTTATAAAATCTTATGCTGATTATTACCGCTACAACCGTTCATCGTCGCTTCGATCTGTAGAACGCATTTTTTACAGAGATATGTTAATACCTTCCAATAGTCCTGCCTTGATCACTTTTCCAAGGCATGTGATGGATGCAGTAGGTGAAGAATTTATAACAGGCGGAAGAATTAATTTAATACCGGATTTTTTTGGCGATACTTTTGTTCAAGTTGATTCAAGAATTATCCATGATACTGATGAAAGGGGAAGGGTATTAAGCCAAACCTTTTACGATGATGAAGGCGAAATTTTATGGACTATCAGCAATACATGGCTTAATAATCGCATTGTTTCTACTGCCAAAATAGAAGGCAGCATTATATCTTTGGCTGAATATGAATATGATTCCGCCGGAGATAGAATTATGGAAAGAAATTATACAAACGGCGTTTTGGAGCGTGTAGTCCGCGCAGAAGGCGGATTTGACATAGAAGAACTTTATCTTAATAATGTAGTTGTATTGCGGGCTGTCTGGGAAGGCGGCAGAAAAATTTCCGAAACCAGGGTAAGAAATTGAAAAGCCTCAATATGTTCGGCGAGCGCTGGGTATTATTTGTCGCCTCGCGTTATATTTTCAAAGGACGTTCCAGCTCTCCTGTTCTGGCTGTTTTGGGAATAGCTGTCGGTGTACTTGCCCTGATTGTAATTATTTCTGTAATGAACGGATTTCAATTGGGTTTTATAGAAAGCATTCTGGAAATTTCTTCGTATCATATGCGTTTGGAATCTTTTCCGCACGATAAAACAGGAGAACTGCAGGAGATTATGCTTTCGGCTCCCGGAATAAAAGCGGCAGTTCCTTTTATGGAATTTCAGGCTCTTGCAAGAGGGTGGAGATCAGGACAGCAGGCGGTATTGGTAAGAGGGCTCAGGGAAAACACGCTGGAAATTGATAAAGAAATGGACAGCAGGCTTGATTTCATAGAAGGTTCTTTTGATATTTCTGATTCAGGTTATATATTACTGGGAGCCGAACTTGCCCGCAGATTAAGTCTTGATGTTGGAGACGAGATAACTTTATATTCAATCACGGGAATTTTATCTGCGGAAGAAGAAGGCGGCATAAAAAGCTTTACCGTTACAGGAATTTTCAGAACAGGTTATTATGAATATGATATCAGCTGGGCGTTTATCAATATGGAAAGCGTATCTTATTTGGATAACGATAGTGTTTTAACATTAGGTATAAAAATTCCTAACCGTTTTCAGGACAGGAATATTATGGAACAGACCAGAAAAATATTATCCGGTTCCGGTTTTCCAGATGTTAAATTATCAAGCTGGCGTGATTACAACCGTTCTTTTTTTGGCGCGCTTAGAACAGAAAAACTCTTTATGTTTATATTGGTAGGTTTAATTTTTATTGTAGTAGGCCTTAATATCTTTCAGGCTCAAAGACGCTCGGTTTTACAGCGGCGCGAAGAAATAGGACTCTTACGGGCTGTCGGCGGCAGTAAAAAAGCAGTTCAATTTGTGTTTGTTTTAGACGGCGCAATTATTGGTTTAACAGGCGCGTGTATAGGGCTTTTCTTTGGACTTTTAATAACGTTTAATATACCGCAGTTTTTTTCGTTTATCGAAATTATTATAAATATTTTTATTGAAGTGATAAATGAAATAGCTTTTCTTTTTGGCGCCGGAATGGCGGGAAACTTTACAATTTTTTCGCCGGCTATTTTTTATATAAAGGAAATCCCGTCTAGAGTTATCCCTTCTGAAATAGTAATAATTTTCCTGTTTGGTTTTCTGTCTGCTCTTGTTGCGGGATGGTTTGCATCAAGAAAGGTAACAAAAATACAGCCGGCGGAGGTGCTGCGGTATGAGTGATTTAGTTGTAAAAAATATTGTCAAAAATTATATTTCCGGCGCCGAAACGCTTCATATATTAAAAGGTATAAACCTTGAAATTGAACAGGGAAAATCGGTGGCAATCAGAGGTATAAGCGGAAGCGGCAAGAGCACTCTTCTTAATATTATCGGCGGTCTAGATCGTGCCGACGAAGGAAAGGTATTTCTCGGCAATGATGAAATTACATCTTTTAATGAAAAGGAAATTTCAATATACCGGTCAAAAAGTATAGGTTTTATTTTTCAATTTCATTATCTATTAAAAGATTTTACTGCTCTGGAAAATATTATGCTGCCGGCTTATATTGCCGGGATTAAAAAGAAGGATGCGATAGAAAGAGCAAGAAATTTGCTGGTTGACGTTAAGCTGGAAGATCGCGCCGGTCATTTTCCTTCGCAGCTTTCCGGCGGAGAACGCCAAAGAGTGGCAGTTGCCCGTTCCATGATTAATGATCCAGCATTGATTCTTGCAGATGAACCGACAGGAAATCTTGATCCGCAAAACAGTGATATTGTAGCGCAGCTGCTTTATGAAAGCGCGCAGAA
>Ga0123356_10003310_pt1 | contig 16910 bp, 11 predicted proteins | sample TergutEmb28metaG_2_FD_92546 | JGI IMG/M metagenome (GOLD analysis project Ga0123356, IMG submission 92546) | Embiratermes neotenicus P3 segment gut microbial communities from Petit-Saut dam, French Guiana - Emb289 P3 | ecosystem: Host-associated > Arthropoda: Insects > Digestive system > Gut ...
AGTTGCGCCGCCCGTTCCGCTGAGAAAAATGGATCATAAGCGAATATATGGGCGTCGATAGAGCGTAGCCGCTCCGCAACCAGTGAGCCCACCGCGCCCACGCCCAGCAGGCCAACCTTCAGTTGATAATTCCCTGGGGCGCGGCGGCTTGCTTTCCAAGAAACAGGCAAGGCGGCCCGGTAGTATTTTTGCGCGGCGAAGGCGCCTTTCGCGGCAAGGCAGATCTGCGCGAAGGTGAATTCCGCAACGGGCATGGCGTTCGCGCAGGCGGCGCAGGAAAGCCGGACGCCCCGCTCCAACAGCGGCCGGGCGAAGTTTTGTACCGACCCTGCTGCGTAAAAGCAATATTTCAGATTGGGCAGCCACCGGTGCAATTCATCTTCCGTGAGCGATGGCATGCCCCAGGTGGAAAACGCGAGTTCGCAGGTTCGCAGGAATGCCTCGTGTTTCGTGAAACCATGTTTGCCTAATACAGGAGAGCAGTTACCCAGCGAGGCTAAGCGCCGCATGGCTGTTTCATCATATACGGAAGAAAATTTATCTTTACTGTTGCCGAGCAATGCGATGTTCATCCCCGCACCTCTACTTCCATCATCATCGCCGCGTCCAACGCAGCCTGCTGTTCGCGTTCTTTTTCCTCGCGGTAGGCGGCAAGCCGCTCCTGCGTATCCGCGCCGCCCTCCTTGTAAAAAAACATGGGCATGGCCTGCAAAATCATGCCGATGGCGCCGAACGCCGTGAGCATAAAGAAGATGGTGTTGAGTACCCGGGTGTAATTCACGCCGCCGGCGATGCTGGGTGAAACGGTGCTTTGAATCAACGGGACCATGCCGTTGTTGGTCAGGCGGTCCATCTTCTCGGCGTCGTAGCCGACCATGCCCACAATCGCCAGGGAAACCATATTCATGATGGCCCAGGCGAATTTGAACAACAGGCTTTTGAGGGAGAAAATTGTAGCCTCCAGGCGCTCATGGTTTGCAAGCTCGATTTCGTCCGTGAGGTCGGCCAGCAGGTCGATGAGCAGCACGATGCTTGCCCCTATGGGGAAGTTCGTGAAAAACCGCAAGGCGGTATAGGCGACGCAACCGGCTGGCGTGGTGTATGGCAGGACGTAAATTCCAACGAAATAGACGATCACGTTCGCCGCGGCCCCAAGCAGGGAGGTCCAGATCCAAAGCTGCTTTTTGGTCATCTTTTTGAGCAAAGGCGGGATGATTGCCATGGAAAGCATGTACGAAATGCCGCTGCCGATCTGCAATACCGGCGTTAATATGCCAGTGGAAGTCAGGCGCAGGTCCGTGCCGAATGCCTGGTTGACGAAGCCGTTGATGGCCTCCATGGGCAAAATGCCGATGGTGTTCCACTTGGCGAAATAGGGCAGGAAAATGGAGCCCACGTTTATAATCCCGGAGAAAAATGAGCACAGCATGAGGATGGCCATGCGTTTATCGCGGAAGACAATTTTCAGGCCCTTGAGGTAGGGCTGCTGCTTGGGCGGCATATAAATTTTTTCTTTGATGCCGAAAAAGCTGCCTGAAATAATCGCGCAGCCGATGAGGGAGAAGATCAAAGCCGCCCAGAAATAGCCCCTGTTGCTGGGGTCGTTGTGCCCGTTGCCGAAGATATCCGCCAGCGTGAAGATCAGCAGGGAGGGCAGGATAGTGCCAAGGGAGCCGATCACATTCGACATGGAAACGGCACGCACGCGGCTTTTTTCCTCCGGGAACACAAGGGGTGTCATGCTGTTGTATGGGATTTCCACGGCGGTGAACGCCGCGATGTAAACCACATAGGCCGTGAGCGCGAAGAAAAATAGCATGCGGTTGCCGTTGGGGCCGTCCCAGCGGGAATTGAAGACGATGGGGAAAAACAACAGCGCCGTGGTGACGAACAAAAACGGCGACGCCCATAGCAAATAGGGCCGGCATTTGCCCCACCTGGTACGGGTATGCTCCACGACGATGCCCGCGAGAGGGCCGCTGAAGGCCTCCCAGAGCTTTGCGCCCAGCACGATGAAGGACACATACAGCATGCTGAAGCCCAAAATGTCGCTCATGTAAATATTCAGCGCCGTATACACCGTGGACTGAATGAAGAAAAGTCCCAGGGGCAGCAGCGAGAACATCATGATTTCCCGCGTGGTCGCCTGACACAGGTTGGGTCGTTTGGCGGACATAAACATTCTCCTATTGCGCTGATATTGTCACATTGATTTCGGCATTCTTCACATTTGAGAGATGCACCGTGAGTTTCCTATAGTCCTTGTTTTCTTCCGTATCGCGATGGGCGGGGGAGTTCGGCAGGGGCATTGCCTCCATCACGGTGAACACGCCGTCGCTTTCCAGCGTCGCCGTGATGGACCTGCCATCCTTGCGCAGCACGGCGGTTTTGCCGTCCTCTGTGATTTCTATTTCAGCGGTGGTATGGGCGAACCAATAGATTTCGCTTTTGCCCCTGCATTTCACGCGGTCCGTGACATGAATCCCGGCGTATTCCGGCAGCATCTGGAACTCCCGCACAACAGATCGAACGCTATTGCGCATGTAGGCTTTGGTCATATTCAGCACGGCTGTGTCGTCTTCAAAGGAGGAAAATTTCGCGCGAGCATATGGATATTGATCTTCCTGGGCCTTATGCGGATTGATCACGAGGGTGTTGTGCCCTTCCGCGCGCTTGCGGTAATTTTTCCAGCGCCCGCCGAAGATGAGCCCCATAAAATAGCCGGGAGTGTTGTAGCCGGACTTGCCCAGGTCCTCGATCCAGCGCACGCCCTGGCTTTCGAAAACGAAGGTGCCGATGTCCAGGTCGCCGTGGTTGGTGTAGTTGTAGCCCGCCTTGATGCCTGCGTAGGTGGCCATGGGATCGCAGTAGGCGCTGCGCATGAGGACGAATTCCTGGTTCGCGTCGGAGCGCAGGTGCACGGAGGTGGGAAGGTCCAATTCAGCCGGATCGCCGTTTAGAACGGGATCGCACCAAAGGGCGCTGAGAGCGAATTTGCGCGCCTGCTCGGAGGCATAGGTCTGCGTGTGCCCTGTGGCCTGGAATTCGGCAGGGCGGGGGAGGCCGTCGTTGTAGGAAAGCCGCTGGTACGCCGAAAGCATGGGTTCGTTTGTTTCTGCGGCGAACCAGAAAATCGCGGGGGCAAAAGGCGGGAAACTGCGGTTATCGCCAGTGTTGAACGCGCCGGTCGGCGTGCTGATGTAAAGCGGGAAATGGCCGAGTTTGTCGAAGCCGGGCAGGCCCGAAAGACCGTAATCCGTGCCGAGGAAATTACGGGAGGTTTCGATGAAATACACAAGGTACGACGTGCCGTATTCCCAGTAGCTGTTGCCCTCCACATACACGCCATCGGGCCGGAAGGTGGTCATGGCGACCGGCATATCGTAGTAGGCGCGGCGCAGGAATTTCGCGGTGTAGGCTGGATAGCGGTTGGCGAAGGCCATGGCGGCGACGCCCAGCCCCCCATAACAAACGTGGTTCCAGTTGGTTTTGGACCAGCTCCACCAGTTGGAGAAGAGCTTTGTCGTTTTTGTGGGGTCGCCGGGCTTGAGAGCGTAATTATAAATTGTCTCCGCCAGCATATCTTTTTGCGCATCGGTGAGCGCGCCGTAAAACCAGTCGTAGCCGACGGCGACGGCCAGAGCCATTTCCGCTGTGTCGAGAAAATGCTTGGGGTGCCAGTCTTTGAAGCCGCAGACTTCCTTCAGTTCGAGCCAGGCTCGTTCAAAATATTTCATTTCACCAGTAATCTGCCAGACAAAGCCCAGCGAGACCATTCTATTCAGCACTTCACGGGAGACTTCTAAAAGCCGTGTTCCGTCAGAAAAAAAGTATTCGCATGGCAAAGTATCAAGCAATGAATCCGCTTGCTCAATTGCGTATGCATAGGCGTTTTTGATGTACGCGTCGCCCTGCGGATCGTCGAGCTGCATTCGCACGCGATCGAACTGCGCCTGATCGGCCAAAACAAAGGGGTGCTCCATTTTTGCGATGGCGGTGTTCAGGTCCGCCTGCATTTGCTTCTTGGGGATTTTCGGCAGATCCCGGGATAGTATAACGTAATCCAGCCCCACCGCCGCCGTGTCGATGAGAATCCTCGGGGCATACCATAATATATTGCATACCGCCAGAAAGGCGGCGACACTGCGAGTGAATATGTTCATGCGACACCTCCTGTTATTTATGAAAAGAAGTCGAAGGATTTCGCTCCGCTGATTTGGTGTTTGCCGTCAAATTCGTCGATCACCAGGCGGTCTGAAGCGCCCATGAGGTCATAGACCTGTTGGATTTTCTGATGCGCTTCCCGCGCGCCCGCGATGGGGAAGAGATGGTCCCGCCGCCCGGATTCGATGCAGAGCCCGCGCGGGGCGATGGCCGCGGCAAGGTCGTACATATCGCCGACGGAAAGAAGGCCCTGGATGTAGTTATCGGCGCAGTGCCAGCGCGCGAGGACGCTGTCCCGCAGGGTGCACACGTAGCCGCTGACTACCGCGCGGCTGACACGCTCGTCGGCGCAGGCCGTGAACAGCGAAACCAGCCCGCCACCGGAAATCCCCATGCAGCCAAGCCTCGCGGGATCGACGCCAGCCTGCGTTTCGAGCAAATCAAGGCAGCGCATGGCCTGGTATACTCGCAGCGCCGCCGTGGAAGTGCCGCACAAATGCAGCGCTGAAGTGACGCCATAACAGGAATTGGCGTAAGGGGCAGGGTTTTTTTCGTCGTTCAAAAGCGCCTCCCCGAAGGCGATGAACTCAGGCGCGGCGACTGTACAGCCGCGCTGCGCCAATTCAACGGCAAAGTTTTTCTGGTAATTATGCAGAAAGTTGATTTTCTTGTACTGCCCGCGCCGGCCCAATCGCAAGATTTGCCGCGCGCCGAAGCCGTGCCCGCAGAGCGCCGCCACGCCCGCGCCGTTGGGCCGCTCCGGCGTGAGCAAGTATACGAGCATATGCCAGCCCTCGCAGATTTCAAGCGAAAGGCGCTCTTCGGTATAGCCCCTGCGCTTTGTTGTGCGCAATACCTTGGGCCGCAATTCTTCGATGCGCCCGTGGAGGGAATCAATGGCAAGCAAATCCCCCAGCGATTCATGCACCCACGCCGCCGCCCGCGCGGCTTCCTCCGGCGTGTTCGCCTGCGCGAAAGGCGTGGCGCGGCTGTGTTCATACAGCGAGTTCAGATAATCGTCCGGCGCGAATGGCTTCATAGCGTCACCTCTATTGAACGATTCATCGCTTCATCGGCATCCGCGCCCGCATAAATGGCATAGGCCGCGTCGAGAACCCATTGTTTCGTTTCAGGGTCATAAAAACGCAGATCACGCCAGGGCAGAAGCGCCTGGATTTCCTTTGATTCCCCCGCGGCCAACTCTACGCGGCAAAAGCCCTTGAGCTGCTTCACCGGCCTATCGATATCTTCTCTTGTTGAACCAGTATAGAATTGCGCCACTAGGGTTCCCGGAAGCGAGCCTATATTGCGCACGGTTAGATGCGCGTAAATGCCATCCGGCGCCGCTTCCACGCGCAGATTCTCGAATGCAAAGCTTGTGTAGGATAGCCCGAAACCAAATGGAAAGCGCGCCCGTTTGCTTTCCTTGTCGAGCAATGTGTAGCCATGGTAATAGCTATATTCGATTTCACGGGAATCGTCCTGTACTCTCAAAAATGGCGGGTAATCTTCGTCGCGTTTGGCGATTGTGAACGGCAGCCGTCCGCTTGGATTGATTCGCCCGCTTAGAATATCTGCCAAAGCGCTGCCGCCCTCCAGGCCCGCGTAAAAGCCCATGAGGATCGCCGCGGGCTGGGCTTCCAGCAAATCCTCCAGGATATACGCGCTGCCGCCCATGATGTAGACGATCACGCGCTTGCCTGTTTGGCACAGGGCGCGCACGAGCGCGATGTCTTCCGGCGGCAGGCGCAGGGAGGCGCGGTCGCCGCCTACGTTCTTGGGTTTCGTCTTGCGGTCGCCGAGATTAAACAGGAATTCGCCTTCCTGCTTGTGGTCGCTGCCAACGCAGGCGACGATGTAGTCGCTTTCGGCGGCGGTTTTGCGCGCTTTGTTCACGTCGCAGCCATTGTAGCACACGACGTCGCCATCCGCAAAGCCCGCCTGGATGCCTTGGTATGGCGTGACGCAGTAGGGGCTGAAGACGTCGCTGCTGCCGTGGTCGCCCCAGTTTTTCTTGTCGGCGTAGCGGCCGATCACGGCGATGCGCGGCGCTTGCTCTTTGATGGGCAGCGCACCATCGTTTCTTAACAAAACCATGCCCTTTTGCGCGGACTCCCTGGCGAGGGCAATATGCTCTTCGCATAAGATGACATTTTTCTTTTGCGGCTGGATATTTGGCACGGAACGCAGCAGCGCGCCGAGCATATGCCCGGCGGCTGTATCGATATTTTCCATTGAAATTTTGCCTTTTTTCAGAAGGCGCGGCAAGGCGAGATAACGGAAGAGATACGGCATTTCCACATCGCAGCCGGCTTGGAGGGCCTTTGCCGCGTCGTAAATGGCGAAGAAAAAGTCGGAGATCACAACGCCGTCGAAGCCCATTTCGTCCCGCAGGATATCGACGAGCAGCGCACGGTTTTCACAGCAATACGCGCCGTTCAATTGGTTATAGGCTCCCATCATGGAGAGCGCGCCCGCGTCAATGCAGGCCTGGAAGTGGGGCAGATAGATTTCGCGCAGGATGCGGTCATCGGCCAAAACATTGACGCTGAAGCGCAGGTCCTCGATGCTGTTGCAGGCGAAGTGCTTGGGGCAGGCCATGAGGCCGTGTTCCTGTATCGCGCGGGTGAGGGCTGCCCCCATGCGGGAAAGCAAGTGGGGGTCCTCGCCATAAGTTTCCTGTGCCCGGCCCCAGGCGGGGTGCCGCAGGAGGTTGATGCAAATTCCGGCGAAGAAGTTCGCGCCGCCGGCGACGGCCTCCTTCGCGATGGCCTGCCCGACGCGGGATTCCAGATCGTCGTCGAAGCTGGCCCCGCGGGCCATGGGCACGGGGAAGCAGGTGCTGCGGCGCATGACCACGCCCCGGGGGCCGTCCGTGAAACGCAGTTCCGGGATGCCAAGGCGCTTGCAGCCCCCTGCCGCGTAGGGCGTGGCGTTGTATTTGCGCCTGTAAAGAATGAGATTGCGTACGGTAGTACCCAAAGCGTGCCCTTGCAGGAGCTTGATTTTCTCACGCGCGGTGAGCTGCTCCAATAATCCCCGCACGGCTTCTTGCAGGGTGTTTTTTGTTGGGTTGGCCTGATATTTTGCTGCCGCTTGTTCGAAATTCATGATGATCCCTCTAATCCGCTAAAATATAGGTACTGATGCTCCGTGCTGGCAAAACCTGCCTTGTTTTGAGCGCGCCTTTGTATGTTAGCTCGCAATTGCGCCCGGCGTCCGTGGTATAAATTTTTACACTGCTGTAATTGCCGCCAAGCCGGATGCTTTGCGCCTTGCCGGAGTTATTCACCATGACCAGCACGGTTTCGCCCGGTTGTTTGAACGCGACGCTGGCAATCCGGCTGCCCAGCCAGAAGGAATCCCGCACTTTTACCCGCACGGCGCCCGGCTTGATAAATGAGGTAAACTGCTTGAAGGCCCAGTAGCGGTTGTAATACACCAGCTCGCCGTTTTTCAGGTCAAATGCGCCGTTCTCGTCCCTCATGTCCATCACGCCGTCTTCGTTGACGGCGACCCAGCTCTGCCAGGAAACGGCGTTCAGCAGCGTCAGGTCCTGCACGATAATATTCGCTTTATAAAGGCCGCTGTCGATCGTATGGGAATCCAGTTTTTGAGGCAGCTCGCACCACTCGCTCATCTCGAATTTTTTGCCGGGGTAGAGCTTCTTGAAGCGCCGGCCGCTCTTCCGCTTTTTTTGGATATCATGGTCCATCCAGTAGGAGTGCCCGGCGAATGTATCGCAAAACGCATTGAGGATCTCGCTTTGGAAATAAGCGTCGGTATATGCCGTGTGGGCATCGGACATATCGCCGCTTTCGGGGCCCAGCAGCGCGTAGGGCGAGCCCCGCTGCTTCATCGTGACGGCGAACAGCTCCATGAGCGCCACGACTTCCTCTGGTTTATAGTGGCAGCCCTCTTGCCCGACCCAATCGCCGCCCCAGCCCCACTGCGGCTCGTTGACGGGCGAAATGGCTGTGACCGGGTACCCTTGTGCGACGAACCAGTCTGCGATGGCGAGAAGATATTCCACGAAGGCCGGGTATTTCTCCGCAGCCAAGTTGGAAACTTCCGTTTTCAGCCCGCCGGTGGCATGGCCGCTTATCGTCATGGAAAAATGTGGGCTGTTGCAAAACAGGACCACCTGCGTCGCGCCGTACGCGATGGCCTTGTCCAGCACCCGGCGGGCGTTTGCGTCCCGGGTGAAGTCGTATTCGAATTCGCCGGTGTCCGGATTCTTGATGTAAAAGCTTTGCGTTCTTCTAAGCTGCCAATGCCCGCCGGCAACATAACTGTTCGGGTCCTCGTAATCCCCGCCGCCCACATTGTAACGAATGACATCCAGCCCAAGGCCGGTTTCTTTGCAGTAAAGCGCCCGGGCGATGTCGTCCGCCATTTCCTCGCTTTCGATGTGCTGCGCCCACCAGGCGGCGCTGGTGCCGAAGCTTTCCAGCGTCTGGTATTTCTTGGATGGCTTTATATTTATGGTATGTATTTCCCAATGGAGCAGCGTGGATGGAATCCATTGCAGGCCGATCATCAGCCCGGCGATCGCTTTTACGAAATATGGCAGAATAATGTCCATGCCGTAACCTCCCATGATATTCTCCTACTGATTTTAACACAGATAAACGGCAATTGTCAACACAAGACTTGACAAGTCTAAAAGAAAGAGTATAATGAGGATAATATAGGATGGGAGGGCGATTATGACAGAACAACAGCGCAACGCGCTACGGCACCCGTTCCGGTGGCTTTTCAACACAGAGCCGGAACAGCCGGACGAAATCCCCCGCAAGGAGCTTGCGAGCTTCACCATAGGTCTGATGGGGCAAAACCAGCTCTATGGTATGGCGGGCAACTGGTTCTTCCATTTTTGCACCAACGTGCTCCATCTCAGCCCTCTAATTGTCGGCAGGATGACGGGCATTATCACTGTGTTCGACGCGCTCAACGATCCGGTCGCCGGGGCGCTCATCGACAAACACCGCTTCAAGGACGGGCGCAAGCTGCTGCCCTGGATCAAAATCACCTCGCCTTTCATCGCCTTATTCGCGTTTATGCTGTTTATTAATTGGAATATCCCCAGTACGGGGCTCAAGGTGCTTTACTGTGTCTCGATTTTTGTTATGTGGGACGTCCTCTATTCCTTCCAGGACGCCGCCCTTTGGGGGATGACGGCCGCCATTTCCAACAACTCCGGTCAGCGGGCGCGGGCCACGCAATGGGCGGACATCGGCTCAATGTTGGGCGGGCTGCTGCCGGGGTTGCTGCTCCCCATGCTCAGCGGCAACGGCGCCTTCGGCCTCACGCAGCAGCAGGTTTACATCTTGTTTGCCACGTTTATGTGCCTCGGCGGCGGATTCATCAGCATGGCCGCCCTGGGCATGACGGAACGGGCGAAGGAAATTGAAATCATTAAGGATTCCATATGGCGCAATATCGGCGTGCTGCGGCACAATTATATGCTGCTGCTGTTTCTCGCCAGCGAGATTCTAAGAAGATGCGCTCCCCGCGTGACGGATGTGTACATCTACCAGCAGATGACCTTCAAAATCGGCGAAACGGAAATTCCCGCGCCCTTACTGGTCACTATTTTAGTTGCGGTCACGGGGCTTCCGGGCACCGCGATGAAGTTTATCGCAACGAAAATCGCTGATCGCGTGGGCGGCATGAAGCGCATTATGATCATCAGCATCCTGACGGAAATTACCGTGCGGACGCTGCAATTCTTCATCGGCATCAAAACGCTGCCGCGGTTCATCCTGATGTATTCCCTGCAATTCTTCCACGAGCTGCCCAACAGCATTAACAACATCGCCATGCGCAGTATGATCAGCGACAGCGTGGAATATGTGGAATGGAAAACGGGCAAGCGCACCGAGGGTATCACCATGTCGGTGCGCAACCTAATGTCCAAGATGGGCGGGGCCGTTGAGCGCTATATCCAGGGGCTTTGCCTGAATTTTCTGCAATACAGCGCCATCAACGTGGAGCGCGGCCTGCCCCAGAACGCGCATTTTCATAAGTGGGTTTGGCCTGTGTATCGGCTTGGCCCTGTGCTTGGCCTTGTGTTCGCGCTCATTCCTATATTGATTCTTCGATATCCGGCTTCCCTCAAGCTTAAGGTGGAAAGCGAAATGGCCGAACGGCGCAAAGCAGGCGTCAGTGATCAGGAAGCAGTAGTCAGGGAACAGGAGGCAGGGGTCGACTAAATTGATACTCCTGCCTTGATATGCCGCTTAGTTTGATTTTCATGCCAAGATATCGGATATCGAGTTGGAAGGTGTATGACAGCGTGAGGGATGTCATGCTGCCCTCTTGGTCCACAAGTGCTGCGATGCGGCCGTTTTGCAGCGTCCCCGCCGCCTTCATGGGGCGCAGGTCGAAGCTGCCAGTTTCCCCCCGGCCGATATACTCGGCGAACACCATGTCCATGCAGGAGCCGTAACCGGATTTCAGCAGTACATGTTCTATGAACGTTTCCTTGTCCAGCTCGGATATATTCGTGATGCCGCCCGCGTTCGAGCGTATCGTATCCAGGTCCAGGGGCTCGTCCGCCAGATGAATGCGGATGAGCCAGCCGTCCTCTGCGGCGGTGCAGGCGGCGCTTTCCGCGTAGGCGGCGCTGAGTTTGCTGACGAACCGGCTGCCGTTGACGGGCATGAAATCGTCGAAATGTCCATGTATGCTATTTCCATTCATAAATGTTGCTGCGACTGTTTCGTCCTTGTCCGGGTAAATGTCTTTCAGGGCATTCGATATGAGCGGCCGCAGCACGATGGGGATTTGCGCGTCCGTGGCCCGCGTGTCGTGCTTTCGTATGATAATTTTGTCGGCGGCTTTAATGGCGTTGGCGCGCTCGTTGTAAAAGGCCACGATTTGCGCGGCGCTGCCCCCAACCGGTGGATCGGCGGGCGCGTCGGCCTGCGTGTGTTCCCTGATGTCCGGGATTTGCGCGGGGCTTGCCTCCTCGGTGATATTATATAGCGTTTTCGCTTCAACCGTCGCGACATGCCCAGTAATAATCGTAGTGGCGGGGGCAGGATCAGTGGTTACGAGGGGATCATTTCTGGCTGCGCCAGTCGTGCCGGTTCCAGTTCCGGGCGGGTCGGTTTCCCGCGCGTTTGCGCTTGTGTATGCCTGCAGCAAGGCCAGCGCGCAGACCACCAGCAATAGCGGGACAACGCGGGGTTTCATGAGCAAGAATCCCTCCCGTCTAATATATCCGCTCCATTGGTATACCCCTACGATAATATATAATTCAAACATGAAAAATAAACCAGGAAGCAATACGGCTTCCTGGTTTTTGTAAGCTATATCATTTCATAGTTGGTTTAAATACCGCAAACTGTTTTCTAAACTTTGGTAAGGCCTGCGAGCAAAGTCCAGCTCCACCACGGCGTCCCGCACGCCGGCCCGCTCCGCGCTCCGAAGGATCGACGGGAAATCAAGCGTTCCCGCGCCGGCCTCCTTCATGTGCGGCCACAAGCCCCGCTTGTAATCTTTCAGGTGCAGCACGCGGCTGCGTCCGTTCAGTTTCGCCAAAATCTCTTCCGGTTCGTATCCGCCGACTTTGATCCAGTAAACATCCGGGGTGAAATGCACATAGGGCTCGGTTTGTTTGATGAGGGTATCGTAGCGGGTTTGCCCCTGCTCCTGTTTGAACTCAAAGGCATGGTTGTGGTAAGTGACATGCATATTATATTGCAGAAGCTTCTCCCCAGCCTTGTTTAGGAGCTCCGCGAAGGCTTTTACATCCTTGCGGAATTGGCCCGGCATGGAGCCGATGCCGATGGCCTTGCAGCCAAAGGTCAGAAATTCCTCCGCGAGTTTGTCAATATCATTTTGGATGCGGTCAAACGGCGCGTGCATTGTGCAGATGGGCAGCGCATGCTTTTTGGAAAGCCCGGCAAGAAAATCAGCGGAAATGCCGGGGGCGGGATAGGCCTGCACGCACTGCGCGCCCATATCGCGGATGCGCCGGAAGGCCTCTTCCATCGCTTCCGGGGATTTCAGTTTGGAGCGCAATGTATACATTTGAACGCCGATTCGCATGTTCATACCCCCATTTCCACGCCAGTTTCTTTTTCAATTTGTTTATTCAACTCTTCCAGATAAAGTTCCTCGTCGATTGGCAGCGTGACCTCGCGGTCCAGCCAGCTGGATAAGTATACGGCGTTGGACAGCATCAGGCCGTTGATGCCCTCCGCACCGGGGGCAATAAGGGGCTCGTCGAACAGCGCCGCGCGGGAAAAGTTGCGGAAAACCTGGATGTGCTGGCCGATAATCAATAACCGCCAGGCGTTTTTAAATGGCCCGGTTCTGATTTTTTTGCTGCGTTTCGGGACAAGGGGCATAAATTTTTTGTTGGTACGATTGAAGTCAGATTCTTTCGTTTTTAGGCGATGGATCGTCATTTTTTCCGTCGCAAGGGTTTGCTCGATGACAATCTGGCCGCCGTCGCAATCGATTTCCAGCCGGTTCGTGCCGGGGGAATCGTGGGTAGAAGTGACGAACACGCCGCTGGCGCCGTTTTCGTATTCCGTGTAGAAGGTTACGTCGTTTTCCACGGAAATGTCGCGGTTCACGCCCACCTTCGCGTAGCCGCGCACCAGAGTGGGCATGCCGCCCAGCCACTGGAACAAATCCAACTGGTGCGGGCACTGGTTGGTGAGCACGCCGCCGCCCTCTCCGGCCCAGGTGCCCCGCCAGCCGCCCTGGTCGTAGTAGGCCTGGGGCCGGTACCAGTTCGTGACGATCCAGTTGATGCGCTTAAGGCCGCCCATCTCGCCGCCCTCGATCAATTCATTCGCCTTGATATACAATGGATTTGTGCGTTGGTTGTACATAATGCCGAAGGTAAGCTCCGGCTTCGTAGCCGCGAACTCGTTCAGTTCCCGCACTGCTTTGGTGAAGACTCCGGCGGGCTTATCGATGAGCACATGCTTGCCCTGCCGCAGCGCTTCCATGGCGATTTCCGGGTGGGCGTAATGGGGCGTGACCACCGCGACGGCGTCCACCTCCGCGCTGCCGATGAGTTCATGGTAGTCCTCGTAAACGGCGACGCCCTTGAGGTTTGCCCGCGCCCAGGCCCGCCGTTCCTCGCTGATGTCGCAAACGGCGGCAAGCACTGCGTGCTTGTCTATTCCTTTCCGCAATTTTCTGGCATAGGTGCTTCCCTGCTTTCCGATGCCGATGATGCCGTAACGAAGCTTTGGCATGACGTTTCCTCCTTTTCTTAATAAATCATTAGTTCAACGGTATATACCCCGCCTGCGCCACGCACGCCTGGCCTTCTTCGCTGAGAATCCAGTCCAGGAAAAGGCCGCCGGGGCCTTCTTCCTCGCCCTGACGAATGACGCCATAATAGTTCACGCTCAAGGGATACGCTTCACTGATGATATTTTCATCTGTGGGGGCCACGCCTTCAATTTTCAGCTGCTTGATGTTCTCATGGCTGTATTGGTTGTCGATGTAATAGCGGTAGCTGTAGCCGATGCTGGCGGCGCTGTTCTGGTATTCCGCCACGGCCTCCACCAGCCATCCCATGCCAACAACAACCTTTACCATTTTGGGGTCGGCCATGGGCATGCCCTGCATCACGAGCTGTTCCATGCCGGTTTGGCTGCCGGAGCCCGACTCCCGCTGGTAGGCGCTGATTGCCGCGTCCGGCCCGCCGACCTCGCTCCAGTTCGTGATTTCGCCGGAGAAAATCCCGCGTACCTGCTCCAATGTCAGGGATTCCACCGGGTTATCCTTGCCTGTGATAAACACGAAGGCGTCCCGGCAAACGGGCTTCTGCACGAAGGTCACGCCTTTTTCATCCGCGATTTTGAACTCCTCGTCCCCCGGCGCGGTGCCTAGCACTAGCTCAGTGGGTCGCCCAGTGCGCACATTGTCTGTAATTTTTGAACCTTTGAAATAACCCTCTAAACGATAACTCCGATGTCCGTTGCTGCAAAGATATTCATAAGCCCGATGCGTGGTCGAAAAAACGCTGAAACGGTGGGCTTGCTCGGCGGTCATGCCAAGATGCTGCCGCGCGAATTCCACAGCCATGGGAACCATCACGGTGCTGCCGTCGAGGTTGGGGTAAGTCATGTCGGGGAGTAATAAATATGTGAAGTTATCTTTCTTTTCCCACTGGGGCTCGCCCAGGGTGAACTGACTATCTCGCACAATCTGCCGCCAATCCTCCGGCTTGGGATACTTGCCCCACCATGGGTTCTTAGCCAGGATATCGCCAGGATCGGAGTACTTTTCGCGCAGCTTGCGAAATTTCCAGTCTTGGTAGAAAGAGCCGACGAAGAACACCAAGCCGATCAACATGATGAATGCCGTAATCAGCGCCGTCAGCACGATAATGAATTGTTTCATAAAATCCCTCCCGCGTTTTTCCCTTAAGTAAAGTATAACGTTTTCACGCGCGGCTGTCAAGAAATATCTGGACTTCTCATATGATATGGGGTATAATGAAAGCAGTCATTATGAAGGAGCGGCAATCAATGAATGTTTTAGTCCTGGCGGGCGGCTACAGCGCGGAACGCGACGTATCTTTGGTTTCCGGCGGCAAGGTAGTGGAGGCCCTGCGGCGTAAGGGGCACCGCGCCATGTTGCTGGACCCTTATCTGAGCGTGGAAGCTATGCCCTCGTTTGAGGCGCTGTATGAAACATACGCGCGGGAGGAATACGCCCACGCGATTTCCGCGGCGGAACCCGATTTGGCGGTGCTAAAGAAGCAATACGGCAATGGGGAGGACCTGCTGGGGCGGCATGTTCTGGATGCCTGCAAGCTGGCCGACGTGGTGTTTCTTGCCCTGCACGGCGCCTGTGGGGAAAATGGCCAGCTACAGGCGGCGTTCGACCTTTTCGGCATCCGCTACACGGGCAGCGGTTTCATCGGCTGCATGCTGTCCATGGACAAAGCCGTCGCGAATGTGGTCATGCGGGCGCATGGCATACAAACGCCAAAAGGTGAAGAGGTCAATATTGACGGCATAGAGTCTGACGCGCTAAACTCAATTCTTGACAATCTAAATCTTCCCGCTGTGATTAAGCCATGCAGCGGGGGGTCAAGCGTCGGAATTACCATTGTTAAAAAGAAAGAAGACATCCCAAGAGCACTTGCATACGTGCAGGCCTATGAAAGCAAAATATTAATCGAAGAATACATCGCCGGAAGAGAATTGACGGTCGGCATATTGGAGGGCCGCGCGCTTCCGGTGCTTGAGATCCGCCCGAAACAGGGCTTTTTCGATTACGCGAACAAGTATCAGGCCGGGATGACGGACGAACTCTGCCCCGCTCCCATTTCAAAAGGGTTGTCGGGCCGGCTGCAAGCGATTGCGCTGGACGCGCATCGGGCGCTGCGTTTGGGCGATTATTCCAGGGCGGATTTCATCGTTGACGCGAACGACGAAATCTACTGCCTTGAGGTCAATTCCCTGCCCGGGCTGACGCCGGCAAGCCTGGTGCCGAAAGAGGCGCGAGCCGCCGGAATTTCATATGAAGACTTGTGTGAGAAAATCGTGCAATTGGCGCTGAAACGCAAAGATTAGGAGGACTGTTTGCTTTGGAACAAATGACGCTGCGGGAAATCGCGGATGCCGTGGGCGGGCGGCTGCTCCGTTCGGACGGTACGGCCTTCGTCAGCGCTGCCAGCACTGACAGCAGGATAGGGGACGGCGCAACGCTGTTCATCGCACTGAAAGGCGAGCGCTTCGATGGGCACAACTTTCTCCATGACGTGTTCCAGCAAGGCGGCATGGCGATATCACAAAAAGATACGGGCGAGGGAGCCATTATCCTGGTGGAGGACACCAGGCTTGCGTTGGGCAAGCTCGCGGGTTATTATCGCGGCAAGTTTGATTTGTCTATCATTGGGGTGACCGGCAGCGCGGGGAAGACCAGCACGCGCGGGATGATCGAATGCGTGCTGTCTACCGTGGGAGAAATCTGCGCCACCCGGGGGAACCTGAACAACGACATCGGTTTGCCGCGAACGCTGTTGACGCTGGACCGCTCGCATCAGTTCGCTGTGATCGAAATGGGTATGAACCATGCTGGGGAAATCCGCTACCTGACCAGCATCACAAAGCCGGATATTGCCGTCATAACGAACATCGGCACCGCGCATATCGGGAATTTGGGCAGCCGGGAGGGGATCCTGCGGGCCAAGCTGGAGATACTGGAGGGCTTGCCTCCGGACGGCCTGGCGCTGCTCAACGGCGACGACGAGCTGCTCTTCGCGCAAAAAAAACAGCTGCCCTTCCGGACAGTGCATTACGGCATTCACAACCCGGCCTGCGATTTGCTGGCAAAAGACGTGGTCTGCGGCGCTCTTGAAAGCAAGTTCCGCGTCGACGGCAAAGATTATGTTGTCCATACACCGGGCGTGCATCATGTTCACAACGCACTTGCGGCCATCGCGGTGGGGCTGGAATTCAAACTGCCTATTTTGGCTATCCAAAAAGGTGTGAGGGACTTCCGGCCTTCCGGCATGCGCCAGGCCATCACAGAAACCGGCGGCGTGCGGATGATCGAAGACTGCTACAACGCCAACGCCGATTCCATGGAAGCGGCGTTGGCGGTGCTCGCCGCATCCGACGCGGGAGGCCGCAAAATCGCGGTGCTAGGCGACATGTACGAGCTCGGCGAGTTCACCGAATCCGAGCACAGGCGCGTGGGGGATTGCGTCGCGCGGCATCGTATCGATCTTCTTATTACAGTCGGCGAGTATGCCC
>Ga0123356_10003311_pt1 | contig 16909 bp, 12 predicted proteins | sample TergutEmb28metaG_2_FD_92546 | JGI IMG/M metagenome (GOLD analysis project Ga0123356, IMG submission 92546) | Embiratermes neotenicus P3 segment gut microbial communities from Petit-Saut dam, French Guiana - Emb289 P3 | ecosystem: Host-associated > Arthropoda: Insects > Digestive system > Gut ...
ATGGGTATAGGTTATCGTGTAATGCTTTTCCCTCTCTTAAAAACTCGGGTGAAAAAATGATGTTATCAGTTTTGAATCTCTCTCTTAGCTTTTCTGTGTATCCTACCGGAACTGTTGATTTGACTATTACCAGCGCTTTGGGATTAATTGCAAAGACATCTGTTATTACCTTTTCTACGGCTCCTGTATCAAAGAAGTTGCTTACCGGGTCATAATTAGTCTGAACTGCAACTATAACGAAGTCGGCGTTTGCATATGCTTCGCTGCCGTTTGTTACGGCTTTTAGGTTTAACTGTTTGGTACTGAGGTACTTCTCCACATCAGGGTCGTTGATTGGTGATATACGTTTATTAAGTGCGTCTATTTTGCTTTGGATTAAATCTACTGCTGTTACTTCATTCTCCTGTGCAAGCAGAACTGCGAGAGATAATCCGACATATCCGATACCAACAACTGCTATATTCATAAATATTTTTACCTTTCGATAGCGTTACAATATATAATACACTTTTATTCAGCTTAAAACAATTGAAATTGAACGATTTATTGCTAAGAAAAAATATTTTGAAAAATTTTTCAAAAAAAGCTAAAGTCTTCTATAAAAGTGTCGATAAAGCATATAGAAGTAGCAAAACGCAAGGACGCGTGGCGCGGACAGGCAAGGGAGCCGGCACAACCGCACTTCGCGTTTCGGACAACAGTTCGAGACCATTTTGCGTTATATAAGCTACAACCACCACAGTCATATTACTCAGAAAGGGATGCGCGCCCCGGACAGAGTTTGTGAAATAGAAGACTATCAACCATATAGACCGAGGAATAAGGATATTCCCGGGCAAAATGAAAGGAAGCGAACATCATGCGTATCAACAACAACATTACCGCAATAAACAGCCATAGACAATATGGCATCAACAACAGCCAAATCGGCAAGAATGTTGAAAAACTCAGCTCAGGCTTTCGCGTAAACCGCTCAGCAGATGACGCAGCAGGTCTTGCAATCTCTGAGAAAATGCGCACACAAATCCGTGGTCTTAACATGGCAAGCAAAAACTCACAAGACGGCATCTCCCTCGTGCAAACCGCAGAAGGTGCAATGCAGACAGCTCACAACATTATGCAAAGAATGCGCGAGCTTGCTGTTCAATCTGCAAACGGCACAAACACAACCCTCGACCGTGGTGCACTGGATCTTGAGTTCAGCCAATTGAACCTCGAGCTCAGCCAAATCGAGTCCACAATTAAGTTTAACGACATGAGCATTTTCGGTCAAAGCTTTGAAATCCAATCCGGAGCAAATGCCTCAGACAAAACCAGTTTTGATGTTGGTAATCTCAGCACGATTGCAACCGGAACAAACATTTCAACAGCAACAGCTGCTTCTGCAGCAATCACAGAAGTGGGCAACAAAATCAACTCACTTTCTACAACACGTGCAAATCTCGGTGCTATTCAGAACCGCCTTGAGTTCAAGATTCATAACTTAGACAACTCAGCAGAGAATCTGGCAGCAGCCGAAAGCCGTATCCGCGACGCAGACATGGCTAAGATGATGACAGAGTTTACGAAAAACAACATACTCTTCCAAGCATCTACAGCAATGCTTGCACAAGCGAATGCATTACCGCAGGGGGTATTGCAGCTCCTGGGGTAGGTACGGCCGTTGATGCGGCTGAGCCGGCGGACGCCGGCTAGGTCGGCTGACCGTCGGATCATCCAAAGTCTTACACGAAGACTAAGGCATAACGCCGCATTGGCGGCGGAGTCTGATAAAAACTCAAAAGCGCGCAAGGTCTCGCATCCGAGACGTATAGGAAGAACGCCCCAGCGGGCGTTCTTCTGCTTCCCCTCAAAAGCCTGCAATTACAGGAAAAAATAATAAAATATTTTCAAAAAATTATTCAAAAAAAGCTAAAGTATTTTATATAAGTGGCGATAATGTATAACAGAAGGGAAACACTAACCTCGTCATAAAACCCCAAAAGGGATGCGCGCCCCGGACAGGGTTTATGAAATAAAAAAACAAAAACAACATGGACCGAGGAGTAAGGAAACTCCCGGGCAAAAAGAAAGGAATCGAAAATCATGCGTATCAACAACAACATCACGGCTGTCAACAGCCACAGACAGTATGGCATCAACAATGGAAACATCGGCAAAAACGTAGAAAAACTCAGCTCAGGCTATCGCGTAAACCGCTCGGCAGACGACGCCGCAGGACTTGCAATTTCTGAAAAAATGCGTACACAAATCCGCGGTCTCAACATGGCAAGTAAAAACTCACAAGACGGTATATCACTTGTACAAACTGCAGAAGGCGCAATGCAAACAGCACACAACATCATGCAAAGAATGCGTGAGCTCGCAGTTCAATCTGCAAATGGTACAAACACAACCCTCGACCGTGGTGCACTGGAACTTGAGTTTAGCCAGTTGAATTTGGAACTCAGCCAAATTGAATCCACAGTTAAATTTAATGACATGACTATCTTCGGTCAAGGATTTGTAATTCAATCCGGAGCAAATGAATTAGATAAAACAGGGTTCTCAGTCGGCAGATTAAGCACAATTGCAGCAGGCACAAACATTTCAACAGCAGCAGCTGCATCACTGGCAATCACAGAAGTTGGCAACAAGATTAACTCACTATCAACAACTCGTGCAAATCTTGGTGCTATTCAAAACCGCCTTGAGTTCAAAATTCACAACCTCGACAACTCGGCAGAAAACCTCGCAGCAGCCGAAAGTCGTATCCGCGACGCAGACATGGCAAAAATGATGACTGAGTTTACGAAAAACAGCATACTCTTCCAGGCATCCACAGCAATGCTGTCTCAGGCAAACAGCCTACCGCAGAGTGTTCTGCAACTCTTAGGCTAAGTTAGATGGCCACGCGGACCATAGCAAAATCAGGCATAGCGTGCAAACAAACACCCCTCACGGGGTGTTTGCTTTTGTTGTTATTCAACCATTAAGTACCCTTTTAGCGAGTGGTCGTAGCAGCGGGAGAAAGCCGATACGCAGTCGATTATGCTTTGCTTGTTGAATTTCTTCTTACTTGCACACACGCCTGTTACCAAAAACTCCACAAGATTGTACTTTGCAAGCAGGTCTGCGTAGTTACTCATTATATCTGCCTGCTTGTTGTAATTAAACGGAAATCCTTCCATTAATATATGGTTTACTATGAAGTTTTCAAAGATATACTCTTTATCTGCGAAATAACTGATATAAAGAGCTTTATACTCAGCTATGGCACTTGGTGTTATATCGCCCGATGCGAGAAAAGAAAATCTGTCAAAAGCCTGTTTTAAGTATTTATTAAAGCGCTTATCATTTTTTGCTCCCATATCTCTTAGAATTTCGACGGTCAGCCCAAAATCCAAGTCTATCCCGTCGGGGAGTTCTTCGGCAACACTGTCATAAACATTGGTGCTCAGTGCATCAATAAATACTTTTACAAAAAGCGGAATGTTTGTATCACTTCCGGCTGCGAGCTGTTCGCTTACTTGCTGTATAAAAAGGCACAGCATCATCATTCTGACACGAAGCTTATATTGCCGTGCTTGCATGATAGCAACACAGGCAGAGCGCAGCTTATGAAAAATTTCCACGCCGTTTCTTGCGGATGTGTATTTTTCCGTCTCTAACATGCGGTTTGGGATGACATTACCACTGCCGTCAGGCTCGAGTATTGCTTCTTCAAAGTCCATGTATTCCTGTTCAAATAGTACAACCCGGACCGCTTCCTCACAGGATAGTTCCAAAAATGTTTCAAATTCGCCGTTTATATAGCTGATACTGCGGGGGTGAATTCTGCATGTGCGGCTCAGATAGTCATATCCTTGGGTGAGTTGAATGCTGCAAAGCCCGTTATCATCTAAAAAGTGACAGTTGCCGTCTGCGTCTTTTGTTATAAGTGCAATAAACGGCTCTTCAGAGACCATTTTTATTTTATCAAGAATAACAGCTCCGGCATCGCCGAGCTTCACATATTTATTATATGTGTTTTTATCAATTCGTATTTGCCAGTTATGACGGCAGCAATTGCTGACGCACTTAGTACCGGTGCATACGAATTTCTTAAAATATTGGGGCTGATATACCTTTGTTTTATTCATATTGTCCTTATAATACCTTATATTTCAAGGATTTTCAATTTTTTTTAATAAAAAGGTAAAGTTATTTTTTATTATCCCGATAATGCTTAATGAAAACAAAATATGCAAGGATGCACATTTCATAAAATAGACTAAGGACGACGTCGTAAGGGTAAATGGATTAACACCGAGCGAGTCACAAAGGAAAGGAAGCGTGCATCACTATGCGTATTCAAAACAACATTACGGCTCAAAACAGCCACAGACAGTACAATGTAAACGCAGGACAAATCGGTAAGAACGTAGAAAAATTAAGCTCAGGTTATCGCGTCAACCGCGCGGCAGACGACGCAGCAGGACTCGCGATATCAGAGAAAATGCGCACACAAATCCGCGGTCTCAACATGGCAAGCAGAAACTCGCAAGACGGTATATCACTTGCACAAACAGCGGAAGGTGCAATGCAGATAGCACACAACATCATGCAACGTATGCGTGAGCTGGCAGTACAATCAGCAAACGGAACAAATCAATCTCTCGACCGCCAAGCACTTGACCTCGAATTTTCACAGCTCAACTTAGAACTTACCCAAATTGAGTCCACAGTAAAGTTTAACGATATGACAATCTTCGGAAGAGAGTTCCACCTGCAAACAGGCGCAAACGAAGGAAACATAACAATATTCTCAGTCGGAAGACTTGCTTTGGCAGACGGTACAATAGCAACATCAGGCAGTGCCTCAAGTGCGATAACAACCGTAACAAACGCTATCAACACTCTCTCAATAGTCCGTGCCGCACTCGGTGCCGTACAGAACAGACTTGAGTTCAAAATTCAAAACCTCGACAACTCAGCAGAAAACCTCGCAGCAGCAGAAAGCCGGATCCGCGACGCAGACATGGCAAAGATGATGACAGAGTTCACAAAGAACAATATCCTCTTCCAGGCGTCCACGGCAATGCTCGCACAAGCTAACGCGCTACCTCAAGGAGTCCTCCAACTCTTAGGTTAATCATCATAACCCTCTTTAGCAGGAGAACCGCATGATTTGGGCCTGGCGGCACCGAACGGCGGTTTTTCTGCTTGTTTGGGAATAATTGTTGTGGTATCATTGTTTTATGAAACTATCACAAGTTATGATTGTTAAAAATGAAGAGTTAAACCTTGAAACTGCTCTCGGCTGGGCGAAGCCCGCCGCTTTTGAGCAGATTGTTGTCGATACAGGCTCCTCAGACAATACTGTTAAACTTGCGCAGCAGCTTGGTGCAAGGGTTTGCCATTTCAAGTGGATAAATGATTTTGCCGCGGCAAAGAACTATGCGATAGAGCAGGCAAAAGGCGAATGGGTAGCGTTTCTTGACGCAGACGAGTATCTCACGGCGGAGGATACAAATAAGCTTATAGAGTTGCTTGAGCGGATAGAGGCAGAGAAGACCGTCTGTGACGGCATTGTTATGCCATGGGTGAATGTGGACGATAACGGCAAGCCTATGACCATTGCAACACAGGTGCGCATTTTCCGCAACAAGCCGTCAATTCGTTATGTCGGCACAATACATGAGCAGCTCAGCATAGATGCGGACAAATTCGTTATGGCAGACGATATCAGCATTATACATACAGGGTATGCGCAGTCTGCACATAAAGCTACGGGCAAAGCAGAGCGTAATACGGAGCTTTTGCGGGCAGAGCTTAGAAAAAACCCAAAAGACATAAGCCTCAAGGCGTATCTTGCGAATGCTCTGAGTATAAGCACCGATGAGGACAGTCAGCGCGAGGCTGAGGCTCTCTTTGAAGAAGTTCTAAACAATGAAACTAAAATCTACGATATCCATAAGATTAAAGGGTATATGTTTTTCATAAACAAATACATGAATAACGCTGATACGATTGCAAAAAGCGAAGAAATGTGTCACAGAGCATTAAAAGAGTACCCGAACTCGATAGACTACATGTATCTTTTGGCGTCGGTGCTCAACAAAAAAGGTGATTTTGAGGCTGCATGGGAGCTGCTTCGAGACTGCGAGAGCATTTTGACAAGTTCAAGAGGGCTTGAAAACTCAATCATTGTATCTGCAGACCCGACAATGGTGTTCAGCCAGATGATACTTGCGGCTAAAGGCCTTGAGGACATTGAAAGCGTGATTTTATACTCTACTCATGTGCTCTCGCTCGATAAGACAAAAGTATCGGTTTTAGGACCTTGCATCGCCACGCTTTTGTTTTATGGTGTTTCGGACGCTGAAGTTATAGAGCTTTTGTCGAATATATATGATTTTAATGATGCAGATGATATGAAACTCATAGCCGACGCCGCAAAAGCCTGCGGCGCTACCGCATTCGCCAATAAAATAATATAGGAATGGTAATATGGCAAAGAAGAAAACCAAAAAATCAAATACAAAGCCACCACAACAGACAATTCGCCTGTCTCAGGTTATGATTGTTAAAAATGAGGAAAAAAACATCGAAAAGGCTCTTGGGTGGGCAAAAGATATTGCATTTGAACAGATCGTTGTAGATACAGGTTCTGCTGACCGCACTGTAGAGTTAGCAGAACGCCTTGGTGCAAAAGTGGTGCATTTCGAGTGGGTAAAGGACTTTTCTGCTGCGAAAAATTTCGCCATTGACCAAGCAACAGGCGACTGGATTGCCTTTTTGGACGCAGACGAATACTTTTCGCCGGAGCACGCAAAAAAATTGCTGCCGATTTTGAGAAAACTGCATGCAGACCCCAAAATTCTTGCAATGAGCAACCCGTGGGTTCAGATTGACGATAAAGGAAAACCTATTGAAATACATACACAAGAGCGTCTTTTCAGAAATCTGCCGACAGTTCGGTATGTGGGTCGGATACATGAGTATTTAAGCATTGACAGTGTTTCAAACATTATTCATATAGATGAGCTTGATATAATGCATACAGGCTATACGGCAGAAGCTTATACAGATACTAAAAAAGCAAGCCGTAATATTGAACTTTTGCGTTTGGAGTTAAAGAGTAAACCGGATGACTTAAATCTCAAAGCATACTTGGCAGACTCATTGGTAATAGAAAAAGATGAAGAGAGCATGAAAGAAGCAGACAAGCTTTATATGGAGGTTATAAAAGGAACAGGAAGCTCTATTGCTGTTTTAAGGAAAAGAGCATACTTAAACTTCCTAAATAAGTATGTAAAAACAACCGATTTCATAGAAGAACACGAAAAACTTGCGTTGGAAGCAATGAAATTATATCCGGGAGACCTTGATTTTTTAGTCTATTATGCAGCTGCTCTGAGTAAAAAAGGAGAGTATCATAAGGCTATTGAAATACTTAGTGATTGCGAAAAAAAGCTCCCCACTGCAAATATAAATGATGCTAATGTAATTTCTGCAAATCCGGCATTTTTGTTTGGTCAGTTAGTTCTTGCCTCGCAGGGATTAGGGGACACACAGGGTATTATTAAGTATGCTACGTTAATACTTGTGCTCGACAAAACAAAAGATGATGTGCTGTGCCCGTATTTATACACACTGCTTAAACAAAATCCGACGCAAGAGGAGCTTTTTGAAGTGCTCTCAAAGATTTATGATATGAAAAATGCTGCGGATTTAATGCTGATTACCCGTGCGGCAATGAGCATTGGCGCTATTGACCTTGCCCGCACCGTTATGAATATGGCAGGGAATATAATGTAGGGATAACAACCCCCGGCACTTCGTGCCACCCCCTTCGTGCGCGAAGGGGGCATGAAAGAGGGAAATATATGGCAAAGAAGAAGAAAAACAAAAAATCAGTAGGACCGCCAATGGCAACTATCCGCCTTTCTCAGTGTATGATTGTCAAAAACGAAGAGAAAAACATCGAAAAGGCACTCAGTTGGGCGAAGCCGATTGCATTTGAGCAAATTGTGGTTGATACAGGCTCGACAGACCGCACGGTCGAAATTGCCGAAAAACTCGGAGCAAAGGTGTATCACTTTGAGTGGATAAACGACTTTTCAGCGGCAAAAAACTTTGCTATCGAGCAAGCGACGGGAAACTGGATTGCATTTCTTGATGCTGATGAGTATTTTTCGACGGTTGATGCAAAGAAGCTGATAATTTTCCTAAAACGTATCCAAAATGACCCTGTTATGCGGGAAAACTATCTCGCGCTCAACTGTGCATTGGTAAATGTAGACGATAACGGCAAACCGTTTTCTATACTTGACCAAGAGCGTGTTTTCCGCAATTTGCCCTCAGTCCGTTATACTAAACCCATACACGAGAACCTTGAGATAAGTATTGATAATATCGTGCAAGTTGATGAAATCAGTATTATTCATACAGGTTACTCAAGCTCGGCACTTACAGAAACGGACAAAGCAAAAAGAAACGCACAAATGCTCAGAGCGGAGCTAAAGAAGAAACCCGACGATTTGAATTTGATGTCCTATTTGGCAGACTCCTTAAAAATCAGCAGCGATGAAGCAGATATAGCAGAAGCAGAGGCTCTGTTTAACGATGTATTAAAAGGACCAAATGTAATAACGGACTTAAAGAAAAAAGCATACTTATATTTTATTAATAAATATCTTGGCATAACCACGAAGCTCACAGACTGCGAGGAACTCTGCAAAAAAGCCCTCGAGGAAATGCCAAATGATATTGATATCGAATATTATTTAGCAGTTTTATACAACAAAAAAGGCATGTCAAAAGAGGCTTTGGAGCTTCTAAAAAAATGTGAAATCAATTTAATGAAAGCAGGTCCGGGTGACAGTGTTGATGTTGCGGCAAATCCGGCACTGCTCACACAGCAAGTGGAAATCGCCGAAAAAGGCGCAGCAAAATCGAGCTCTCCCGAAGCCCCGCAAAATCAACCGGTTTCTTCACGCTCTCAGTTTGAAAGCGAAGCTTTGGTGCTAAAGCAGCTTATTCGGGAAATGACAGAAAACGGGCAAATAAGCGAAGCAGGGAAACTGCTTGAGCAATATACGGTGCTAAACCCGACAGACCCCGAAATAAGCAGTATAAAAGCAATGATGCACTACGAAGAAGCTCCTGTCGCCAAAAATGAAATACCCGAGCAGTACGCTATGCTGAACGAAGTCGAGACTATTTTTGTGCTCTCAGGGCTAATTATGAAGCGGGTCGGTAATATTGACAGTGTATTGCGTAAAATGAAGCTGATGAGAGATAGCTGGGGTTATAAGCCGAAGCTGCTCATATGCAGTCATAATATCAACCAGAAGCTGACTGAAAAATGGCTTCAGACAACAGGCGACAATCAAGTAGCCCTAAGCACCGATACCGAAGTGATAAATGCATACGATTATTTTCAAGGCTCATATGCACAAGGGCTTGAAAACAAAGCGGTTTTTGAGACAGCAAACGACGGGATGAAGTATGTCAAAAAAGCTGCCGATTTATACGATGTACTTGACGGGGATATCTTGGTAAGGAAAGAATACTACTCAGGATACATGGGCAGTCTTCGTATGGTTTGTTATTTTAAGGACGGAGTAAAAGAAAAAGACCATTGCTACGATGACTGGGGTTACTTAAATTACATTCGCAGTTATGATGAAAAAGACAAAAGCCGTTATACTGTGGAGTATTTTACAACAGGTGGCGATTTGTGCATTAAAGCAAGCTATTTCATTGCAGATGACGAGAGCAACTTGGAGAGTTTGAGTGTATATAATGCAAAGGGTAAGGTTATCAAGGAATGTACGGACAATGCGGAGCTTGGTGCTTTTTGTCTTGAGCAGATAATGAGCGACAAGAAGTTCTATGTGCTTGTTGTAGAAGACGGGCTTATGTCAAAGGCTGTTACTACAATAAAAGGCGGCGAAAAAAAGCCGACAGAGAGAAACTACGCCAAGGCAATTACTGTTCACACAATCTTCCTCAGTGATGCTTATAATCCAAAGAGCGAGCCGCAAATGTACTACAAATATTTATGCGAAAACCATGAGAAATTTGACGCAGTCATTCAGCTGACAGGGGAAGCAAAAGATGATTTTGGCGAGATATTTAATGCACGGGATAATGTGTTTGCAATACCGCATCCGTATCCGTATGACATTGTAAAAGTAGATTTCGAAAAACGAAACAATAAAAAAGCTATCATCATCGCAAGGTTTGATACAGTTAAGCAAATACCACTCGCGGTAGAAATATTCAGCTTGGTTGCCCGTGTGCTGCCTGATGTAAAGCTCGAAATATACGGACGCGGGCTTGATGAAGATAGAATTAAAGCAAAAATCGCAGAGCTGAATATCGGGAAAAACGTACAGCTTATGGGCTATACCGATGACCCGCTTGCTATTATCCAAGGTGCAACGATGTTTATGATGACAAGCTGGGCGGAGGGCTTTGGGCTTACGCTTGCAGAGAGTATTTGCAACGGTTGCCCCGCAATTGCCTTTGATATTAAGTACGGTCCCGGGGAAATAATCACGGACGGAAAAACGGGTTTTTTAATTCCGAGGTTTGATGTCGAAAGCTATGCGAAAAAAATGATTGAGTATTTTAGCGATGCGGATATGCAAAAAACCATGAGCGGGAACTGCTATACGGACGCTCCGAGATTTGGCACAGATAAGTTTTTAGAGAATTGGTTTAATATGGTCAGCAAGTTACATGAAAAGGGGGAATAAGCTCATGAAAAATCCTGTTGAGAAATTTAATGAAGCAACTACTTTACTTAATGAGGGAAAACTTGAAGAGGCTCTTGAACTATTTTTGAAGTTGGAGCAATACACGGAAATATCGCCGTTTTGCAACTATTGCATAGCAAAAATTTCCAACATGATAGGCGAACCGGAAGCGGCATATGATTTATATTACAAAGCGTTTACTGCCATGCCTAATATTACATCCAAGATGCTCGGTGAGGGGCATACCAGTTTTAACTATGTTTTTAAGGGGAAAAAAGACGAAAAGGTAAACACCTTGTGTCCGATATGCGGGGAAGAGAGCAAGCCGCATTGGTGCTATCCGTTAGTTGAAGCTGCGTGGTACAATGAGTTTTTTAACCCTGTTCGTATGTGGATGTATTGTGAGCACTGCAATCATATGTTTGCACGTGAATTTCCCGAAAAACTGTTCCTCTACAATACAGGGGCAAGGAGTGCAAATCCGGTATATTTCTCGTATTATTCAAATGTTCTTGCATCAATACGGCGAGGTGGGTTCGCGACCGGAATGAGCCTGTTTGAGGTCGGGGTTGGTGCTTGTGAATGCTTGCTTGCAGCTCGTGAAATAGGGTATGAAACATTTGGTATTGATGTTATAGAGCGGCATGTTGAGGATGCAAAAAACAAGTACGGGCTTGATGCTTTGGCAGTTGATTTTCTGGAATTTGAGGCAGACAGAAAGTGGGATGTTATAATCATGGGTGATGTGCTTGAACATGTCAGCGACCCTGATATGGCACTAAAAAAAGCATATTCTCTGCTTAGCGATAACGGAGCTGTTTGGATTTCGACACCGACCTTTGAAAGTGCATTCTCATGCGTAGTTGGGCATGATGATGTTATGAGACGGCAGCAGTTTCATTTGAACTATTTTTCGCGGGAGTCGCTGTATATACTTCTTGAGAGAAATAATTTAGTCCCTGTAGACTATCAAATATCAGCACACTTTAACGGTTCTATGGAAATAATTGCAGTGAAAGACGCATAAGTCAAAGGGGTGAGCGCAGTGCCAAAGGCGACCGGCGTTAAGCAAGTAGCTTTTAACAAAAAAGCATATCACGAATATCATATACTCGAAAAATTTGAAGCCGGAGTCGAGCTTTTCGGCACGGAGGTCAAATCTATACGGCAAGGCAATATCAACCTCAAAGAGTCTTTTTGTGCGATTAAGGACGGGGAACTCTTCGCCCGGGGAATGCATATCAGCCCGTACGAAAAGGGGAATATTTTTAACCGTGACCCTGTGCGTCCAAAGCGGCTTCTTATGCACAGGCGTGAAATAAACCGCCTTTATGCAAGAATTAAGCAAGACGGCTTGACATTGATACCTTTGTCGGTGTATTTTAAGAGCTCTCGGGTAAAACTTGAACTTGGACTCGCCCGAGGAAAAAAACTCCACGACAAACGCGACGACGCAGCCGAAAAAGCATCAACAAGAGAAATGGATAGAAAGATGAAAGAAAGGGGAACATAAAAAAGAAGAAAAAGACATCTTGTTAACCTATAACTCAAAAACAAGAAACGAAGTTTATTGTTTTTGAAGAGGAAGAATGACGGAGCGCAGCGAATGACCGAGCTTGCGAGGGCGTAGCAGAGCGCAGTCCATTCTGACGATGGGACTGTAAAGGTTTCGACGGGGGTGCGGAGATGTGAATAGCGGGTTGGAGATGTCGGTGCTCCATAAAAATATCGGCGATTTATAAATTAAAGAACAACGATAACGTAGTTCTGGCAGCCGCTTAAGGCAGCCCGTCCTGCTCCAAAGTCCCACGATTGGGGACAGGGCGTCGATTAGTGGGGAACGTGAGTGCGATAAGCTTTGCTCGTACCATGAACAATGAAGCTACCATACCATAAGCGCGTGACGGCTTGCCTTACGGATATGGGAAATAAGCCCTCCTTGGAGGACTTGGAATAACCGTCTGCACCCGGAGAAGTTTGCATTGAAACGCTTTCGGACGGGGGTTCAATTCCCCCCAGTTCCACCACCTACAAACCTTAGAGCCGCAATGGTTCTAAGGTTTATTGTTATTTGTGAGCACCCACTTCAAATTGTTTTGCTATAATCATTTTCCACTTTTTCTTCGGGACTTTATAAACACAGCGTACTCTGCAAGTATATCTATTTCTTCTTGTGTCAAACCAGTAAATTCAACTCGGTCAAAAGCATTTTGCAAGCTATGATGACCATTGTTATTATTGGATTTTGAATTTTTATTATATATAGTAATTGCTTCAGAAACAAATGTTTCTGAAGAGGTTAACTGAGACGAATAGTTTTCCGGGTAAAGTGTTCTATCATCACTAATATTCCATTTTGAAAACTTGCCGCATAGAATATAGTCAATTGGTACCTGAAAAAATTCGGACAACTTCATTAACGCATTACTATCCGGTTCATACTTCCCCATCTCCCAATATGAAAGCGTGCTGTCGGCCACTTTCAGGTGTTTTGCTAATTCTTTCTGTGTCAAATTCCGTTCTTTACGTAATTTTCTTATTCGATTCATATTAATACCTTTTTTATTCTAACAATATCTATTATAACAATATACAGAATAAATTCAAGAAAGTTGAATAATTATATTGACACTCCAAGAAAGCTCAAGTATAATAAGGCTATATTCCAAGCTACTTGAATTCGCCTGTTTAGAAAGGATGATTTATGTGAGTACAATTACTATAACACATTCACTACAGTTATCCAGTTCCGTCCTTCTTATTGTGATAGAGGATACAACAGATGGCAAGCGGGATGTAGTCCTTCTATCAGTATTTTTTATCAATGCAGTACACCCAGAATATATGAAAAATATTGAGCAATCACTTCTGTGGCCTGAAGATATCCAATCAAGCGAAAAAAGTGTGGAGATTGCTTTTGAAATTGAAGAAAGTTTACTCGATGAAATTAATGAATATTGTGTTGAACAAGGCATCACTATCGAGCAACTCATACTTGCATTTGTACGTTTTAGCACATTAAAGGACAATTACCCGGCGTTAAAGGAATTTATTGACTACTGTAAGATAAAGGCTGAACTTGATGATATCAAAGAAGACCTGCAAAAATTAAGGGAAGAGATTATAGATAATAAAAAGTGTCTTATGGAGGAGTATAAAATGAGAAAATTAGCCAGTGTTCAGGAAATTTCCGGGATAAAACAAATCGAAGGCGCAGATGCCATTGAACTTGTTCTTATTAAAGGATGGCAATGTGTCGCAAAGAAAGGTGGATTTCAGAAAGGTGATTATTGTGTTTATTTTGAAGTTGACAGCTTTCTTCCTATCGATGACCGTTATGAATTTCTTCGTAAAACCAGTTATCGTAATAATGATTTCATGGGTGAGGGATTCAGAGTTAAGACTATTACAATGCGTGGCGAGTTGTCGCAGGGCTTAGCGTTACCATTATCGAGTTTTGCAAATATCCCTTCAACACCGGAGCTTGATGTCACAGAGGTTCTTGGTGTTAGAAAATGGGAACAGCCTGAATCTGTCAGTTCTGCAGGTATTGAAATAGGAGAGAAACCGTTTAGTATCCCAACAACTGATGAAACTCGACTCCAATCTATGCCGGAGTTCATTGAAGCATTCAGCAGTCTCCCCTACTATATGACAACTAAAATGGATGGTACATCGTGTACAATTTACTATAAAGATGGAAAAGTCGGTGTATGCGGACGTAATAAAGAATATAAGGAAGATGTATCCACTTGCTCCATGTGGGCATGGGTTTACGAGAATGATATTATAAACAAATTGTCTAAGTTAAATGAAAACATCGCTATACAAGGAGAGTTCTGTGGAGCAGGAATTCAAAAAAACCGACTTAAACTTATGAAACCAAATCTTTTTGTGTTTGACATTCTTGCTTTACTCGATGGCGGTGGTGTTAAAAAAGTTGGTTTGTTAGAATTAAAACAATACTGTGAACAATTGAGGTTAGATACAGTTCCTATTGAAGAAGTTGGTGACTCTTTTAACTATACCCTTGATGAGCTACTTGAAAGAGCACGAGGCAAGTATGCAAGCGGTCTTGATAAGGAAGGAATAGTTGTCCGCACTCAAGAATTCAGACATAATTATGATATAAATCACAAAATGTCATTTAAAGTCATTAATAACGATTTTCTTAAGAAAGAAAAGGACTAATTATACACACGACTGATAATCGTCACATCTTACAGTCAAAATACTGGTGCACCAATTTTTCGGAGAGCTTTAATATGGATGAGTTAGTAAATGATTTGAGCAAATTAATTGAACCTGTACAGGCACTTGTTAATCAAGCAACTTCATACATTGAGCCTGAAGTGAATATCATGATTAGCGAGCGTATAGTAGACAAAAAACGAATTGAAAAGGCATTTGATGAACTACTAAACTATGCAGGCATGAGTAAGAGCATAGGCAAATTGTTCAAACGTTTGTGCAATCATTATTTTTTCATTTTTCCTGACTTAGTTTCGGATTATATATCTTTCTATTTAGATATGTATGGAAGCGATGATGAGTGCTATACTGACAAATATGACGATGAAGGCTTTTACATCAATAGCATTGATACAATTAGAGAGGCTAAACAGATTATGATAAATAAAGCGGTGACAATAATCACCGGGGACACCCATGGAGATTTTCGGCGTATTGAGTCTATGTGCGTTTTAGCAGGTACTACAAAAGAGGACTTACTTATTATTCTCGGAGATGCAGGAATTAATTACTATGGCGGCAAGAAAGAAATGAACTTCAAGAGCCTGCTTTCAAAACTGCCAATAACTATGCTTTGTGTTCACGGTAATCATGAAAGACGGCCTGAAACGTTAGGTACATATAAAGAGATACCGTGGAATGGTGGAATTGTGTATACGGAGGAGAATTTCTCTAACTTATTATTTGCCAAAGACGGGGAAATATACAATATAAACGGCAAGAAGTGTATTGTTATTGGAGGAGCGTACAGTGTTGATAAAGAGTACCGTCTGGAGCGGAACTGGGGTTGGTGGGCTGATGAGCAACCCTCGGAAGAAGTTAAGCGTATTGTAGAAAGCCGACTTGATAAATCGAACTGGCACGTAGATGTCGTGCTTACGCATACTGCTCCGCTTAAATACGAACCTCGGGAAATGTTTCTTGATTTCATAGATGATAGTAAAGTAGATAAAAGCACCGAAACTTGGCTTGGTACTATTGAAGACAGGCTTGATTATAAAGAGTGGTATTGCGGACATTATCACACAAATAAGAGCATCGATAAAATCCGATTTCTATATAATGATTTTTACGAGTTAAAGTAAAAGTAGTATTTAAATAATAGAATTTTAGAGATTTAGAGATGAAAAAGGAGAATAAAGCATGTGATTAAAAGAGAAATTACTATAAATATTGGAGAAGAAAGATGTTCTAATAAAGTACGATACGAAACAAAAGATGATGCTCTTACTTCTTATAAAAATTTCAGATTAATAAATCGTGGTAAACGCGGAGAAAGCAAAAATAGACAAAAATATGACCAGCGCCCATATAAATGCAGATACTGTCAAGGTTGGCATATGACAAAGATTAGAAAATAATATTGATTTACTCCTTTGTGCTATACCGGTATATTTGGCAAATTCATATAATGATGAAGATAAGTTCGAACTTACGAAAAAGCGGCTGGATTAACATCTGTCCCTTTGATATAATGATAATAGAATATAAATAGCATAATTTGATTAACCTTTCTAAACAGGTAAAGTAAAATGACAAAGAAAAAGATTTTTATTAGCAGTGTGCAATCTGAGTTTGCCGAAGAACGACAGATGCTTTTTGACTATATATCAACCGATGCTCTGTTTGGTATGTATTTTGAACCATTTATTTTTGAAAAAGTGCCTGCACTAAATTCCAGCCCGAAAAAAGTATTTATAAATGAAGTTAAAAATTGCGACATATATATTGGTTTATTTGGGAAATCATATGGTTATGAAGATTCGGAAGGCATATCTCCAACAGAGAGGGAGTTTGATGAAGCGACTTTGCATAATAAGGTGCGTTTGGTTTACATTAAACAAGCTAAGAAAAGAGAATATAAAGAAGAATTGCTGATTAATAAAGCTGAAAATGTTATTGTGAGAAAAGGATTTTCGACTATTGAA
>Ga0123356_10003312_pt1 | contig 16907 bp, 11 predicted proteins | sample TergutEmb28metaG_2_FD_92546 | JGI IMG/M metagenome (GOLD analysis project Ga0123356, IMG submission 92546) | Embiratermes neotenicus P3 segment gut microbial communities from Petit-Saut dam, French Guiana - Emb289 P3 | ecosystem: Host-associated > Arthropoda: Insects > Digestive system > Gut ...
ATTTTCTGCCGAGCTTTTTTTGTTCCAGAGCCGCCGCAGTCATTACATGGTTTTTCTATTATAGAACCTTCGCCGTGACACTGATGGCAAGTTGTAGCAACAGAGAAAAATCCCTGGCTATGCCGTACCTGTCCTGAACCACGGCAGACAGGGCATGTTTTTTTCCCAGAGCCGTCTGCTGTACCTGCGCCTTTACAGGTCTTGCATGATTCATTATGTGAATATTGGATTTCTACTTTTGTGCCAAAGACAGCATCTTTAAATGGAATTTCTATGTCATAGCGAAGGTTAGCGCCGCCTCGTACTCCTCCGCTTCCTCTGCGAAAACCTCCGCCAAAGAAATTTTCAAAAATGCTGCCAAAGCCGCCTTCGCCAAAGATATCTTCAAAGCCTCGGAAATTACTCCAGTCCTGACCGCCGCCGCCCATGCCTTCGACACCTGCAAAACCAAATTGATCGTAAGCGGCTCTTTTTTGATCATCAGCTAGAACGCTAAACGCTTCTGCAGCTTCTTTAAATTTTTCCTCAGCTTTTTTATCGCCAGGGTTTTGATCAGGGTGATACTGAAGAGCGAGTTTTCTGTATACTTTTTTTATTTCGTCTTTCGAAGCGTTTTTTTCAACGCCAAGAACTTCGTAATAATCCCTTTTCGCCATTCATCACCCTTTTTATATAACGCAGACAAACATTACTTGTTATCATCTACAACTTCGTAGTCGGCGTCTTCTGCGCTCTTTGTGTTATCGCTTGCGCCGCCACCAGAACCCATAGGTTGTCCGTCAGGACCAAAACCGCCAAAGCCGCCCATATCTGCTCCGCCGTCGCCTGGTTGCTGCCCAGAGGCAGCTTGTTGTTTGTAAATTTCTTCGGCAATTTTGTAAGATGCCTGTTTAAGCGCCTCTGTCTTGTCTTTAATAGATTGAATATCGCCGCTTTCAAGCGCTTTGCGAAGCTCCGCTATGGCTTCATCAGTTTTTGATTTATCTTCGGCGCTTACTTTATCACCTAAATCTTTTATGTTTTTCTCTGTGCTGTAAATCATCGAGTCGGCTTCATTGTGTACTTCTGCTTTTTCACGCTCTTTTTTATCTTCTTCCGCATGAAGTTCCGCTTCTTTTACCATGCGGTCAATGTCAGAATCACTTAAGCCGCTTGAACTTTCTATTCGGATTTTTTGTTCTTTACCAGTGCCAAGATCTTTTGCGCTGACATGAACAATGCCGTTTGCGTCAATATCAAATGTAACTTCGATCTGCGGAACTCCACGTGGAGCTGGAGGGATACCTACAAGATCAAAACGGCCAAGAGGACGGTTTTGAGTTGCCATTTCCCGTTCGCCCTGCAGAACATGAATAGATACTGCAGTTTGGCTGTCCGCCGCAGTGGAGAAAATCTGGCTCTTGCGTGTTGGGATAGTAGTGTTACGTGTAATAAGTTTTGTCATTACACCGCCAAGTGTTTCGATGCCAAGTGAAAGAGGAGTTACGTCAAGAAGCAATACGTCCTTTACATCGCCGCCAAGGATTCCGCCCTGAATTGCAGCGCCTACCGCAACTGCTTCATCCGGGTTTACGCCCTTGTTGGGTTCTTTTTTAAAGAGTTCTTTGACAATCGCTTGAACTGCAGGAATTCGTGTTGAACCGCCGACAAGAATAACCTCGTCAATTTGATCTGCAGATAACCCGGCATCCTTTAATGCCTTGATACACGGTTCTTTTGAACGATTAAGCAGATCCTCTACCATTTGTTCGAACTTTGCGCGTGTAAGAGATTTTTGTAAATGCTTTGGACCGCTTTGGTCGGCTGTTATGAACGGCAGATTTATTTCACACGCCTGCATCGAGGATAATTCGATTTTTGCTTTTTCTGCAGCTTCGCGCAAGCGCTGTAAAGCCATGCGATCCTGTGCAAGATCAATACCTGTATCTTTTTTGAATTCTGCGATAAGCCATTCCATGACACGTCTATCAAAATCATCACCGCCAAGGTGAGTGTCGCCGTTGGTTGCTTTAACTTCAAAAACACCGTCGCCAAGTTCCAAAATTGAAACGTCAAAAGTACCGCCGCCAAGATCATATACTGCGATAATTTTGTCTTTTTTAGAATCTTTGTTAAAACCAAAAGCAAGAGACGCTGCAGTGGGTTCGTTTATAATGCGTTTTACATCAAGACCTGCAATTTTACCTGCGTCTTTTGTAGCCTGACGCTGCGCATCGTTAAAATAAGCTGGAACAGTGATAACTGCTTCTGTAACAGTTTCGCCAAGGTAGTCTTCGGCAGTTTTTTTCATTTTTTGAAGGACAAAAGCAGAAATCTCCTGAGGTGAATATTTCTTGCCTTCAATATCTATTCGTATATCATTACCTTGTTCTGAAATATGATAAGGAACAAGTTTTAACTCATTGGAAACTTCTGAATAACGGCGTCCCATAAAACGTTTAATTGAATAAATAGTATTTTCCGGATTAGTGATCATTTGATTTTTTGCCGGTGCGCCTACTATACGTTCGCCTTTAGTTGTAAAACCTACGATAGAGGGTGTAGTTCTTCCGCCCTCGGAACTTTGAATGACTATGGGTTCTCCGCCTTCAAGAACGGACACACAAGAGTTTGTTGTTCCTAAATCGATACCAATAATTTTTCCCATGACAATCTCCTTTTTAAGCGGCACTTTCGCCGCTAAATATAATCGAAAATCAACACGAAGTGTTGATTAAATCTCCTAATTTATAGCGGCAATTAACACAAAGTGTTAATATTTTGCCGCTGATTTTAATTTTCCGGCATTAGTACTTTTACTTTTGCCGCTCTTATTACTCTTTCTTTTAGATAATACCCTTTTACCAGATCTTCTTGTACTGTAGCTTCGCTAACTTCAGGTGATTTTTCCATAAATAAAGCCTCATGAAGATTTGGGTCAAAGAGCTCTCCTGCCGAATTAAAACGTTTAAGCCCCCACTTAGCTTCCAGTTGACTTGAAAGGCGTTTTTCTATCATTTTGATGCCTTCCAAAAGACCGTTATAATCGGAACTTGTTTCTCCAACTGCAATAGCTCTTTCAAAATCGTCGATTATCGGAATGATGTCTAAAAGCAAGCTTTGATTTGCAAATTCAATTGCGCTAGCCTTTTCCTGATTCATACGTTTGCGGAAATTCTCAAACTCTGCAGCTTTTCGTAAAAACTGATCATGAGTCTCAGCCAGCTTTGTTTCTAAATCGGCGATTTGCTCTGCCGGAGTAGATGGCGCAGCTTTTGCTTCAGCGGCTGCTTTGGCAGACTGCCCCTGTTCTGCTGTTTCCGAGATTTCGTTTTCAGCGTCAAGCTGGACGTTTCCAACCTCAGGCTGTTCGGTTTGAGTTTCTTGCTCTGACATTACAGTTACCCAATATTCAAATAATTATTATTATGGGAAGATCCCCACCTATTAATAAAAATACAAAAATTTCGCCCTAGGGTCAAGGAAATTTGGCTGTAAATTCCTAAAAAGGCAGCCTTATTACGAGAGTTTTCATTTTTAACCTAATTTAAACAATGAAAATTGAATCTTGCTTGAAAAAGAGCGTTTTTTTATGCTAGTATTTATAGACAGATGAAAAAGGAGAAAAGCATGAAAAATATAGTTTGTTTAGTATTAATGGTGATTTTATTGGGTATTAGCGTATCGTGCGTTAAAAATGATGATACCAGCGTAATTATCTTTACCAGTACCGAAGATTTTCGGACAGAACACATGCAGCAGCTGTTAAAAGAGCAATTTCCCGACTACAACATTACAATACAGGTTTTATCAACAGGAAGCCATGCGGCAAAACTTAAAGCAGAGGGAACACAAACAGAAGCAGATATCATTCTTAACCTGGAAACAGGTTATTTAGAAGGGCTGCAGGATATTTTAGCGGATCTTTCCATATTTGATATATCTGAATTTATTCCCGAAATGATTCCCGCATCAAAGCGTTTTTTGCCCTGGGATAAATCATCAGGCGCTATTGTAATTAACCGCTCAAAACTGGAAAGCGCAGGGCTTCCTATTCCTGCATCTTACCAGGATTTGCTAAAGCCAATGTATAAAGGGCTTATTTCGATGCCTAACCCAAAATCTTCGGGAACAGGTTATATGTTTCTGGTTAGTTTAATAAATGCTTATGGTGAAGATGCGGCATTTGCTTATTTTGACAGACTTGCAGAAAACATACTGCAGTTTACAACATCAGGCTCTGGACCTGTAAATGCGCTTATTCAAGGCGAAGTGGCTATTGGGCTTGGTATGACATTAACAGCTGTAAACGCCATAAATAACCGAGGCGCTTCTTTTGAACTCCATTTCTTTGAAGAAGGCGCGCCGAATATTACCACAGGCTTTGGTATTGTTAAAGGCAAAGAAAAGCGTCCTGTAGTAAAAGAAGTTTTTGAATTTGCAATGACTAAACTTGTAAGAGATGACAAAGAATTATTTTGCCCTGAACCTGTTATGTTAAATCAAGTTAATAATGTTGATAATTATCCAAGAATTATTCCTTACGCAAACATGGATGGGGTTTACGACTTAGATTGGAAAGAACAGCTTTTAGAGAAATGGAATCATTAACAGGAGATAGTAGTGGCAGCCAAACTTGAGGTTCAGAATTTAACGCATGTTTTTAATAAGCAAAGGGTGTTAAACGATTTAAACTTTTCTGTAAACGACGGTGAGTTTCTTTCAATTTTAGGACCTTCCGGCTGTGGGAAAACAACTATTCTGCGAATTCTTATTGGGCTGCTGCTTCCTTCTTGCGGTAAAATTCTTAAAGATGGAATAGACATTACCACGACACCTGCTTCAAAACGAAATATGGGTATTGTTTTTCAAAACTATGCTCTTTTTCAAAACATGAGCGTTTTAGGTAATGTCGAATATGCTCTTAAATTTAACAGTGAATTAAAATCACGTTCTCGGGCAATAGCCAAAGATATTATTGAGCAGGTTGGCTTAACAGAACATATAAACAAAAAACCGTATAAACTTTCAGGCGGTCAGCAGCAGCGTGTTGCTATTGCACGAACACTAGCATGTAACCCTGAGGTTATTCTTTTTGACGAACCTATGTCCGCCCTTGATGCCGCAACACGGTTATTACTGCGTGATGAAATTAAACGCATACAAGAACAGTTTCGCACAACAATGATCTACATTACCCATGATCAGGAAGAAGCTTTTTCTCTTTCGGATCGCATAATGGTAATGGATAACGGGACAATTCAGCAGATTGACACGCCACAGGCAATTATTGATAATCCTGCAAATGAATATATACGTGAATTTGTTATTAATAACCTGCGGCTTAAAATTGATTCTCTTATAAAATATGTAAAGCCGGCGGCTTAAATGACAGCCGCAAACTCTGCCAACACTGCAATAAAAATTAACTCCAGCCTTATCCGCCGCTTGGAGCGAGAACCTTTTTACAAACGTCGTTCTGATTTTGTTAAACTACTTTTAGCAATTATTTTATTTGTTACAGTTATTTGTCCTCTGGTTGCAATGTTAACGAACATGGCAGGTTCAGATTTTTTAAGCGTTATGCGTCAACCCAGGTTTAGAACTGCGTTAACTAATTCTATTGTAGCAGCTTCAACTGGCACTGTAATATCTATAGCGCTTGCATGGGGATTTGCTCTTTGTGTAGTACGCACAAACATGCGTTTTAGAGGTATTTTTTCTGTATTTGTAACGCTGCCAATGTTAATACCTTCTATTTCTCATGGTATGGGATTAGTTTTACTGCTTGGCGCAAACGGAATAATAACAAGGACATTTGGTCTTTCCGGTTCTATTTACGGTTTTCATGGTATTGTGTTAGGTTCTGTTTTTTATTCATTTCCAGTAGCGTTTTTAATGCTTGCGGATATTTTAAAATATGAAGACGGTTCTCCTTACGAAGCTGCAACAGTACTTGGTATTCCACGCAACAATCAATTTTTATCCATAACATTTCCCTATTTGCGTAAGCCGCTTATAGCAGTAGTTTTTGCAGTTTTTACCTTGATCTTTACCGACTACGGTGTTCCGCTTATGATTAGCGGAAAATTTATCACGCTGCCTGTATTAATGTATCAGGAAGTTATTGGCTTATTAAACTTTAGCCGAGGCAGTGTTATAGGAGCATTTCTTCTTATACCTGCTGTTGCCGCATTTATATTCGACTTGTTAAATAAAGACAGGGCAAACACCAACTTTGTAATTAATGAAAAAATGAAATCGAATAACAAGTTGCGCGACGGCATTGCGATGAGTTATGTATTATTAATATGCCTAATTATCGCTTTACCTGTTGTGGTTTTTATTATGCTAACCTTTATTAATAATTATCCTATGGATATGGGGCTTTCGCTTCGCAACATAGAAAGAACAATGAACATGGGCGCAGGTAGATTTCTTACAACTTCAATAATTATTGCAATTTGGGTTTCGGTTATAGGTACTGTTCTTTCTTATTTTATCGCATATTTTACAGCAAGAACTCCGGGTAAAACATCACGGTTACTGCATCTAATTTCGATTACTTCACTTGCGATTCCGGGGCTTGTTTTGGGGCTTTCTTATGTATTGTTTTTTAAAAGTACTTTTTTATACGGCACTTTAGCAATACTTATCCTTGTTAATATAGTTCACTTTATGGCTTCTCCGTATCTAATGGCTTATAATTCTCTGGGAAAATTAAATATTAATCTTGAAGACGTTGGACGTACTTTGGGAGTAGGCCGTTTTAGAATAATCAGAGATGTATTAATACCGCAAACAAAACTTACAATTTTGGAAATGTTCTCGTACTTCTTTGTGAATTCAATGATGACAATTTCTGCTGTGTCATTCTTAAGTACAGTGCGCAATCGTCCAATTTCTTTAATGATAACAAACTTTGAAGCGCAGCTTTTTTTAGAAGGCGCAGCTTTTGTTTCCATTATTATTCTGGGTTGTAACCTGTTAATTAAATGTTCTGTATATGTAATTACAAAAATTGCAAGGCGTTATGAATAAGTAAATTATTCGGGCGTGCAAGTAACGTTTTTTCCTTTTCTCTTTGCTGTATAAAGCAGTTTGTCTACTTCTTCTATAAAATCTGTAATTACTTCGCTGGTGTTAGGAATTTTTGAATTAGCTCCTAAACTGACAGTTACAGAAGTGCATGTGTCGTTTGTAAAAGGAATGGAATTATTCATAACATTTATACGAATTTGTTCGGCAACTTTTACCGTACCTTGCATATCGGTGTCAGGTAACAGAACGCAAAACTCTTCACCGCCCCATCTAACCGCGATATCAGACGCTCTGTTAAGCGTTTTGTTTAATATTTCTCCAATGGACTGCAGTAAGCTGTCTCCCTGAGGATGTCCGTAAGTATCATTGAATGTTTTAAAGTTGTCTATATCAAGCATAATTAAGCCTAGAGGTTTTTTTTCTCTTTGAGATCGACCCCATTCTGATTCAATTCTTGCATCAAAACCACGCCTGTTTGGAAGACCTGTAAGAGGATCTAACATACACAATTTTTCGATATTGCGTACATAATCTGCCATTTTAATATGTAATTTAATTCTTGCTTTTACAATGACTTCATTAAAAGGTTTAGTAATGTAATCTACAGCTCCAAGAGAAAGCCCTTTTTCTTCGTCTTCAACATTATTTAAACCTGTTAAAAATATAATGGGAATGTGCATTGTCGCAACAGAGTTTTTTAATTTTGAGAGAACTTCATACCCATTCATATCCGGCATAATTATATCCAGTAATATTAGATCGGGGGTGTGTTTTTCCGCCTCAATAATTGCTGATGCGCCGTCTGTTGCGGCGATTAATTTATAGTCCTGCCTTAAAAAGTGAGTTAAAGCTGTAATATTTAATTGCTCATCGTCGACAATTAGGATTTTCTTGCTCATTTCTTTAAATTATAATGCTAAATAGAAAAAAATCAACAATATTCTATTGACCGCAATGTCAAATTTTGATAGTTTTAACATATTTAAGAGGTTAATTGAGGTTAACATGTCCGAAAAAACGTCTGTCGATATTAAAAACACTATAAAGAATTTACATCCGCTTGAAGTACAAATTCTCCTTGCCTATAAAAAAGGCGATGAGCTTACCATTGAAAAGGTAGAAAAGGACTTGAATTTCAAGCCTGGTAATGGAAATCAAGCGCTTTCCTGGCTTAGCGGCAAAACTCTGGTAAATGAAACTCGACGGGAAATGGCTGTTTTTTATGAGTTAACCGACCTTGGCAAGGAATGGAAAGATAAGGGAAGCCCTGAGGAGCGGATTGTTGAGCTTGTTAGATCAAATAGCGGCGCTTTTAAGTTACCTGATCTTGCCCAAAAACTTGGTATAGAAAATAAAGACATTGGCAGCGCTTTTGGAAGCCTTTCCAAATTAGGCGTTCTTGCAATGGATGGCGATAAAAATGTAATTATTTCCAGTGAGTCCAACCCCGAACATTTTAATACTCTTAGCAGTTTACTTAATAAAGGAATGACAGGCGCTATCAGTGAAATATCGTTAAATACGGCAGAAAAAACTGTAATATCAGGCATTTCAAAAAAGCGTGGAGCTGCGGATGCGCCTTTTCGTCAAATAGATAAAGAAACGGTTTTCTTTTGCATTACAGATGCAGCTGCCGAAGCTGCTGCCGCATTAAAGGCGGCAGGGATTACAGGAGACGAGATAGGCACGCTTACTCAGGCGATGCTGGAAGACGGCAGTTGGAAAGGTAAAGCCTTCCGTTCTTACAATGTTAAAACGCCGCCTGTTCGTTTAACTCCAGGCCGCAGTAACCCTTATGCAAAATTTTTAGAAAACGTAAAAGATAAACTTGCTTCTCTTGGTTTTGAAGAATTTGATGGTCCTGTAGTAGAAACTGAATTCTGGAATTCAGATGCGCTTTTTATGCCGCAGTTTCACTCCGCACGTGACATACACGACGCATACAGTATAGCCGATTCTTCCACAAAAGACGGTGTTGCACGTGCTAAAGAAATAGATGAACCGTGGCTTTCTAATGTTGCCTCTGCTCATGAGAACGGCGGAACAACAGGCAGCCGTGGCTGGAGCTACGGCTTTGATCGTGATTTTACAAAAAGGCTGATACTTAGATCTCAGGGAACTGTGCTTTCTGCAAAACAACTGCCTACCGCAAAAATCCCTGGCAAGTACTTTGGTATAGCACGCTGCTTTAGATATGATCGAGTAGATGCAACACACCTTCCCGACTTTTATCAAACAGAAGGCATCGTGTTAGGTGAAAATGTCAATCTTCGCACTCTTTTGGGTATGCTTGAAATGTTCGCCTGCGAAGTTGCGGGTGCAAAAGAAGTTAAATATGTTCCAGGCTATTTTCCTTTCACAGAACCTTCTGTAGAAGTACATATAAAACATCCTGTTCTTGGCTGGTTTGAGCTTGGCGGTTCTGGTATTTTCCGCCCGGAAGTAACCGCATCTCTTGGAGTGGATGTACCGGTTGCCGCATGGGGCATTGGTATCGACCGCATGGCATTAATGGCATTGGGATTAAACGACCTTCGCGAACTTTTTAGTCACGACATTGAGAATGTAAGGTTAAGGCGGGCAAAGGCAAGTTGATGAAAGCAAAAAACATCCTGCCGCTTGAACGTCATGGATACGATTTTATAACAGCTGAGTATCTGCCGCAGGGCGCAGATGAATACTGGCTTAGAAATATTCAACAGCAGGAAAAGTTTTTTAAAAAGCCGGGAGACTTTCGCAAACTTAATTTTGAAGAAATTGAACTGCTTAAGAAAAACAGGAATTATTGTTCTAATTGGGATAATTTTCTTGTAACAGATCCCTTTGAACCTTTACTCATCCGTGATTCCAATTTTTACGGTCTTATTCGCATTGGTTCTTTGCAGAATGTATTATTAAGACATCATGATTTTTGCGTTCCTGTAGGAATTAGAAACAGTACTATTATCTCCTGCGATGTCGGCGATGATACTGCAATTCAAAACTGCGCATATATATCTAACTACATAATAGGAAATAACTGCATACTTTCTGAAGTAAATGAAATGCAGACAACAAACCACTCCAAGTTTGGCAATGGAGCGATCAAGGACGGCGAAGGCGAAGAAGTGCGTGTTTGGATCGATGTTATGAATGAGGCAGGCGGACGTTCTATTTTGCCGTTCGAAACCATGATAACAGCTGATGCTTTTTTATGGGCAGCTTATCGTGATGATACAGCGCTTGTCAGCAAGTTAATGGAAATAACGCAGAAACAATACGGCGGAGAGCGTGGCAGTTATGGAATTGTCGGTAATGGAGCTGTAATTAAAAGCTGCGCAATTATAAAAGATACTGCTGTGGGAGAATGCGCTTATATAAAAGGTTCAAACAAATTAAAGAATATTACGATCCTTTCCTCTGCAGAAGAGCCGACGCAAATAGGCGAAGGCGTTGAAATGGTGAATGGCATTGTGGGATACGCATGTAATGTTTTTTATGGCTCAAAAGCAGTGCGTTTTATCATGGGAAGAAACAGTAATTTGAAGTACGGGGCAAGGCTTATCCACTCTGTATTGGGTGATAATTCCACAGTATCATGCTGTGAAATACTTAATAATTTGATATTCCCTATTCATGAACAGCACCACAACAATTCATTTTTAATAGCAAGTCTTGTTCAGGGAATGTCAAACATGGCGGCAGCGGCAACCATTGGCAGTAATCACAATAGCAGAGCTAACGACGGCGAAATACGAGCCAAGCGAGGGTTTTGGCCAGGGCTTGCCGTTAGTTTAAAACATTCAAGTGTTTTTGCTTCGTTTGTAATTATTGCAAAAGGCGAGTATCCGTCAGAGTTAAATATACCGCTGCCATTTTCTCTTGTTTCCAATAATGTTCACATGAACCGTCTAGAGGTTATGCCGGCTTATTTTTGGATGCATAATCTTTATGCGCTTGAACGCAATTCCTGGAAAGCAAAAAACCGTGATAAAAGAAAAATTAAAATACAAAAGATTGAATTTGATTACCTTGCGCCCGATACAGCAGAAGAAATAATATCTGCGCTTTCTTTTCTGGAAAAATACGAATCTGAAGCTTTGGCAGAAACAAATGTTTTTGAAAACAGCAAGAGAGGTCAGATAATAATAAAGCCAAAGGAAGCTGCCGCTGCGTATCGTAAAATGCTAAAGTACTATGCTATAAAAACCGCAGCGGCATATTTTGATAATAATCCTGAAATGGATTTTAAAAAACTTTGTGAATTACTTGGTTCATCATCAAAAGAAAGGATAAAAGATTGGGTTAACGCAGGCGGTCAGATTGTTCCCGCTTTCCGTGTAGACAAACTTCGTAAAGAAATTGGCGAAGGAAAATATAAAAACTGGGATGAGATTCACAGTGTTTACGAGACTTGGGAACAGGAGTATCAGCTTGATAAAGCCAGCCACGCATGGGCAGTGCTTACATTCCTTGGTATTGAGTTTAAGAATGAACTTTCAAACGTTCTGGAAATACGCCATTGGATAGAGAAACAGATTTATGAAAACAAGGCAAAAGATTACAATAATAATTTTGTAAAAGCCACTTTCAGAAATGACGCTGAAATGGAACAAGTGCTAGGAAAACCCGATGATAATGCGTTTATTTCCCTAACTAAAAAAGAAAGCGGTCTTTTTAAGGACATGATAGAAAGAGTAATAAAACGCTTGGGTTAATCACACACTGGTTTGTTTGGTAAAAATGGCTTTAAAAAGATATATTGACTAAAGAAAATCTCTAATGTATAGTTAAAGAAAATGTAATTCAGTCAGAATTTGGTTGTTTTAGAGGCGTATTCAGAAATTATTTTATGGATGTATTAACTAAGGAACAACGGAAAAAATGCATGCAGGCTGTAAAAAGTAAAAATTCAAAGATTGAACTTGCTCTTGGTAAGGCATTAAAACGTCTTGGAATAAAATATAAAAAAAATGATAAAAAAATTTTTGGAAAACCTGATTATATAATAAAAGATTTTAAAATAGCTGTTTTTTGTGACAGTGAGTTTTGGCACGGGAAGAATTGGGAAAAAAGAAAAAGCGATCTAAAATCAAATCAAGAGTTCTGGTATAGAAAAATCGAACGAAATATACAGCGAGATTATGAAGTAACAACAGAATTGGAAAAACAAGGTTGGATAGTTTTAAGATTTTGGGGTAAAACAATTTTAAGAAATCCTGAAAAATGTGCTTTAAAAATTCAACGGAGCATGAAGAAGAAATCTATAATAATAAAAAAAGTTCATTCAATTAGCGAGTTGTTTGAAAAATATTATATTAAAGAGAATACTAATTTAGAGGCAGCTTTTACGCACTATATACATAATAATAAAAATGGTGTAAAAAAATACTTTAAATCTGACGCAATAAATTATGCAAAAAAAATATTCAAATATGAATTTCCAAAGGAATCAATTTCTTTTTTAGCAGCAGAAAATGCCTTGCAGTATGATTTTTTTGATGATTCAGAGGTCCCTTTTTTACCTGTAGAAAATCCGACTTTTAAATTTATTGATCTTTTTGCAGGTATCGGCGGTTTTAGAATTGCTATGCAGAATTTAGGCGGAAAATGTGTTTTCTCAAGTGAATGGGATGATGATGCAAAGAAGACATACAGAGTTAATTTTGGTGAAGTGCCGTTTGGAGATATTACTGAAGAGGAAACTAAAAAATATATACCTGACGGATTTGATATTTTATGTGCAGGTTTTCCTTGTCAGGCTTTTTCAATTGCCGGTAGAAGAGGTGGTTTTGAAGATACAAGAGGAACTCTATTTTTTGATGTGGCAGAAATAATAAAAAGAAAACAACCGAAGGCGGTTTTTCTTGAAAATGTAAAAGGTTTAAGAAACCATAACGGAGGAAGAACACTTAATACAATATTAAATGTATTAAGAAATGATTTGGGTTATTTTGTTCCTGAGCCGGAAATTATGAATGCAAAAGATTTTGGTGTACCTCAAAACCGTGAAAGAATATTCATTGTAGGTTTTCATAAAAAAACAGGTATAACAGAATTTAAATATCCAAAACCATTACGAAAAAAAGTTTGTTTTTTGGATATTAAAGAAAAAGAAGTTGTCCCTACAAGATACTATTTATCAACACAATATATAAAAACACTCAGAAACCATAAAGCAAGACACGAAAGTAAAGGAAATGGCTTTGGTTTTGAAATAATTCCTGACGACGGAATAAGTAATGCAATTGTTGTTGGTGGAATGGGAAGAGAACGCAATCTAGTGATTGATAATAGAATAACGGATTTTACGCCTCAAACAAAAATAAAAGGTGAAGTTAATCGTGAAGGTATAAGAAAAATGACGCCTCGTGAATGGGCTCGTTTACAAGGTTTTTCCGATAAATTTATAATAGCTGTTTCTGATGCATCTGCATATAAACAATTTGGTAACAGTGTTGCTATTCCGGCAATTCAAGCAACAGCAAATGAAGTTTTAAGGCAAATAAAGGTAATCAAATGATTAAAGGAAATAGAGGTCAGTGGAGTGAACTTTATACCTTCGTAAAAGTTTTAGCAGATGGAAAAATTTATGCAGCAGATAAGGATTTAAATAAAAAGGAAAACTTATTTTATTTAGTTTTAAGGATTTTAAGAGGAAGTAATCTTGAATTCTTACGAAATGACAAAATTATTATTCAAAAAACAGATGGTGAAATCATTTCAGAATTAAATATTACTGAATTATTGGAAATTACACCAAAATTATTTGTAAATATAAAACAAGGAAATACAGGGGAACGAGCTTTTGCTATTGATTATGCTGAAGAACTGCTAAGTAAGTTAAATATTTCCACGTTGTCAGATGATATAAAAGAAACAGCAGATATAAGAATAGTTATTCACGACCCAATTACACACCACAAGCCATTATTGGGATTTAGTATAAAGTCATATATTGGAAGCAAACCTACATTATTTAATGCCAGTAAAATTTCAAATATTATTTATAAAATACATCCGCAATTATCCATAAAAGATATTGATATGATTAATTCATTTAATACCTATGGAAAAAGATTTAAGTGGTTGCAAGATAACAATTATAAATTAGAATATATAAAAATGAACAGCGATATCTTTTCTTCTAATCTTGAACTTATAGACAGTAAAATGCCGAATATTGTATCAGAAATGGTTATAAGTAAAATATTTAGAAATAAAATCAAAATATCTGATATTTCCGCGGATTTAGCAAAAACCAATCCTTGTAATTATAAATTAGATTTAAACGCAAGCTTTTATGAATACAAAATAAAACGTTTATTGGTGGATATGGCATTAGGAATGCAGGCAGGAAAGTCTTGGTCCGGAAATTTTAGCGCAACAGGAGGTTATATCGCTGTAAAGCAAAATGGAGATTTAGTATGTTATCACATTTATAATTGGAATGATTTTCAAGATTATTTATTTAATCATACAAAAATTGACTTTCCTGATAGCAAGCCAAATAGATGTGATTTTGGAAGAGTTCTTAGTGCTGTTGATGTTGAAGAGGAAAAGGGTACATATATTAAAATAAATTTTCAAATAAGGTTTTGTTAGCTAGCAATTACTTATGCGACTTAAAATTTCAACAAGACAGAATTTGATAAACATATTATTTCTTTGAGAAAAATTAAATTTTCAGAACCACCAACGGTAAAAGTAATTGAAAGTAATCAAATTATTACTAAAGAAAAGAAAAAGTTAATTTTAAAATAATATACAAAAAGACAGCAGTGTGTTCAACGAGATGATAGAACGAGTAATAAAACGCTTGGGTTAACCTAAACCTGATTTGCGCCTGGTATATACGTCAAAGAAGACCGCAAAAAGAAGGATTAGCGCTCTTACTACGTATTGGTAATGAGTACCCAGGTTCATTAGCGACATACCGTTGTTAATCGAACTCATTACAAAGCCGCCGACTATAACGCCGACAACAGATCCAATGCCTCCGCCTGCAGAAACGCCGCCGATATAACATGCGGCAATTGCGTCCAATTCAAAGAGCTGACCTGCCTGAGGCAGTGCGCTGTTCATGTACCCTGTTGAAACAACAGCCGCAAGACCTGTCATTGTGCCCATAAAACAGAAGACAATAAATGTTACCAATTCTGAATTAATACCTGAAAGTTTTGCAGAGCGAGGGTTTCCGCCGACTGCATAAATGTATCTGCCAAGAACAGTATTATTTAAAATAAAATGGAAAATAAAAACTGTGATTCCAAGTATTAATGCAACAATTGGAAGTCCGCGGAAACGTGCAAAACGATCTGCCAAACCAAGTATAAGAATACTAACCAAAACTAGTTTTACAATAAATAATGCCAATGGAGCAACTTCAAACTCATTGGCTATTTTTTTCCTGCGGGATATAAATTCTGTTACAAAGAAAATAATTAACAGAAAGAACGCAACAACAAACGCCATGGGATAGTAAGGACCGATTTTTTGAACGTCTAAAACTTCATCCAGAATACCCGTTGCAAGAAGAGAATAGCCTTTATCTTTTAGGCTTATTGGGTTAACTCTTGTAACAATATATGTAAGACCACGGAACAAAAGCATTCCGGATAATGTAACAATAAATGCAGGCAGCTTGGCATAGGCAACCCAAGCTCCCTGATATGCGCCTACAGCAGCTCCCATTATTAGCGCTGATAACAATGTAACAGGTATTCCAACACCTGTATTATAAACCATTGCTGTTAATGCTCCGATAAAAGCGCATACAGAACCAACCGAAAGGTCTATGCCCTGTACGATGATAACCATTACCATGCCGATTGCCAGAATTAATACATAACTGTACTGGAAAAATATATTTGTAAAGTTCCTGGGACTCCAGTTGTTTCCGTTTGTTAAAGGAGCAAAAATAATCAGAATTAAAATTAACATTATAAACATGGAATAATTCCTGATATTGTTTTTTATCAGGGTTTTGATGTCAGATGTTATAACAGCCTTATTACTCATTAGATTCTCCTAAAAACTTTAGTTTTAACCAACCAACGCTAAATGCATGATTTTTTCCTGGGTTGCTTCTTCTTTAGAAAGCTCTCCCTTTATTTTTCCTTCGTTCATTACATATATTCTATCTGCCATACCAAGCGCTTCCGGAAGTTCCGAGCTGATCATTATAACGCTCTTTCCGGAGGCAATTATGTTATTTAAAATACCGTAAATTTCTGTTTTTGCGCCAACGTCAATACCTCGGGTTGGCTCGTCTATTATAAATATATTCGGATTAGCCATTAACGCTTTGCTTACAACAACCTTTTGCTGATTGCCTCCGGACAGGTTACGTACATACTGATTAATGGACGGCGTTCTTATGTTAAGCTCTTTGCGGTAACGCTCCGTCTCTTTGATTTCCTTTTGATTATTAATAATTCCAAACTTTGATATTTTTCCAAGGCTTGAGTGGGTTATATTTGTTTTTACATTCTGAATTAATACAAGTCCAAGGCTTTTTCGATCTTCAGAAATATAACCTAGCCCGGAATTAATTGCGGCTCGCGGGCTGCCGAACTTGCATACCTTTCCGTCTATTTTTAATTCACCCTCGCTGCGGTGACCGTAAGAGTTTCCAAAGAGGCTCATCATTAATTCTGTGCGTCCAGCTCCCATTGGTCCGCAGAAGGCAAGTATCTCACCCTTGCGTAAATGGAAAGAAACATTATCTACAACTTTAATTGTATGATAATCGGGATGATAAACAGTCCAGTTTTTTACTTCCATTACAGTTTCGCCTGGAGAAGATTTTCTTTCCGGGAAACGATGGGTTAAATCACGCCCTACCATGTCTTTAATTATCATGTCTTCTGTAAGATTGTCGGCTTTTACATCGTATGTACTAATTG
>Ga0123356_10003313_pt1 | contig 16901 bp, 9 predicted proteins | sample TergutEmb28metaG_2_FD_92546 | JGI IMG/M metagenome (GOLD analysis project Ga0123356, IMG submission 92546) | Embiratermes neotenicus P3 segment gut microbial communities from Petit-Saut dam, French Guiana - Emb289 P3 | ecosystem: Host-associated > Arthropoda: Insects > Digestive system > Gut ...
ATGTGGGTTGTCCAGCTTACATTAAGATTCTTGCTGCGCATAACATCGGTGCCAAAGTCGAATATGAGCCTTGACACAAAAAGCGCGGTAAAGACCGAAGAAAATACACCAATTGAAAGCGCTACGGCAAATCCTCTGATTGGACCGGAACCAAGCTGCGAAAGGAATAAAGCTGCGATAAAAGTTGTGATATTGGAGTCCATAATAGCCCAAAACGCTTTGCTGAAACCGGCTTCTACTACTGCTTTTCTTGACTTGCCAAGGCGCATTTCTTCTTTCATGCGTTCAAAAATAATTACGTTTGCGTCTGTCGCCATACCGATTGTCAGGATAAAACCTGCAATAGCCGGTAATGTCAGTGTAAAACCAAGAGCAGAAAGCACGCTGAACATTATATAAAAGTTTAAAAGCTGCGCTACTACAGCGTTAATACCTGCCGTTCTGTAAAAAATAAGCATAAAGATCAAAACAGCTGCAATGCCGCCCAACAGCGCAAAAAGCCCCTGGCGGATAGTATCTTCTCCAAGTGAAGCTCCTATACTTTGCTGGCTTGCAACTTCAAGTTCAACAGGTAAAGCTGCGGTTCTTAAAACAAGGGCAAGGTTCTCTGCACTTTCAAGATCAAAACCTGAAATTGATCCCCTGCCTCCGGGAATAGGTTCATTAATTGTTGGATTTGATCTGACTCTGTCATCCATTATAATGGCAAGATTATTATTAACATTGGCAGCTGTAAGCCGGTGAAATATATCTCCGCCTTCATCGCTTAACCGGAAAATAACTATCGGTCTTCCGCTAAAATTATCACGATCAACGGAAGCATCTACGATATAATTACCATCAAGACCAATTTCTCTTTTTACGGCAATATAGCTCAAAGTGCCGTCACGATTCGTCATTTGTTCATCAAGTCCATATCTGTCTTTTGTATAAACGCCAAGAATCATTGTATCTGACGGAATAATATTAGGATTAATCAGATTTCCTGCCGCGTCAAAAGTTGTCATAGGATTAGCATTGTAATATCGATAGAACGCTGCAGTAGCCTCTGCATCTTCCAGTTGGAAGGTAAGGCTTCCTTTTCCCATAATAATGTCGTTTATTCTTTCGGGATCGGCAGTTCCGGGAATTTCAATATATATCTGATCCGTTCCCTGACGGCGGATAACAGGTTCTGTCAGCCCAAAACGGTCGATACGATTGTTTAATGTTTCTAATGCGCGGTTCATTGCATCTGCCGGATCATCATCTGTAATGGTACGGCCCACCTGTAATACAATACTCAAGCCTCCGCTAAGATCCAATCCAAGTTTTACAGCATTGCGCTGCAAATCTTTTAAGGCAAAAATTTCATTGGCGTATTTTTGTTCAATTGTATCCAGAAGTTCCCTTCTTGATGAATAAGACTGAAAAGCCTGCAAGACCGATAATGCTGTCCATCTTTCGGGGACCGGCGCATTAAAGTCTCTGTGCAGTTTTCTTGCAATGGGGATTAAAAATTCCAAATTTTCAGGAACCGGATCGCCAAGGCGGGCAGCTTCAAGCAAAAGCTGATAATCTGCCATTCTGGCTTGAGAAGAATACGTCTTTATAGCCTGTCTTGTCTCAAGCGCTAATGCCTGCTGATCCCGCGGGGTAAAAAAATACCAGCGTATTGTCGGTAATAGGAATAAAAAACATACCCCCAAAACCAAAACTAAAATTATAAATCTGTAGCGTTTACTCATATCTTATTCACCGGATGCGGAGTCATCTTCGGTGTCCTCCTTCTCCTCGTTTTTTTCTTCCTTGGATGGAGCCTGAGTTACGACACTGGAAATAGCGCTGCGCAAAAATTCCAGTTTAACATTATCATCAGCCCTGATAATTACAGTTGTATCTCTAACGCTTTGAATTGTTCCGTAAAGTCCGCCGATAGTAACAATTCTGTCGCCTTTTTTAAGCGTAGAAAGCATTTTTTCGGTTTCTTTGCGCTTTTTGCTCTGCGGCCTTATAATCAGGAAGTAAAAAATAGCGATTATTGCAACGAAGGGCATAAAAGTCATGAGACCTCCGCCACCTGGAGCACCTTCAGCGCCACCTTGTCCCATAAGCAATGGAAAAATAAATGTATCCATCTGTAACATCCTTAAAATATAGAATTTAACAAGAATTTAGCAAAAAATAGGTTTTTATTCAAGAGGTCGATAGTGGTTTATCAGGCACCCGTCAATCAAAATCTGCCTTTCTGCGTCTGTAAGTTCACCCAAAGTTACCTTAATTTCCGTGATTGTCCCGTCTAAAACAAAACCGGTAATTGTTTCTTTTTTCTCTTGAATTGCAGATTTAATCCCCGGAAAGAAAATATAATTGCCAAGTGAAAAAGCACTCTCTTCGTTAATAACAAACGGTAAAATTCCCCAGTTGATAAGGTTCGATCTATACCGTTTTGTAGCATACTCCAGCGCAAAGTTTGCACTCCCTCCCAATACCCGCTGGCAGGATGCAGCCTGCTCTCTTGCAGAACCATCACCCGGTTTTCGGGCAAAAATCGCACTGCCAATGTTTAAGAGGGGATAGTGGTTAGGGGATAGGGGGTAGGGGGTAGGGGGTAGAGGGTAGTTGAGAATATTTTGAATTTTTTTGAATATCTCTTTTAAATTGTTATCTTCAAATTCCTCAATCCTAATCCCTAACTCCTCAACCCTATCCCCTAACTCCTCAACCCTAACCCCTAACTCCTGCACTTCTTTTGCCCGTTCTACATATCCCGGATCTTTGCGGCTTAAAGTAAATTCTGCCAGCTTCAGCGGATTGGATCGATACGAAGAAGTTTCCCCCGACGGGATAAGTTCATCGGTTGTTGTAACAGGGTCTGTAATAAAACTTACCACTTTTAATAAAAGGTTTTCAGAAAGCGCGGGTATTTTCGGCCAATCTTTTATATTTGGACCGAATATCAATTCTGTTTGAGGCTGCGGTTTTCCTGTACCGTTATAAACCCGCTTTTCATAAATAGTTTTATCAAAGAAAAATTTGTACTTGCCGTATTTAATATCGATTTCTGCGGCAGAAGTAAGTTTTCCTCCGTTAATGGCTGTCGCTGCAATTGAGCGCGCATCCGCAATTGCAACAGAAGCGATTTGCCCTTCGTTTGGTTTGGAACCTTCGCGGTTCATGAAATTGCGCGTAACGTGGCGGAGCGACAGTTCGTTATTCGCAGGCGTATCTCCGGCTCCAAAGCATGGGCCGCAGAATGCTTCTCTCACGGTTACGCCGGCTTTCATAAAAGTTTCTACAGCGCCGTTTTTTACAAGTTCAAGATATGTCGGCTGGCTTTCAGGATACAGACTCATGGAAAAATTGTTGCTGCCAATAGAAGCGCCTTTCATAATATCTGCCGCCGCCATAATGTTTTCAAAAATACCGCCAGCGCACCCTGCGATTACAGCCTGCTCTACCCACACTCCGCCGTCTCGGTATTTTAATCCAAGATTAAAACCTTCCAAAATATCTTTTGCATTTTTCTGCAAGTCTTTAATCGTGTATACATTACTCGGATGAAACGGCAATGCAATACACGGTTCAATTTTTGATAAATCAATTTTTATAAACCCGTCGTAATAAGTTATAAGCGCAGGTTTCAGTTCCTTATAGTCACCTTCTCTGCCCCGCTCTTTTAAATATGTTTTTACAGAATCATCGGTTATCCAGATAGAAGACCAGCAGGCAGTCTCGGTGGTCATTACGTCTATTCCATTGCGAAAATCGACGGATAATTTTTCTATACCGGGACCAACAAACTCCATTACTTTATTTTTTACATAACCGTTTTTAAACACTGCTCCAATAATTGTAAGCGCGACATCCTGCGGTCCAACTCCAAACGGCACTTCACCTTCAAGATAAACTCCAATTATGTCCGGCGCGGGCATATCATAGGTTCTGCCTACAAGCTGCTTTGCTAATTCTCCGCCGCCTTCGCCGATGCCCATTGTACCAAGCGCGCCGTACCGTGTGTGGCTGTCAGAGCCAAGGATCATTTTGGCGCAGCCTGCCATCATTTCGCGGTTATAACTGTGAATTACGGCAAGATGCGGGGGCACATATACACCGCCGTACTTTTTTGCGGCGGATAGAGCGAACACATGATCATCCTGATTTATGGTTCCGCCGACTGCGCAAAGGCTGTTGTGGCAGTTTGTAAGCACATACGGCACCGGAAACTTTTCCATCCCGCTTGCCCGCGCAGTTTGAATTATTCCAACATAAGTAATGTCATGAGAAGTAAGCGAATCAAATTTGAGAGTAAGATTACGCTCATTTTCACTTTTATTATGAGCTGTTAAAATACCAGATGATATCGTGCCCTTTTTTGCCTGGTCTTTTGTGACAGAAACACCTAGCTGTGCAAGTTTCGCTGGAGCCTCAGCATTATCAATTATAATTTCCTTTCCATTAATTAAGTAAGCCCCGTTGTTATATAGTTCTATCATACATACTCCAAAATAAACTAATCCCTATTTTTTAACCACGAACCTCACGAACACCCACGAACTTACTGTTCGATATCGAAGTACAGGTTCGTGTTGGTTGGTGTGGTTCGTGGTAAAATTTCTCATTCTATTTCTTCTTCTCTTATTGAACAATAGTATCATTCTCGCTATAGTGTGTACAATGGCAAAGACTCAAAACATACGCAATTTTTGTATTATCGCTCATATCGATCACGGTAAATCTACCCTTGCAGACAGGCTTATTCAAAAAGCCAAACTGGTGGACGACCGTAATTTTAAAAATCAAATACTGGACAACATGGATATCGAAAGGGAACGCGGTATTACGATAAAAAGCCAGGCTGTTACCATTCCTTATACTGCCGCAGACGGCACCGAGTACACCCTCAATCTTGTTGATACTCCGGGGCACGTTGACTTTAGTTACGAAGTAAGCCGCGCGATCAATTCCTGCGAAGGAGCGCTCCTTTTGGTTGACGCAACCCAGGGGGTACAGGCGCAGACCCTTTCCAATATGTTCCTTGCTCTGGAACATAATCTGGAGATTTTGCCTGTTATCAATAAAATTGATATGCAAGCCGCCGATATTCCGCGGGTAAAAAAACAAATCGATAAAGACCTTGGGCTTGACGCTGACACATCAATTTTAATTTCTGCCCGGCAAGGTACCGGCATTGATGAACTTTTTGAGGCGATTGTCAGCCGTATCCCGGCTCCATCCGGTGATCCATTATCTCCGTTACGCGCACTTATCTTTGACTGCCATTACGACCCGTACCGCGGCGTAATCGTACATCTGCGTCTTTTTGACGGTAAATTAAAAAAAGGAATGAAAATTTCTTTCATGTCTAACGGTTCTGTATATGAGGTTGAAACTGCCGGAGTCTTTAAACTAGCTCTTGTTGAAACAGGAGAATTATCCGCAGGCGATGTCGGTTACATTATTGCCGGAATTAAAACTGTAAGCGATGTGCGAGTTGGCGATACATTAACAGGGGCAGAAAATCCATGCAGCTCAGCCCTTCCCGGCTTTCGCGAAGTAAAACCCGTTGTATTTTCTTCGATATATCCTGTAGATTCCAATGATTACGAAGAATTACGCGCAAGTATGGAAAAACTTAAACTAAACGATGCTTCCCTTATTTATGAAAAAGATTCATCTGCTGCCCTGGGTTTTGGTTTCCGCTGCGGCTTTTTGGGTCTTTTGCACCTGGAAGTTATTCAGGAACGCCTGGAGCGTGAATTTAATCAATCGGTGATTTTTACAGCGCCTTCTGTTAAGTACAAGGTGCGATTAAAAGGCGGCGATGAACTGTTTATCGACAACCCCGTTAACTACCCCGACGAAGGGCGCGTTGACGGTGCAGAAGAGCCGTATATCCGCGCATCTGTTATTACACCGACGGATTTCCTTGGAAATATAATGTCTTTATGTATGGAAAAACGAGGCGTACAGACAAATATGACCTATCTTGACGAAAAACGGGTCGAGGTTATTTATGATATGCCGCTTGCCGATGTGTTATTCGATTTTTATGACCGTCTTAAAAGCACCAGCCGCGGTTATGCGTCATTTGACTACGACATTTCCGGCTACAAACCTACAGAACTTGTTAAACTTGACATTCTCCTTAACGGCAAATCTGTTGATGCTCTTTCCCAGCTTGTTTTTAAAGACAACGCTTACGACCGCGCAAGAAAATTCTGCGAACGCCTGCGTGATGAAATTCCGCGCCAGCAGTTTAAAATTCCGATTCAGGGAGCGATTGGCGGTCATGTTATAGCCCGCGAAACCGTCAATGCCCTTCGCAAGGACGTACTTGCAAAATGTTACGGCGGAGACATTACGCGCAAACGCAAACTTCTGGAAAAGCAAAAAGAAGGCAAAAAACGCATGAAAATGGTCGGCGATGTTGAACTTCCGCAAAGCGCATTCCTGGCAGTGCTGAAATCCAGAGATGAATAATTTAAGAATTTTTACCACGAACCTCACGAACACCCACGAACCTGCTGTTTGATATCGAAGTACAGGTTCGTGTTGGTTTGTGATGGTTCGTGGTTAAATAATATAAAATAAATTTATCCTCAATAACCCATTTCGCTTAGCGCTTTTTCGGCTTCGGTTATTTCATCAAAAGGTAAAACATGATCCGCATAAATAATCGAGTTTTCGTGGCCTTTGCCCAAAAGCAAAACAAGATCGCCTTTGCCGGCAAGAGCAAAAGCCCTGCGGATTGCAGCTAACCTGTCGGGAATTAAAAAGAGATTTTCATTTTGCTTAAAAATAGTTCTTTCTTTTTCGGCATAAACACCGCCGGCAACTTCTTCGATAATGTCTATCGGGTTCTCGCCTCTGGGGTCTTCGTCGGTAATAATAATAATATCCGAATAAAGGGCTGCGATTTGTCCCTGTTGAGTGCGTTTTTTTGTATCGCGTTCTCCGGGACAGCCAAAAACGCTTATTATTTTACCGCCTGATTTATCAAAGCGGCAGCGGAGAGACGGAAAAATTGCCTGGAAAGATGCAGGAGTGTGGGCGTAATCTACCACAACCTCAAATGGCTGTCCTTTTATAATTGTAAACATCCTTCCTCTTACGGGTTGTAATTTTTTTACATACAGAGCTATTTCCTTCACAGGAAGCTGTAAAAGATTAGAAACCGTAAGCAAAGAGGCAAATACATTAGATGAATTAAAAATACCGGGTAGTTTATCTCTGATTTCTATACGTTCATTTATCTCGGGAATAAAAACCGAATACCAGTTTCCCGAAGAATTACCCTGAATTGATTCCAGAATAAGGTCTGCGTTCTCTCCCACAGTGCTGTATTTGAATGTATTATGTCTTGTCATATTGATAAAATACGATGAACTTTCATCATCTGCATTAACTATACCGAAAGGTTCAATAAAATTAGATTTTCCATTTTGCGTATAACGATTAAGAGAGCGGAATAAATTTGCCTTGTCATCCATGTATTGTTCAAATGTTCCGTGAAACTCCAGATGTTCGTGCGTCAAATTGGTAAAAACTGCACAGCAGAATTCAACATCGCCCAAGCGGTTTGTTTTCGGCGACAAGCCGTGAGAACTTGATTCCAATACCGCATATTCGCAGCCGTTATCTGCCATCTCTCTTAATAGACGCTGAATAATTGGTGCTTCCGGCGTAGTTTGATGTTCAGCATTCCATTCTACTTCACCGCCAAGACAACTCTGGACGGTAGAAATAAATCCTGCCTTTTTTCCCAACATTCTTAAAAGCTGCCAAATAAGATAAACTGTTGTACTTTTGCCATTTGTTCCCGTAACACCTGTAACAAATAAATGCCTGGAAGGAAAATCATAAAACGAAGCGGAAATTGGAGACATCGCAAAACGCGCATTTTCTACTTTTATATAAACAACATTATCTTTTTTTTCGGCAATATCATTTTCGTGTACAATTACTACAGCTCCGTTTTTAATCGCATCGTTAATATAAAGGCTTCCGTCTGTATGAAGCCCCGGAAGCGCAAAAAAGAGAGAGCCTTGTTTTACATTACGCGAATCATATTCAAGAGAGCTGACAAGAGGGTCAAGTTCGTTAGAATGTGATTCGATAAAAAACGCTTTTTCTTTAATATCTTCTGTAAAAAATTGCGCTAAATGTTTTGTCATAATGATTGTCTACTCCTCAGAAAACACCACAGCGGTAAATGTATAAAGCTGATTTGCAGGATCATCGTAAGAGCCGGGAGGTAAACCGGCTTTTATGCAAATATAATCAAGATATCCATCAAGATCCCAGCCCTGTTCTACCGGAACCTGCGGCAAAAGCACTCCCGAGCGGCCTTTCCCTGTCAATAACAATCCATGAACGCCGACTTTTACCAAACGCGGATCAGGACACGGCGACATTGGAGAAAGCGCGGATATTTCTATATGAAGATTGGATAATTCTTCTTTCCTTAACGGCGGAAAACGGGGGTCGCCAAAAGCAGCTTCTTTTGCCATCAGGCGGACTGTTTCTATCAAAGGCAAATTTGCTGTCATCCTGCCGATACAGCCGCGTAAACTGTGCCCGGGACGTTTGTGCAAAGAAACAAACGCGCCGCACAATTCATAAATATTTGAGCCTTCATTTCCTGCTTTAAAGACCGGTTTACGCCTTTCCAATTCAGCAGTTATAACTTCCCGCGCCTGATTCAGTAATAATTTTTGTTCTTTCTCTGTAATGGTAAATTCCATGTCTTTACTATAATATAATAATGGTATCATAAATGAAAAGAGGAAATACAACTAAAGTAATTAAAATAGGCGGCTTTTCCCACATTCGCCCTGTTTATATAGGCGGAAATAATCCCGTTGTTGTTCAGACAATGTACAAAGATCGCCTGTCCTATTCAAATATTGAAGATACAGCAAAAAAAGCTGAAACACTGGAAATTATGGGCTGCAGCCTTTTGCGCTTTGCAGTTCCCGATATCCAAAGCGCCGAAATCCTTGGGCGCCTTGCCGAAATGGTAAAAATGCCCCTTGCGGCGGACATTCACTTTGATTATAAAATCGCTCTTCGCTGTATGGATTTCCCCATTGCAAAAATCCGCATTAACCCCGGAAATATCGGCGAAAAGGAAAAAGTTCGAGCCGTTCTTGAAAAGGCATCTAAGCAGAATATTCCAATCCGTATCGGAATAAATGCCGGCAGCCTGCCCGCTGACCTTCGCCGACAAGTAGACAACGGCGGTATAGGCATCGCCGAAGCTCTGGTTCAGGCAGCCAAAACGGAAATAGCGGTTTTTGAAGAGTTCCATTTTAAGGACTATCTTGTATCGATGAAAGCGAGCAAAATTGCCGATAATATAACAGCAAACCGTCTTCTTTCGCAGGTAACAGACGCGCCCCTTCATATAGGGGTTACAGAGGCCGGCCCTTTAACTGCCGGAGCAGTAAGAAATACGGCTGCCCTTTTGACACTGTTACAGGAAGGCATTGGCGATACAATCAGGGTATCCCTTTCGGACACCATGGAGAATGAAATAATCGCCGGAAAGGAGATAATAAACGCGGCTGCCGAACTGGCACCGGAAAACAAAAGGTTAAAAAGACAGGGAGTAACTATTATTTCCTGTCCGCGCTGCGGCAGATATGGTTTTGATACTTGCGGTTTTACCAATCGCTGGATGTCTAAATTATATGCCCTGAATAAGGACATAACCGTGGCAATAATGGGCTGCGAAGTGAACGGCCCCGAAGAGGCAAAACATGCCGATCTTGGCATTACAGGAGTTGGAGACAAAGTGTTGATTTTCAAGCACGGCAAAATAATCAAAACCACCACCGCCGACCAGGCCGACACAATATTTGAAGAGGAACTAGACAAATTATGAAAAATAAAAACATAAAAAAAACCAAAATTTTTACCACGAACCATCACGAACCATCACGAACAAAAGAAAAATGCGGGACTTCAGGTTCGTGGTGTTCGCGTGGTTCGTGGTTAATCCTCTTCCTATTAGTCTTTTCAGTACAAGCCTTTGCGCAGCAGGCGGTCCCGCCGTGGTGGCTGTCACTGGAATACGGCAAACAAAGATTCCGCTCCGGGGATTACGGCGCCGCTTTAATGTTATTCGAAGACGCACGGCGCGACAGACGTTTCATGTATGAGCGAATGGAGCGTGATTTAATAACGGTGCTTTCAACCAACGAAGCGCGCCGCATGGGCGATTCCCTTGAAACAATTGAACGATTTGCGAATGAAAGACTTTTTACAGCCTCTGTCGCAGCATTGGAGGAACTTTACCATCGTGTTCCAAGAGCAAGTCTTAACAATTCTGCCAATGCAGCGCTTACAGCTATCAGTAAATTGAAGGATTATCCCGAAGCCGAATATTGGATTGGCGAAGTCTTCCGAGTTGAGGGAGAATTGTCTCTTGCGATGTCTCAATACCGCAGAGCGCTTATCATGCGGGATAATTTTGAAGATCCCGGTTTTGCCGTAACTTTGCAGTATAAAATCTCGGATATTAACAGAACCAGACAGGAATATACCGAGATGGAAAGGATTCTTCTATCAATAGTAGAAGATTTAGATACGCTTTGGGTAAACGCAAACAGAAATCAAAGAAGCGTCTCTTTAGATTACGAATTGGCATCTGCTACATTTGCAAGAGCGGCAATGACAAGAACGCTGGAAAATGACGGGATTAACCGTTTTTTGGAATTATATAGATATAATAACATGCAGGTAGAACAGGCGCACAGACTTTTAGGGTTTTATTATGCTTCTCTCGGCCGGCCGTCTGCACAACATCACTTGATGTTTGCGTTTCTTATTCAAAATACAATAATTATCGAAGAATTAAGACGGCGGCAGTTTGATTTTACATTTACTGATCTTCCAACCCTTATGCAGGAAATAAACAGAAACGCCCTTCTGTCTTCTTTTATTGATGAAGTTGAATATTACAGAACTGCTTATTTTCTGGCAGTCAGTCTTTTTAGAAGCGGCAAATTGCCCGTCGCCCGAACATTATGGGAATTTCTTGCTTCCCAGCCTCAGGCAGAAGAATGGCAGGGCCGCGCTATTGAGCAGCTTCGAAACCCGCGACACGAATTAATTGTAGAAATACCATAAAAAGGCAAAGAAGACCTCTTTCAGATTTATTTTTAATTCAGCCCGAACCGTCAGCGCTGGTTCAAAATCCAGTTTTTCCATTTTTTAAACAAACTACCGCCTGATATTGCGTAATATTCAACATGACAATAGAAAATATATCAATTATAATTAGAAATGGGATTCCGGGAGTTTTCATGGTACCTAAATTGACATTTTTTTTCATATCAATTTTATTGTTTGCAGGTCTTGTTTACATATCCTGCGGCATATGGTTCAGAAACAAACACACTCCCACACTAAGACTTTTTTTTGCATTGGGTTTAATGTACTCTTTTTGGGCGCTCTTTAACGGGATTGGCATTCTATTAACTCAGGAATTATTTGAAGCGGTTTATCCTGTCTATTTTTCAATTGCATGTTTTCTGCCAACAGTATTTTTGTGGTATATCCTATATTTTACAGAATCAAGATTTGCAGGGAAAAAATGGACAACACGGATAATGGTTATTTATCCAATGTTTGACTTTTTATTGCTTTGGACTAATCCGTGGCATCAAAGGTTAATAACAGGGTATGACGGCATGTACCCTATAGGCGGGGATCTATTTCCTCTCCATGGGTTATTGGGATATACTCCTTTTTTGATTGGATTAATACTGCTGACAAAATACATAATAAAAAACGTAAGAAGAATTCCGGCGCTTGTATATGTAGGCAGCGGCACATTCCTTATGTTAATTTCCAATATACTTTATACCTTTAATATAATTAATTTTGGTTTTGATATTACGCCTATTTCATTTATAATAATGTTCGGAGCTTTTGCCGTATACTCCATTCAATTAAGGGTGTTTGATTTTAAAACAGTCGCAATGACCAGCTATCTTAACTCTTTGTCGGATGCCCTGCTTTTTGTGAATAACGCAGGATTTGTTACGGATATAAACCCTTCATTTCAAAACATATTTCCGGATGCAGATATTATTCCGTATAAAACACATATCCGCGATGCCGTAACATTCATTAAAACAAAAACCAAAGAATGGAATCTTGACAATATTTTTAACGAAACCATTCCAAATCAAACGGATGATAAATACATAGGAGAAGCGGCAATATTAATTAAAGAAAAATGGCACAATTTTGCTGTTGTAAAAAATATTATCAATGAACGCGGACAATACGCGGGTTATATAATTACATTTACCGATGTCAGCCGATACCATCACATGATAGATGAAATTTCAGGGCAAAATATCAGACTAACTGAACTAAAAAATATTGAATTGGCGGCTTTTGCAGCGCAGCTGGAACTTGCGGTAAAAGAAGCGCGCAGCGCCAACGACGCAAAAAGCAGCTTCCTGTCCAATATGAGCCACGAAATACGCACACCGTTAAACGCCATCATCGGTATGACAAATATCGGGAAATCATCCGGCAATATGGAGCGTATGTTATATTCCTTTAATAAAATTGAAGAAGCATCCAGGCATCTAATGGGTTTAATCAATGATATTCTGGATATGTCAAAAATAGAAGCAAATAAACTGGAACTTTCTCCCGCTGATTTTAATTTTGAAAATATGCTTGAACATGTTATGACTGTTATAGGTTTCCGTGTAGAAGAAAAGTGCCAAAATCTTATAATTAATATTGATGAAGCTATCCCCCCAAGTCTGTTCGGAGACGATCAACGATTGGAACAGGTCATTATCAATCTGTTAAGCAACGCAGTAAAATTCACACCTGAACTTGGTTTTATCAAGCTTAACGCTCAGCTTTTGGAAGAAACAGAAGACATTTGTACGATACAGTTTACAGTAAGGGATACAGGAATCGGCATAAGCCGCGAGAATCAAGTCAATCTCTTTGATTCTTTTCATCAAGCCGAGTCCAACACAACCCGCAAATTTGGCGGTACAGGCCTGGGGCTTTCAATTTCAAAAAGCATTGTAGAAATGATGGACGGCACGATATCGGTTGAATCCGAATTGGGTGAAGGCGCAGCTTTTTCTTTTACAATAAAAATGAAGCGCAGCGCTGTGGATATTTCAAAAATAGATCAGCTTCAGGCAGATGAAGACAAGTTAAGTATAAACGGGCTGTTTAACGGACAACACATCCTTTTGGTTGAAGATATGGAGATCAACCGGGAAATTGCCGTGGCGCTATTGGAACCAACACTCGCGGTGATAGACTGTGCGGAAAATGGAGTTGAAGCTGTTCGTATATTCCGGCAATCGCCCGAACAATACGATTTAATATTAATGGATGTGCAGATGCCTGAAATGGACGGTTATGAAACAACACGAAAAATCAGGGCGCTTGAGAAAGCGCAATCATCGAAACACCCTGCTGGTGTTCCAATAATAGCAATGACAGCTAACGTTTTCCGCGAAGATGTAGAAAAATGCCTGGAAGCCGGCATGAACGACCACATCGGGAAACCTATCAATCAGAATGAGATGCTGGAAAAAATGAGTATCTATATGTTATCTTCTAAAAGGTGATTGGCATAACAAGAGAGTACATCAGAAATGGAGTATTTGAAAAATGACCAAAAGAGTATGGAAAAATCTTGAAAACAAGATATTAGTATTGCTGTTTTTTGCAGGAACATTGCTGTCAACCAGTGTTTATCTTATAAATTCCAGCCAATACTATTCTTTAACAATTAAAAATCTGCAGCAAGATGCCATAAATGTTCATAAATATGCAGAGAATATAGTTGATACATCCAGCTTCATTTACATCAACACGATTGAAGATGAAAAAAGTGAGCTTTATATAAATACACAGCAGCAACTGGATGAAATAAGGCGCATTGCCAATATTTTATATCTGTACACTATGAAATTGAACGATAATGATGAGTTTATCTATGTGATAGACGCTTTGAACAGTGACGACGAAAATTTCGTGCATGCGGGAACTCTTGTCGAAGATGAATTTTCTTCAATGCTGGAACAGTGCATGAATGACGAGATAGTATTCGGGGATAAAATATTGAACACGGAATACGGCATTTTGTACCCGGTTTTATTTCCTTTCCACGATTACGATGGAAATGTTATAGGCATTATCGGAATAGACTTTGATTGCCAGGAACTTTATCATTCCATGAATCGCACAAGATTAATAACTATATTACTCACCATTTTTTTAGTATGCAGTTTTACCTTTATTATATTTTTTATTGTGAAAAAAGTCGTAAAACATACTGAAACTGAAAATAACAAGATGATGAATGAAATCGAATACAGAAGCAAATTGCTGGATACCTCAAACGAAATGGCGCTGCTGCTGCATAAATCTGACATTAATTCCTTTGACGACGCATTGCGCCAAAGTATGAGCGCTATATCCAGATTAATTAAAGTAGACAGCGTGAATCTTTGGAAGAATCGTGTAGAAGGAGAAGAACTTTACTGCTTCCAAATATTCGACTACTCTTTGAATGACAGTGTATATTCAAATAATGTGCTTTATAAATATGACGATTTTATACCTGAATGGAAAGAAACCCTGGCAAAAAGGATACACATCAGCGGACTGGTGCGCGAGATGCTGCCGGGGACAAGGGATATTTTTGCTCCCACAGGGCTTTTATCCGCGCTGATTACGCCGATATTTCTTGAGGAACAATTCTGGGGTTTTGTCTGCTTCGATGATTATCAAAAAGAACGTGTATTTACCAAAGACGAAGAAACGGTCATGCATTCCGTATCTCTGGTACTTGCCAGCTCATTCCTCCGCAACAGGATGATCGGTAAAATAAACGATAACACCGTCAAATTGGAAGCCGCGTTAGAAGCAGCCGAGCTGAGCAACCGCGCAAAAAGTATTTTCCTCGCCCAAATGAGCCACGAGATACGCACGCCGATTTCTGCAATTCTCGGTATTACGGAAATCCAGCTGCGAGGCAGCATTCTCTCTGCGGATGTGGAAGAAGGATTGTTAATGATATATGAGTCTGGAAGTTTATTGCTGAATATTATTAATGACATCCTTGATTTGTCTAAAATTGATGCCGGCAAACTGGAGATTGTTCCCGAAAAGTATGATATTCCGAGTTTGGTAAATGATATCGTGCAATTAAACCGTATGCGTTATGACAGCAAAGCGATTGACTTTAAGCTGTCGGTTGACGAAAACACGCCTGTTGAATTAATTGGCGATGAATATCGAATCAAGCAAATACTTAACAATCTGCTTTCCAATGCCTACAAATATACAGAATTAGGCGAAATAAGAATGTCAGTTACCGCTGAGGCTGAAAAAAACAGCGAAATTGTATCGCTCATTTTTAAAATAAGCGATACAGGGCAAGGTATGAATGAATCTCAAATCTCAAGGCTTTTCGATGAATATTCGCGGTTTAACGTAGAAAGAAACCGAAATATCGCGGGTACGGGTTTGGGGATGAACATTACGAAACATCTCATTGATTTGATGAAAGGTGAAATAACCGTAGAAAGCGAAGTAGATAAAGGCACTGTGTTTACTGTTCGTCTGCCGCAGAAAAGCTGCGGTTCAGAAACATGCGGAGCTGAAATCACCGAAAGGCTGCGGACGTTTAGCTCGCGTAACAAATTACTCTCGAAAATGAATAAAATACAGCCCAAGAAAATATCTGACGGTAAAGTCCTGGTTGTGGATGATGTTTATACAAATTTATTTGTTGCTCAGGGAATGCTGCTGCCGTACGGGCTGATGATTGAAACTGCCAACAGCGGGCTTGAAGCCATCGAAAAAATAAAAAATAACGGAATCTACGATATTGTGTTCATGGATCACATGATGCCAAAAATGGACGGCCTGAAAGCGACAAAAATCATTCGTGAAATGGGTTATACACACCCCATTGTCGCTTTAACAGCCAATGCCATTACAGGGCAGGCGGAAATGTTTCTGGCAAACGGATTTGACGCCTTTATTGCTAAACCAATTGACTCATTCGAATTAGACCAGTTACTGACAACATATATAAAAAATAAAAAAAACCTGGAAAATTCAGGAACAACAAATGAAGCTGGAAGCTTCGCTGCAAATGCTGTTATTTCTTCAAAGATGGAAAAGATGTTTCTATTGGACGCAAATCACGCAATAAACGTACTGGAAGAACTAGCTGCAAAATTTAATAACCTCGATAATGAAGAGCTGGAATCGTACATTGTCACCTTACATGGAATAAAGACTGCCCTTGCCAATATCGGCGAAAATGAATTGTCTGATACCGCAAAAAAATTAGAACAAGCTGGCGAAGACCGGAATTTTAGTTTAATAACAAACGAAACTCCTGTTTTTATGAATGCGCTTTCGTCAATGACAAAAAAACTCAAATCAATGGAACACCCAACGAATCCGATTACTCCGGACCAAATCCAGGAAACAAACGATGTTGCGGAGATAACCCGTGAGGATGCAGTTTTTCTGCGCAAAAAACTCGATGATATTAAAGCAGCATGTCAAAGTTTTAACATAAAAGATGCTAAAACAGCGTTGGCCGATTTGAAGCAAAAAACATGGCCGCGCCCGGTATGCGATATTTGCGATGAAATCTACATTGGTTTATTACGGGGAGAATTCAAAAAGGTTGTGTCTGACATTGAAAAAGCTATAAACATTTCAATAATTGATACCTCGGAGAATTGAAAGCAAAATATTGTATTTACGGCAGGTCATAAAAAATACGCGATAGATGCGTTTTCTTTGTGCGGCTTACTGCTTTAAGAATACTCTTAGTTTCTCTATAACCCTGTCAATATCAAGCGGTTTTCCGAGATGATCATCCATCCCTGCGG
>Ga0123356_10003314_pt1 | contig 16895 bp, 14 predicted proteins | sample TergutEmb28metaG_2_FD_92546 | JGI IMG/M metagenome (GOLD analysis project Ga0123356, IMG submission 92546) | Embiratermes neotenicus P3 segment gut microbial communities from Petit-Saut dam, French Guiana - Emb289 P3 | ecosystem: Host-associated > Arthropoda: Insects > Digestive system > Gut ...
AGCGGATGGCGTCCCGCCCCCGCGCGGCCAGCACTTCAATTGGCATGCAGCCTTCGTAAACATCAAATTCGTGGATATGCGCCCGCTCGGCTGAGATAAGCGCCGCCTCAAATGCTTCGTATTCCTCGCGGTTCATGGGGCAGTTGAGATAATCGTCTGCCCCGCCGCGATTATAACGAGACGCCGCGAAGGCGCGATTCATGTCCACGCTTTCTTTTATGATAATCGGCGCCGCCGCGTCATGAAAATGCAAGCCTTCGCCGCATATATTTTGTATGCTTTCCGCAAGCGCGTCGGAACACAATGGCCCCGCCGCAATGATTGCAATGCCCTCATTTGGTATTTCACAAATTTCTTCCCGCCGGAGTTCAATCAATGGCTCATTTTCGATTATCCGGGTGATTTCCCTGGAAAAGCGGTCCCGGTCGACGGCGAGCGCCCCGCCTGCTGGTATCCGGTTGCGCCCGGCCGCCTCCACGCATAGGGAGCCCAATCGCCGCATCTCTTCTTTTAGCAGGCCGGCAGCCGAGCCAATTCGTTTCGCTTTCAACGAGTTCGAGCAAACCAGCTCCGCCAAGTCTTCGTTTTTGTGCGCAGGGGAGAACCGCATGGGCTTCATTTCGCTTAAGCTACAAGGCAGGCCCGCCCGCGCCAATTGCCAGGCGGCTTCAACCCCGGCAAGCCCCCCGCCGATGATGTGGATATTCATAGGTTTTGATACGCCCTTTCATCAGCTTTCCGTAATCACGGCGTATAGGCAAACCGGCGCGAGAGTATATTTCCTGGCGCCTGTTTCTTCCCGCAACTTATCCAACCTTCCTCGCCCGGCCAAAAAATATCTGATCCCCGGCGGGGGAAACATCGAGGCCTTCCACGCCATTGGCCAGCAGCAGGCGGCTCGCCGCGGGCATCAGGGGATACGCCGCGCCGTTTTGCAGCATATGCGCCTCCGCCTGACGGATGGCGCGGGCGGCCTCGGCGGACTCCTGCTGCTGCGCCGCGCCCCGCAGTATCTCCTGCAACGTGTCGGAAGCGTATCGCATGGGGTTCCCCGCGCCGGCGTGGTCCTGCATGGCCTGCAGCGCGAAGGAACTAGAGGAGCGCAGCTCCGCAATGGCGACGTCGTATTCTCCCCGCCGCAGGCGCTCCTGGAGCTCTTCCGGCTCCAGAGGCTCGATACCCGCGCGCAGGCGCAGACCAAAGAGGCTCTGCCACTGCTGCAGGGCCCGGCGCATGATTCGCTCGTGGGCCGGGGCGCAGATGAGCCGCAAAGGCTCGGCGGCCTCTTTTAGCTCCAGCACCAAATTGCGCGCCCGTTCGGGGTCGTGGGCGATGCCCGGCTGGGGGGGCGCGAGGTCCGCCAGGCGCTGCCTGCCCATCCGCACATTTTCCGGCAGCAGCCCGGGTAAGGGCCGCGCAAGGCCCAATGCCTCCGGGTCCAGGGCCGCGCACATCGCCACGCGCAACTTCACGTCGCTAAGCGACGGCGACGCGCAGTTGAACAGCAGGGATACCGTGCCATTTTGCAGCAGGACGCTGGATTCCGGCCGGTTCGCCGCCATGGCCTCCGGCACTATGGCCGTGTCGACGCCGTTTTCGGCCCCGAGCCGCCGCAGCCGCTCGGCGGGTTCCGCGATGGCCCGCAGGTCCACCGCCGCCGGGGACACCCGCCATTCCCCCGCGTAGCTTTCGTTGCGGCGCAATCGTGTGGTCGCGTCCATCCGGTAGATGTAAAACGGCCCGTTGCACAGGATATACTTGGATTCCAGGCCATAACGGCCCTTCGCCGCCTCGAAGTATTCCTGGTTGCAGGGCATGGCCGCGCTCTGCGTCAGGGCGTACAGGAACATGGCGTTTGGCCGCGTCAACGTGATCTCTAGCGTAAATGCGTCGACCGCTTTCACGCCAAGGCGCTCCGGCGGCAAGCTGCCCGCATGGATTTCCCGGGCGTTCGCGATGGGATACAGTGTGGCAGCGCCCACGGCTTTTGTCGCTGGATCGATGGCCCGCCGCAGCCCGAAGACGAAATCGTCGGCGGTCACAAAGGTGTTGAAGGCGTCGCGGGCCTCCTTGCCGAGGACATCCGCCGCCCTCCCATGCAGCCGCCAATGGGTGTTGCGCCGCAGACGGAAGGTATATACTTTGCCGTCCGGGGAGATGTCCCAGGACTCCGCCGCGCCCGGCACGATGCGCGCGCCGCCGCCTTCGTCCGTGACCTGGCGCACGAGCCCCTCGAAGACGTTGTTGACAGCCAACAGCTCGCTCGGGCTTTCGGCCACGGCGGGGTCCAGGCGCACGGGCATGGCGTCGACTGCATGGGCGATGGCCTTGCCCTCGCCGGCGTCGTGCCCGCACGCGGCCAAGGCCAGCGCCGCGATGAGGCATATTACGGCGATGCGCAGGGATTTGCGGTGCATCCTTCGGTCTCCCATCTAAAGACTAAAATCTAAATATCCAGTCAAACCATATCGCAAAGCGGCACGGCAAGCGGCAGCGGGAACCACGCTGCCGCGAACGCGGGCAGCGCCCGGCGCTCGTCCGAAACCGGCGCGAAAAAGCAGCGCTCCGCCTCCAGGTGCTCCAGCGTAATAACAGGCGTGTCTTGGGTTTGCGCAACTGAAATTTTATTGTCGCATACGCGAATGCGCAGGGTCTCTTCACGGGCATGGCCGTTGATTTTTATGGCCAGCTCGCCGTCGCACAGGGGCGCCTTTTTTGCCTGTAGATTAAGCAAAGCCCGGAGCACTCGCTCGTAATTCAAGACGCAAAAGCACTCCGGCAATTTTATCTCAACCTGCTCGCACAGCAGATGGAAGAACGCGTCCGCTTCCATCTCGCTAGGCAGCACGGTAAAGCGCAGTTTGCCACGCCCAAGCGCGCCAAAAATTGCCCGCACGGCGTCGCCGTAATTTGCCGGGTCCATTAAATAAAACTCCTCCACTCTGGAGATCCAAGCGCTATAGAGAAAGTACCCGGCGAACACGCCTTCATTTTCGATGATATAAGGAGCCAGCGCCCACGAGCGCAGGGTGTCCCACAGCGGCCCTGGCTCGCTCGGCCTGTCGCAGCGCAAGGCTGCTTTTTTATGGCAGTCATAGATTGCGCGCAGGCCGGCTTCATCATCGCGGCGCAGTTTACGCGCATTGAAACAGGAGTCTTTCCGGCCCCGAAACACATGCCGCAGATTCGTTTTTGTCACGGTATAAAGCTGCGTTTGGCCGCAGCGCTCGTAGCCGAAGTATTGGTACCGCTGCCGCAGGCCGCTCAGCGCCATGAAATCGGCGTCCCGGGCGGCGCATTCCTCCGCCGCCATGCGCATAAGCTGCTTCATGTAGCCCTTGCCCCGGTGCCGCCTGCCCACGGCCACGTTGCCGATGCCCCCCGCTAGCAGCGTTTCGCCGCCCGCGTGAAAGCGCAGCATATAGAGTCCCACGGCGGCGCGCAGGCGTTTGCCGTCGCGCACCACGAGGTTGTTCCCGCAGGGCTTGTACTCGTTTTTATATAGCTTTGGCAGGAACTGCTTGAACGGCGCAAGCGGGTTGCGGTAAAACACAATGTTCAAGAAACGCAGCAGCTCGCGCTCGCGGCCGTTTTGCTCAAAGCCGGTATAGAGATTGTGATTATTCATGGATTTTCGCCTCCCGATTGGGCGTATTGCCTCGCAGCGCGTACAGCGGCGCAAATTCTTTGATTTGCTTGGTGAACGAAAGGGCTTTTTGCGCATTCAGAAGGCCCTTCAAATACTTTTCTGCTGCCTGCTGACAAAGAAAGTATATCATCTTCAACGGTTGCGGATGCATGGAACATGCATGCTCCGCGAGCGCCAAATCCAATGTATCGATGTTGCTATCCGGCACAACAACATAAATATCCAAATCGCTGTTCTTATGCGGGGTGCCGTAAGCGTAGGAACCGAACAGGTAAATGGCTTCCACAGACGTGGTTTGCAGAATGCCCTTTTTGATGATTTCCAGTTCGCGTTTAATGGCTTCGTCCATAATGGCACCTCCTTTTACTTATTATACCTGTTATGGCAACGGCGTGTCAAGCCATATTGCCCGCCCTCCCGCAAAAAAATCCCCCAATCCAGAAATAATTGTTGAAATCGCTGTCCGGATATGGTAGAATAGGAGCGTTAGGATTTTATACTAGGAGGAAATTTGATTGAAAACGTATACCGCAGCGAATATCCGCAACATAGCGCTTGCCGGGCATGGCGGGCAGGGCAAAACTACCTTGGCCGAGGCCATGCTGTATCTTGCGAAGGCCAGCGACCGCCTGGGCCGCATCGGCGACGGCAACACCGTAATGGATTTCGACCCGGAGGAAAAACGCCGCCTGGCTTCGATTTCGCTTTCGGTGGCCCCATTGGAATGGGCCGGGAAAAAGATCAATCTGCTGGACACGCCGGGGCTGTTTGACTTCGCGGGCGAAGTGAGCCAGGGCGTGCGCGCGGCGGAAACCGTGCTGATCGTGGAAGCCGCCGGCGACGGCTACGGCGTCGGCGCCGAAAAAGCATTTAAATGTGCAGCCGACAGCGGCAGAGCGATTGCGTTTGGGGTTACCAAATGCGACGGCGAGCACAACGACTTCTTCGCGTCCTTCGAAGCCATCCGCGAGCGGCACGAGACCCAGGCCTGTCCCGTGGTCATTCCCGTGATGGGCGGCGACGCGGTGGTTGGATACGCTGATTTTCTCACGGGCAAGGCTTATGCATACAATAAGGGAAAAGGGACCGAAATCGCCTTTCCGGAAGACGACCGCACAGAAGAGCTCAAAGAGATTTTCAAAGAGACCGTGGCCAGCGCCGACGACGAGTTGATGGAAAAATACTTCGAGGGCGAGGAGTTTACGCCGGAAGAGCTTGCGGCCGGTCTGGCGGCGGGCATGGCGGCGGGGAGCATTTATCCCGTATTCGCGTGTTCTGGATTTAACATGGACGGCGTCGACCTGCTGCTCAGCGGCCTGGCCGCGGCGGCCCCCGCACCAACGGGCGAGGGCGGCTTGGGCGCGGAGGAGAACGCGCTGCTCAATGCCATTTGCTTCAAAACCGTGGCCGATCCCTTTGTGGGCAAGATGAGCTTCTTTAAGGTGGTCAGCGGCAAAATCGCCGCCGGGGAGCCCGCCTTCAATGCCCGCACCGGGGAATCCGACCGCATGGGCAAGATCATCGAGATCAAAGGCGGCAAGCAGGAAGATGTCGCGGCGATCGTGGCCGGGGACATCGGTGTCGTGACAAAGCTCGGCTCTTTCAAGACCGGGGATACCCTCACCAACGCGAAGAACCCCCAGACCCTTGCGGGGATCGCCTTCCCCGCGCCCTGCCTTTCCATGGCGGTGCAGGTGAAGAAAAAGGGCGAGGAAGAAAAAGTCGCGGCCGGCATGAATCGCCTGACGGAAGAGGACCCCACCATCACTTTTGCGGTGAACCACGAGACCCACGAACAGGTGATCTCGGGCCTCGGCGACCAGCACATCGACGTAATCGTGTCGAAGCTGCGCACGAAGTTCGGCGTGGACATCAATCTTTCCGTACCGCGCGTGGCATACAGGGAAACAATCCGCAAAACAGTAGATAAACAGGGAAAGCATAAAAAACAGACCGGCGGCAGCGGCCAGTACGGCGACGTGCACATCCGCTTTGAGCCCTGCGAGGAGGACTTCGTCTTCAGCGCGGACGAGGTGGTTGGCGGCAGCGTGCCCAGGCAGTATTTCCCGGCGGTTGAGAAAGGCCTGCGCGAAAGCGTGGCCCGGGGATTTTTGGCCGGCTATCCGATGGTGGGCGTAAAAGCCATGCTGCACTTCGGCTCCTCCCATTCGGTGGACAGCTCGGAAATGGCGTTTAAGCTCGCGGCGCAATTGTGCTTCCGCAACGCCATGCCCGAAGCCGCCGTTACGATTCTGGAGCCCATCGGCACGCTCAGCGTCATTATGCCAGACGATAAGCTCGGCGACATTATGGGCGACATCACCAAGCGGCGTGGGCGGGTGCTTGGCATGGGCGCCGCCGATGAGCCCAAGATGCAGCGGCTCGACGCCGAGGTGCCCATGGCGGAAATGGGCGGGTTTGCGACGACGCTGCGTTCCGTCACCGCCGGGCGCGGGTACTTCGGCATTGAGTTCGCGCGGTACGAGGACGCCCCCGCCATGGTGCAGCAAAAAGTCATCGAAGAGGCGGCCAAGCGCAAGGAAGAGGGCGAGTAGCGTGCCCGCGGGCGGGCGCCTGCGGCGCGGTTGGCAAATGAGTTGATAAAAAAATCCAACCCCGGTTCAGATGGAACCGGGGTTTTGTTGCATAAACTCCTTAAAAAAATCATAATAAAATTCAAACGTATCTTTCAAAAACTTCATTTGCATATCCGCTAGCCACCCAGTCATAGGGTCTTCCTGGGCGGGGTCGGTGCAATATTCGCAAAACGCTTCGAACATTTCCTGTTTATCCATGCGCATCTCCTGCATAAAATAGTCGTCTTCAACAAACATTATATAACATTATGTTATAATTGTCGATCATACAATTTTGAGTAGTGTAAAATTTCTTCGGTGATGATAATGTATCGAAGAATCCGCGACCTGCGGGAAGACGCAGATCTTACGCAAGTGCAATTGGCGCAAATCCTTTCTTGCACACAACCGGCATATAGCTATTATGAATCAGGCTTACGGGATATCCCCACGGATATCTTGATCCGCTTGGCGCGGTTTCATAATACCACGACGGACTACCTGCTGGGCTTGACGGATGTGCGGGAAAGGCCAGGAACGCATTCCTGACCTTGGTTTTTTGTTGATATATAGAAGAATATAGCGTATAATGATTGCGGCGTTGCGGCGACGGCGGTCTTCTCCCCTTCCGAAAGGAGGTGCGACCCGCTAAGGCGGGCCTGGGAGAAATATGCCGCCAGCATATTTCATAACCCGCCAATGGGATTGTTGGTTAACATAGTTGACATCGTAGCAAATATCCTCACGGTGGCACTTGCTATTCTGGCGTTCCGTAAAAAGAAGTAACCGCCCCTAAGCTTTGTCAGCCGGGCGGTTCTTCTATCGCATCATAACGAGGGGGAAAAGTAACCACGTCGCCGCAGCGCCACCCCTCGCTTTATTATCTACGCAGTTCGCCGCTTGTCAGGCAGCTTTTTTGGCTATTGTTTAAGAAAGATGCGTCAGGGCACGAGCTCCAGCGCAAGGGTATCCAGGTTCAGCTTGCGGTAATAGCAATTGTTGGCGACATCGTTGATGCTTGTGTGGCAAATATTATCCTTGTCCGGGGTCACCTGATAGACCAGCGAATTCTGCTCGCAATTGACAAAAATTGCGTGCACCGTAAACGTATTACCGGACTCCTCGCCTTTGAACCACAGCTTATTCCTGGAAGTGCTCCAAAGGATCAATTTTCTTTTTTTGACCGTTTCGTCAAACGCGAGGGCGTTTGTGTACGCGATCAGAATTACCTCGTGGGTGACGGCATTTTGAACAGCCACCGGAATCACCAGGCTGTCCTGCGGAATACGGCATAGCTTGGTGTAATCCAGCTTCAGGACATTTGTTCCCTCGATGCTTTGGCTGTCGTATTTATCGAGCTTGATTTCCATCATTTTTCCTCCATCATAGATGAGAATAATTTCTGCACTCTGCATTCTAATTTCTCATTTACGGTATCACCTTCGACAATTGATACTCGATGATATCCTGCGCGCCGGCGGATTTTAGTGCCGGTATCAATTCACGCACCTGCGACTCGTCTAAAACGGTCTCGATCGCCACCCATTCGCTGTCCACGAGCTTCGATATCGACGGCTGCTTCATGGCCGGCAAAATGCCGAGGACCGTATGCAGCGCGGTTTCCGGCGCGTTCATCTTCAGGGCTACCTTTGACCTGGCCCGCAACGCCCCTTGCAGTAAAAGAGAGATGCTTTCGAGTTTTTCCCTCTTCCATGGGTCCTCCCAGGCGGCGCGGTTGGCATGCAACCTTGTCGTCGACTCCAATATGGTGGCAATGATCCGCAGCTTGTTGGCCCGCAGGGAACTGCCGGTTTCGGTGAGCTCGGCGATGGCGTCCACCAAGTGGGGGACCTTTACTTCAGTCGCGCCCCATGAATACTCCACCGCCGCCGTAACATTGTGCTTGCGCAGATATTTCTCAGTAACGTTGACAAGCTCCGTAGCAATCCGCTTGCCGCCAAGGTCCGCCACGTCATGGATGCCGCTGTCCTCGGCGACGGCTACCACCAGCCTGACCGGATTGGACGTATTCTTGGAGTAGGCAAGCTCCGCGACCTCCACCACGTCGGCGTCGTTTTCCATAATCCAGTCAAAGCCGCTGATGCCCGCGTCCAATATCCCCTCATGAACATAGCGGGGTATTTCCTGGGCACGCATCGCCATAATTTCCAACTCCGGATCGTTCACCGCCGGAAAGTAAGACCTGCCGTGCATAGAAATGCTAAAGCCTGCCTGCCGGAACAATTGAAAGGTCGCTTCCTGCAAGCTCCCCGTCGGTAAACCCAGCCGCAATTTCAACATAAAGACCTCCATATAACTATCAATTTATTGGGGTGGTCTTGTAAGCGTATAACAAAAAAGATGCATGTGCATTGTTTACGTTCCGCCTACATTAATATAGTATACCACATTATTTGCACCTCGTCAACCCATATTTCATCCGGCAGAAATGAAAAATTCGTAAAGCATGGTTTGGTGTTGCTATTGGATTATATCATTTTCATCGTGTTAGGAAAATAGCCAAATCAGTCGCAAAGCCGATTATCATATGCATATAGAGCGAATAGTAGATAGACTTCGTTTTATAGGCAACCCAGCCGAATACCACCCCTGCGGGAATTGCCGATAGGGTCTCTAACATAGGCTTTCCGAAATCGGCTATCGAGGTATGAATCAGGGCGGAAATCATTCCTGTCAACAAAATTGCTCCCAAGGGACCTATTTTGCTCTCCGTGCCGAAGTAGCCGATTCCTCTGAAAAGATATTCCCAGCCTACGTAATAGAGCAGATAGGAAGCATAATATCCTAAGATATAATACCATTCACCGAAAATATGCAAATCAACCAACGGATACGCCGCTACCATTTCGGGATCGGTGATGCAGCTTAAACCCAGCAAAGGCATAATCACTGTCGCAACGGCACAGAGAATAAGCCCCGTTTTGGAATCACCAAGTCCCAGCCCAAATTCCCTGGGACTTTTCTTTAGGATAAACTTTGTGTAAAGCAGCCCTATCACAAAAAAAAGGACAAAACAAGCGATATGATGATAGATAATCCTGTAGTATGCAAGATCAGGCGCGCCTGCAAAGATTTTATCAAAAAAAGAATACGAACCGAAATAGCAGTAGATAAACAAAACGACGGTCATAAATAAGATTGCTTTGTTAAGCACCGGGTCGCTATTTTGTTTCAATGCCTTGAATTCATTTTTAATCATCGTTGCCGCTTTTTGTTTGCTGTTGTCGTTCATAATAACATCTCCTTATAAGTTTGCAGGTACCAATTCGCGGTACGCCGAACGCCCTCTTCCATCGAAACGGCAGGCAAATGCCCGACATTTTTTATTTTAGAAATATCAAAATTATAATCCGCACAATTCTGCCAAACAGAAAACTTGGTAATAAGAGGTGCTTTTTTCAGGCGCAGAAGCTTGTAAATTCCCTCCACCAAAATAGCTGTCAGCTTTGAAAACGCAGCAGGAATATTGAAAAATTTAGGGCGTACGCCAAACGATTCGGCAACAGCTGTGAAATACTCGCGCAGCGTTTCGTCGTTGCCATCGGTAACGTTATAATCATTATTACGAGCCGAGGGGTTTTGTGCCGCGATGACTGTCGCATCCGCCAGGTTGCCGACATAAACAAAACAGCTAAGGTATTTTCCATTCGCGCAAATCACCATTTTTTCGTCATGGATACGCCCGTAGATTTCATGCGAGGATGTAAAATCATATTCGCCGTAGACATTGCCGGGACGGATAATGACATAGCTTATTGCATGATCAGAGCAATATTTTTTAACAAATTCTTCTGTTTTCAGCTTGGTAATGGAATATGGGTTATCAAAAGGCAGTTTGGGCGCGTCTTCCGTCAGCCCTTTGTAGCCGTGATAGCCGTAAACGGCGGATGAACTGTAATAGGTAAAGCATTGCGGGCAGATCGCTTTCGCGTATTCCAAAACACGCGTTGTCCCGCCCATGTTTACCGTCATGAAATCTTCGATATCGCCCCAAGCCGATACCTTTCCCGCAATATGATAGATATAATCCACCTTACCCAGCGCTGTGTAATCATATGTTAAAACGTCGCCCGTAAACATCACGATTTTTTCTTCTTTCACAAGACGGTTAAATTCCGCATTGTTGCTTTTGCCAGCACGGTCTAACGCAAAAACCTTTACTCCCTCTTTCGCCAGCCGCACACTGAGATGGCTGCCGATAAAGCCTTGCCCGCCTGTTACGAGCGCCGTTGTTGTTTTTCCCGTCATCATAATGCAACCCCTTGTAAACAAATTTTGCTTGAATTTATATGTTAAAAAGCATATAATTTATCTATCAGATAGTATACAACCCGTATTGGCAAAAATTTAGCCAATACCACAACAAGCTGATATTTTTTGCCTACGACAGTTCGGGGAGGCGGATTTTTTTTGTAGGAAAGCCGAAGCGCTTTTTTGGCAATTTCGTTTGGGCTTAACCCGTTTTGCTCATCCTTTTCCATAACTGCGACGGATTTATGAATGCGTTCGCCGTATGCCGCGTCGTCAGTAGGGTTTTTCTCACGGGCGGCGGTAAAGTCAGTTTTCACGTCGCCTGGCAAAATGGAGCATACCTTGATGTTGAAAGGCTTTAATTCCATGCGTAAAGAATCGCTCAGCATAAGAAGAGAGCTCTTTGTTGCAACATAAAAAGATTGGAATGGAACAGGTATTACTGATGCGACAGAAGCGATACTGATAATAGTACCTCCGCCGATTTCCCTCATAATCGGTATTACCGCTTGCAATGCAAACACTGCCCCGAAGTTATTAACAGCGAAGATTTTTTGCATTTGCTCCGCAGGGGTATTTTCTACCGAACCTGAAATTCCCATGCCTGCATTATTGACTAGAATGTCGATACGTTTTTCTTTACCAATGACCTCTGCCACAGCGGCTTTTATTTCCGCCTCACAAGTGACATCGGCGCAGATATGGCACAAGCCAGGGTAATCAAACGAACGCCGCGATACGCCGTATACAGTATCTCCGCTTGCTAAAAACGCTTTGGCAACGGCAAGCCCAATGCCAGCCGAAACACCTGTTATAAAAACAACTCTTTTCATAGGTAAACTCTTTTCATAGTTGAATTATATTAACAAATTATGCTGATTATAATTGTTTAAGAATACTTTTGCCGCATGAATTTGGAATGTGTAAATTGTAAACTTTTTGTTAAATTTATGAATATCTGCAAATCGCCAAAACGGTTTTCCGTTCAGCCATGACGAGATTAGTAAGTGCGAAAAGGATATTTTTCTTTCGGCGCGGACAGTCAAACAATATCTCGAAATGCGGGAAAGCGAAATCTCCAAAGAAAAACCGATCGTCCGGGGCCGCGAGCACGAGGAGGCAGTGCAAAAGCTGCTCGAACGCGCCGGCAGGGTACGGTTCTGCGCGAGGAAGGTCTCAGCCTGGTGGAGATATCCCAAAAAACAGGGTTTACCAAAAATGCGGTCCGCAACTATTTGTCCGAAAACTTTAACCCCGTAAATGGACACTACGGAAAGCAGCGGGAAGGAAAGCTGGAGCCGTTCCGTGAGGATGTACTGCGCCGGAAGGCGCAAGGCCTTACATACCGGATCAAGTTGCCGCAACGAAAAAACAGTTCGATAAACTGTCAACGACAACGCCTTCGCTGAAATGTACGGCGGGTATCAGACTGAGCAGGCCGACATCGCGGCGAGAACGCCCGGCGCTTCCAGGACATCGTGCGAAAGTACAGCGACCCGCAGGAAGAACTCACCCGCACCCTGCTGCTCACCTGGTCGGCAGCATCCTGGTCTACGAGTCCACGAACGCCGGGCGCGGGCAAAAACGCGACCAGGAGGTTGCAATCCGATACAGGTTGATTGGGGCGGCGGTGCCCCAAAAATTATAGAACAAGCGTTCTCATATAAACATGTGGCGGACTCCAAAATCCGGCATAGCAACGACAAATACCGCAACATGGTATGGCAATGCAACACCAAATACGCGGGGAACAAAGGCTGCCGCGCCCGATGCCTGCGCGATGAGGAAATCGAGGCGGCGTTCCTGGCGACCTATAACCAGCGGCTAGACAACCGGGACGTCATTTTCGCGGCCCACGAGGAGGCACTGCGGGTGCTCTCCGATACCAGCGCCCTTGATACGGAGGCCACCGCTCTCACAGAGGAATGCGAACGGGGCCGAGGGTTATGTGCCGGCTTGCCGCAACGAATGACCTATGGCGTGTGCGACAAGAAAAAGCAAAAGTGCAGCGTATGCCCCAGCAGAAGCTTTGCGTCCTTCAACTGGGATGTTGTGTACAATCACCTGAGCGGCAAAAAGGCCGACTTCACTGACGTTGCCGGGATATATCCATTGACTGCTGATGAATGCTGCTATTTTCTCGCGATTGACTTCGACGGCGATGCCTGGCTGAGCGATATCACTGCTTTTCGCGCCACTTGCAAGGAATATGGCCTCGTGCCTGCCGTGGAACGTTCGCGCGGCGGCAATGGCGGATATGTTTTGTTCTTCTTTGAGGACAAAATCCCTGCCGCTACCGCCCGTAAATTTGGCAGTGCACTGCTCACGCAGATAATGGCCCGCCGCCATGAAATCAAGTTCAAGTCCTACGACCGCCTGTTCCCCAACCAGGACATCATGCCCAAGGGAGGCGCAACCTGATTGCCCTGCCGCTGCAAGACGCCAAGCGCAAAGAGGGCAACTCCGTTTTTATTGACGAGAGCTTTATGCCATATGATAAATCACGCATCCAAATAGCATCATCCCAGTGATAATATGTGATGCCATGCTTTTCTATAACAGAAGCGCAACGTGAGCGCCGCGCGGGGTTTGCATGGCAAACGCTACGCCCTTTCTCTTATGTGATTTGTTCCTTTATCCATAATAGAAAATGCCTATGATTCCGAACAATATGATTAACCCGGAAACGACGCTAGTTGTTATTTTCAATATTATATGGCATCCCGGCTCTTTCTTCCAAAGGAACACAAGAAGAAGGAAAGAAGGAATCACAATCAGGGCAATGGTGGCAGCCCATCTAGGAACTAGAAGAATAAACCCAATGAAGAAAACGAGAATATAGATGATACTCAGAAATATTTTCGCGCCTTTGCTCCATTTAGTCAGCGTCCGTATGAGCGCGATCCCAAGCGGGGGACATGCAAGCATCATGAGAGCGATTAGAACAGTAATTTTGAGAGCATCCGTATCGAACATAGGCTTTTCTGGCTTTGGTGCTTCTTCTTTCTCCTGCACTTCACCGCATTCCGGACAATGTGGAACCGCTGAGGATAAAAGGGCGCGGCTCTTAATTTCGTCTCCATGTCTACTTATAAATTCATCTAATAACTCATATGAGAATGTTCTTTCTTCTTCAGAAAGGGTATCGCTATATGTGCTCAAAAAAGGAAATAGCAACCGCCGCCATAGCATAAAAATTCTGAAGTCTAGCACCAGAGCACCCCCTAATCGCGATATGAAAACATTATATCAAAGGATTTGGCAAATTACAAGTATTTTCCAAAATGATTTTAGTGGTAAAGCGCTAGTTGCGGTATGGTTTAATCGGTGCAATCCGGTACATTTTCGGCAAAAAACCGCGCCGTTTGGTGGTGTTACCCATTGCCAAACGGCGCGGCTTATGGTATAATAGAAGTACAGGCGGGGAATGCCTCTAGTTCGGGAATTTATAATACTGAGGATTTCATTATCTTGTCTCCCGCAAAGTTTGGCTTTGATAAACAAACAGAAACAGGAGAAAAATAAATATGAGCGTACAAAGTACGGCCTTTATCGCGATACTCGGCTGCCCCAATGTGGGCAAGTCGTCCATCCTGAACCATTTGTTGGGGGAGAAACTCGCCATTGTCAGCCCCAAGCCCCAAACCACCCGCATGCGCATCATGGGCGTGCTCACGGAGGGCCCGCGCCAACTGGTGTTCACCGACACCCCCGGCCTCCACCGCCCGCGTACCAAGCTCGGCGAGCACATGATGCGTGCCGTGAAATCCGGCATGGACGGCGTCGACGCGTGCCTGTTTGTCGCTGAGGCCTCTGGAAAAGCCTTGCGCGATGAAGAACGCGCTATCTTGCAAGAGCTAAAACGCCAAAAGATTCCGGTGATTCTAGCCCTTAATAAAATAGACTTGATGCCCAATAGAGACGCGTTGGCCGAGCGAATTGTTCTTTATTCCAACGAACTGGCGTTCGAAGCCGTGGTGCCCTGCTCCGCAAAAACGGGCAGGATGATGGACGAGTTGCGCGCTGAAATATATCGGCTCTTTGATTTTCTAAACTTAGATGAAGGATTTTATTTTTCCGAGGATACGCTGACGGATCAACCCGAGCGCGTGATTGCCGCTGAGCTTCTGCGCGAGCAACTTCTGCGCCGCATGGACCAGGAAATCCCCCATGGAACCGCTGTTGTGATTGAGAAGATGAAAGAACGTGAAGGAACTGATTTGCTTGACATCGACGCCACGGTTTTTTGCGAACGGGACAATCATAAGGGCATGATCATCGGCAAAGGCGGCGAGCAGCTCAAGAAAATTTCCACTGCCGCGCGGCTCGAGATGGAGCGCTTCTTCGAATGCCGGGTGAATCTCCAATGCTGGGTCAAAGTCAAGGAAGGCTGGCGCGACCGCGAAGGGGTCATCAATAATTTTGGACTAAAATCCTAAAATATACCATGAGTATTTCCCCTCCTCTCGCCCATGATAAAATTAGATGATGCGGAGGAGAGACGACGAAATGGCCAACAAGCAAAAAAACAACCCGTCCCAGGCATGGGCGGATTTTGCCGCCACCGGGCGGGTGGAAGATTACCTGCGTTACCGCGCCGCCGAAAACCGCGCCGACGCCGTAACCGGGGTTTCGGGAGGAACATTGCCGCATGCAAACCCAGGCCCTCGTGCTGCGCAGCGCGGCCTCAAGGGAAAACGACCGCCTCATCACGGCCCTTACTAAGGAATCCGGATTGGTTCGGGCGTTCGCTAACGGCGCGCGCAAACCTAAGAGCCCGCTGCACGCGGCCACACAGCCATTCGCTTTTGGCTTGATGCATTTTACGCAGCGCGGCGATACTTATACAATCAAAGAAGCCCGGCCCGAAGGCGTGTTCTTCGATGGCCTGGCTGCGGATATCAGCCGCCTTGCGCTGGCGAATTATTGCGCCGCGCTTTGCGTTGAGCTTGCTCCCCAGCAGGAGGGCGCTTCGGAGCACCTGCGCTTGATGCTCAATGCCCTGCATTTTTTGTCCATAGGAACACGACCGCAGCATCTCGTGAAGTCAATTGTTGAATTGCGATTGATATCGTTGGCGGGCTATTTGCCGGAGGATCCTTCGCTTCAGCGTATCTGCGCAGCGCCTCTTGAACAAGCCTTCCGGTTTATTATGGATGAAGAAGCGCTGCTTGATTTGTCGCGGACATCGCAAATCTATGTACAACATCAAACCGGCAGAAAATTTTCAGAACTAACATATTGGGAGAATCTATAACAATACCAAATCGTTTTTTACATAAGGAACATACCATGCAAAAACATCACAAAACGTTAGAACTCGATAAAATTCTTGGCATGCTTGCCGAAAAATGCGCCTGCGACGACGCGCGGGAACTGGCCCTCGCTATCCAGCCGGAGCCGAATCTTCAGTTGGCGCAGGCGCTGCTCAATCAAACCCGTGACGCGCATACGCTGCTTGCGCGCTTCGGCGGGCCTTCCTTCGGGGGCCTGATGAATGTCGACAACGCCATGCACCGGGCGCAGGCGGGCGGCGTGCTCACGTTACGCGAGTTCCTGAAAATTACGCAGGTATTACGAACATTGCGCGGAATTGTCACTTGGAGAGAAGGCAGCGCGGGCGTGCAAACCTGTCTCGACGCACTCTTCGGCGGCATTTCGCCCAACAAGTTCCTCGAAGAGGCCATCGCCCATGTGGTGCTTTCGGAAGACGCCATCGCCGACCACGCGTCGCCTGCCCTCGCGGACATCCGCCGCAAAATCAGGCAGCAGGAATCCAATGTGCGCACAAGGCTGGAAAAACTCACCCGCTCCCCGCAGTACTCGAAATTTTTGCAGGAAAGCATTGTCACCATGCGGGGCGGACGCTTTGTTGTGCCTGTTAAAGCCGAGCACAGGGCAGACATCCCGGGTCTTGTGCACGACGCTTCAGGCAGCGGCGCCACGGTGTTCATTGAGCCCATGGCCGTGGTGGAGGCCAACAACGAAATCCGCGTGCTGCAAGGCAAGGAGCGTGAAGAAATCGACCGCATTCTGGCCGAGCTTTCGCAGTTGGCGGGCAGCTTTTACGACTCCGTACGTTTTAGCGGCGAGTGCGCTGTGGAGCTGAATCTAATCTTCGCAAAAGCCCATCTGGCGTATGACATGAAAGCTTCCTGCCCAGAGCTAAATGACGAAGGCCATATCAGCATAGGCAAAGCCCGGCACCCGCTGATCTCGAAAGATAACGTTGTGCCAATCGATATTCATCTGGGGATTGCGTTCGATTCCCTGGTGATCACCGGGCCCAACACCGGCGGCAAAACCGTGACTCTCAAAACCCTTGGCTTGATCACCCTCATGGCCATGTGCGGCTTGATGCTGCCGGTCGCTGACAAAAGCCGGATTTCAGTCTTCCA
>Ga0123356_10003315_pt1 | contig 16894 bp, 15 predicted proteins | sample TergutEmb28metaG_2_FD_92546 | JGI IMG/M metagenome (GOLD analysis project Ga0123356, IMG submission 92546) | Embiratermes neotenicus P3 segment gut microbial communities from Petit-Saut dam, French Guiana - Emb289 P3 | ecosystem: Host-associated > Arthropoda: Insects > Digestive system > Gut ...
AGCCCTCGAACGACGTCTCGTCCGCGGCCGCATTGCCAAATGGGTGAGTTGGTGCCGGCCGAGTACGTCTCGCGTCCCCCATCGCGACCTGCCAGTCTGACCAAGGCAAGTTCGCGCGCCATGTTGAGCGAGGCATCGAACCGAGACGGAGCAGACATGCGGATCCTGATCCTTGGGGGCGGCGTTATCGGCACCTCCCTTGCGTATCACCTCGCCGCAAGAGGCGCGGACGTCACCGTCCTCGAGCGCAACGCCATCGCCTGCGCCGCGTCGGGCAAATCGGGTGGCTTCCTAGCGTTGGACTGGTGCGATGGCACGGCGCTCATGTCGCTCGCCCGCCGGAGCTTCGCACTGCATGCCGAGCTTGCGGCGGCACTCGGCGGCGACTGGGGTTACCGTCGGATGACAACTTACGCTGGCACCGTCGGCCGATCCCCGATCCGGATGCGAGGCGCCGGGCCAGGGTGGATTTCATCGAACGTTGTGATCAACGGGCAGCTCGGATCTACCAGTACGACGGCCCAAGTGCATCCAGCCGCCTTCACGAGCGGCATGATGCGTGCCGCGGAAGAACGGGGGGCCAAGGTGCTTCTGGGCCAAGCCGAGGGGCTGCTGCGCCGAGACGCGGACGTGATCGGCGTACAGTTCGAAGGGGAGGCGCTGGAAGCCGATGCCGTCGTCATCGCAATGGGACCATGGTCGATCCTCGCCGCGCGTTGGGTGCCGCTGCCGCCGGTGTTCGCCCTGAAGGGGCATAGCCTCGTCTTCGAAACCGGCGCGACGCTCCCTTCGGAAGCGCTGTTTCTCGAGTATGCGGACTCAGCCGGCTCGACGGTCTCACCGGAAGTCTTCCCACGCGCCGATGGCACGACCTATGTGTGCGGCATCTCAAGCAAGTCTCTTCCCCCCGTCGATCCGGCCTTCGTCGCTCCCGATGAAGGCGCGATCGATCGGCTGAAAGCGATTTGCGACCGCATGTCCCCGGTCCTGGCGAGGGCTCCTGTCCTCACAAGCCAGGCGTGCTATCGCCCCGTGACAGCGGACGGACTGCCCCTTATTGGCCGCCTCCCGGGCACCCGAGGCGCCTATGTGGCGACAGGCCACGGCGTCTGGGGCATCCTGAATGCGCCCGCTACGGCCGAGGCGATGGCTGAGCTGATCCTGGACGGAGAACCGCGTAGGATCGATCTCTCACCGTTTGATCCCGCCCGCCTCGCAGCCCTCGATCCCGAACGCGTGACGGTCACCCGGAGGCTCAGGGGCTGACGGGGAGCCTCGCCACTCCGAACTGTAGGGGATCTGACCGAATAGCCGCCTCGAAACGCACCCGATGCTCGTCCGCCGCCACGCCGATCGTGTCTTATCGATTTCTGAGCAAGCGTCTTGCTAGACACCCAATGGACCGCATGCTGTTCGGCCTCGGTCGCCAATCAATCGGAGGGCTTGGTCGCGCCTTCGGGAGTATGCCGGCGTAGCCAGACAACGAAGGCATGGCATTCGCTTGGTGCCGGTGACGCCACGGGACGTGAACTAGATCGCCTGAATGTCAGCACCCGGCGATCTGATGCAAACAGACTCGGTCCGTGGCGGATCCGATCATGCGCTTTCGGTTCGATACCGGTCGCAGTATGTCGGCGGGCCCAACCGCGGTACCCGCCGCGCCTTGCGGACAGCGACCTTTAGCGAACCCCCGGGACCTCATGCGTTTGATTGCATCTCTATTGGCCAGCCTCGCGGCGCTGACGCTGACAAACTGTGCGAACGTGCAGGCCCCGCTGCCTCCGCCGCCGGCTCGCGCCAACGGCGGCGCCCTCTGGCGCATCATCGAGACCCAGTGCCTTCCCGGCCAGCGCGAGCGCCACGATCCCAGCCCGTGCGCGAAGGTTTCTCTTACGGGCGGGGTGGTGCACGGTTTTGTCCTGCTCAAGGACATCCGGGGTGTCGCCCAGTACCTGCTCATGCCGACAGCGAGGATCACTGGGACCGAGGACCCGGCGATCCTCGCCCCTGACGCCACGAACTACTTTGAGAAAGCCTGGGACGAGCGCCAGGCCGTTGATGCGCGGCTTGGCCGGCGTCTCGCGCGGACCGAGGTGTCCATTGCGGTCAATTCCATCTACGGACGAAGCCAGGGCCAGCTGCACCTCCACATCGACTGTGTAGACCGGACCGTTTCCGCGGTCTTGCGCCAGGTCGCCATTTCGCCGGACGCAGCTTGGCCGGCGCATACGGTGATGCTTCAAGGGCGGTCCTACTGGATCCGATGGCTAGCGCGGGATCGGCTGACGTCAACCAATCCGTTCCGGCTGCTGGCCCAAAGCTTCCCGGACGCTCGCCGTGAGATGGGCGCGTGGACAGTTGCGCTTGTCGGCGCGGTTAGCCCGACCGGGGAGCCGGGCTTCTACCTTCTGGCGGATCGCGCCAATCCGCGCGGTGGCGATTGGGGTTCGTCCGAGAGCCTGCAGGACCATGCCTGCCGCGGCTGATTGATGGGGCGTCCGCGGCGGCGTCACGCTGGAAGGCCGTTTACGCCAAGACCTCTGCATGTTGCTTGACGAGCCGCCTGATACTTCCGGTTTCTCCCCCGAGACCCTGCGCGGTCAGTTCGCCTACGAGCCAATTGTGCCATGCGCCGGCCATGACGTCTCCCTGAAGGTGGACAAACCAGATGCTTGGGACCGTACCGTGTTGCGTAATTCAAGCAGATCAGCCGACGCGTCGATTTCCGGGCCTGTCGGTCAAGGTCGGGCTACGCGTAGCGCGCGGTTCAACCTGCCCACCAACTCCGCGGTGGCGCGTGAACGCCCGTACGGCGGTCATTCCGCACGTTGCGGGGAGAACCGCGTGGCCGAGCCTGGTCAGACCAGCGTTTTCAGCGCAGCGAACAGCGCCGCCGGATCGTACTGACCCTGATAGACGGGTGGCGGCGCGGGGCCGCGTCGAAGCAGGCGATGAATTGCTTCCCACGCTGTGCGGGCGGAGTATTCGATGGTGAATGCTACCTCCTTCGGAACTTCGGCGAACTGCCCAATGAACCCGAGATTTGTCGCTCCCTCAGGAATCGTGGCGGGCTGGTCACCACGCCTGCGCGGCATCCAAACGCTGTTCACATACGGCAGGGCACTGGGGATGCAGACCGACGTCGCCATGATCGCGTCCAACTGCCGCTCAAACCGCAGTTGCCGCAATACCTCCTCCAGGATATCTGCGCCGGTGCATGCAATGCCGGGCTTCTTGACGAAGTCGCCGGTGCGGCCCGGATACAGCAGATAGCCCCACCATAACCTCGTGCTGGACGGCTGGGTGGTGACCTCCGGCTGGTGGAAGATCGTCAGTGTGATCAACCAGCTCGAGTCCTTCAGCGTCACGAGCCCGCCGCTTCCTGGCTCGCTGCCCGTCAGCGCAATCATTTGGTCGAAGAACTCAGTCCCGGTCGTCGTGACCGTGAAGGTCACCCACTGCGTGTCTGGAACGCGGGTCGGACCGAAAAACACGTCGGGATTGCCGAAATCTGTGCGCCCCCCCGCAAGACGCTGCCATAACAGCCAGGCTCGTCCGCCGCGTCGTGATCGCGGCGCCTCGGTCATCGATCCTGTCGACACATCGGCGACCTGCGATCCGAGCGTCAACAGCACGACATCTTCCGGCGCAATGGCGACGGAGGTGGCTTCGACGTTGCGTTCATAGTCGAGCCGGCTGACCGTGATGCGGCCGGGCAACGGCGCGAAGCTGATGTCGCTGACGAACGCGCCGGTCAGGAAAATCACGCCGCGTGGGCGCAGCCACGCAACCATCGGTTCGATGATCGCCTCGTACTGATCGAAGCGCGTGCGCAAAATGTTGGACATGTCCGACAGATCTGGCAGCAAGGGCAGGAAGCGGTTCATGTAGCGCCGCATTTCCATTGCACTGTGTTTCGGAAGTGGACCCATGATCGTCGTCCAGAGCAGCCAGAATTCGGTGACGAAGAATCCGGGCCGGAAGAACTCCTCGATACGCCGCCCCTCCAGCATCACCTCGGGCGTCACCGCGAGTCGCAAGAGAGCGAGCCGGTCGCGAACGCTTAGGCCGAAGTGCGGACTGTGGACGATGCGGCCGTCGCGGCCGATGATGTGCGTCCGGTCTCGGAATGGGTAGCGTTCGTTAAAGGTGAAAAAGTCATCTTTGACCGACCGCGCAGGGTCGCTCACTGAGGGGATCGATGCGAGCAGGTCGAACGTACAGCGGAACTCGGCATCGAAGACGGAGCCGGCCGGCAAGATATAGCCGGTCGCCGCACTGCCGGACAACGAGAATGCGCCGCCCAGCCGGTCTTCCGCTTCGTAGATCGTGATGTCGTGGCCGGACATCCCCGCGTTGCGGATGAGGTACGCGGCGGCTGCCAGTCCGCCGAAGCCGCCACCGACGATATGCGCCTTCATCTGCCGTATCTCTGTGGAATCCGATGAAATCGGCCGCGATTCCGATCGAAGGCAGCCGGGGTGGCGATGCGAACCGCAGGTTCGACGAATGGAGTCAGCTTTGAGTTGTTTGGTCAAGCCTGACGCGCTTTTGTGGCGTGGAGTTCGCGCAACGTCTCGCCCTTCAGTTCAAGGCGATGGGCGCTGTGTACGGCCGGTCGAGTACGACGTCCGAGATGGTGCGATCAAGGGTCGGCCGCCCTCTTGATCTGGCCCGCGCCTTCTTGAAACAGTGTTGGGAACAGCCAGCCTCAATCCGTTTGACCGCTCGCAACGGTGGCGACGTCGAAGCCAGATATATCGGGCGACATGGCATCTAGTACCGCCGCATCGAACCAGAGACGATTCATTTCCGCACATCGCCCGGAACTGGTGCTGCTTATCGTGACGGATGCGTGGCAATATGCTTCGAGTGTCAACTACATTGCCTCGGTGACCGTCGTCTCGTCTTGAACGCGCAAAACGTGCAGCATGTCCTGCCCGATTGATCCGTAATGTGCGAAAGGAGGGAGCGCGACGCTCCGGTCACAGAAGCGCTGTGAGTGGAATTCTGCGTTGATGGCGTGGAAACTTCGCCTGCAAGATCGTGGTGTGCCAGCGTGGTGCAAACTGGAGCCTTGGATGTACCTCACGCGAGCTACGAACCAGTAGCCACCGGCGGAGGGCGGCTCCCGTATGGAACAGCGAGGGATGCACTGGCTCTAGAAAATTTGGTACCATTTTGTAGGAGTGCACGTACAACCCCCGCAGACTATGGGTTTCCCGTGCATCGTCGGCACTCCGTTAGGACAGCTGCGCGCTGAGCAACCTGCAACTGCCAACATCATCGCGACTATTATCGCTGATCGCGCGCGCGGTTTGGTTTTCCTGGCTGTAGCAGGGTCGCGGGCAGCCTTCGGCATGGGGTCACTCCTTTGCCGAGGGTTAGGCCCGGCTCTTCGGTGGTCCCCGCGCCAAGCGGGGCCGTTGGCCAATTGGCAACGCCGCAAGAGCATGTGCCGGCAATGAACGCGACTGCCACCATTCGCAGGTTGCACCCCACCGGCTGGTTCGTGGTCCGTCCTAACCGCTAGGGCGCAATGGCTTCCAACTGCACACTATTCGTTGCAACCTCCGCGTCTCGCACAACCGGCATGAGGCTCAGGGAAGCGCCGTTTCAGCCCGGTCGCGACCTGAGATGCCGAACGGCGCCAGGCGCGGACCGGCCGCACCGAGTGGTCCTGGCTGATCGCCCAGACCGAGCGCGAATTCGACCGGTGGCTGGCCGGGCATGACACGGCGCCGCACCCGTCCGCGGCGAAGACGGGCGGCCACAAGCGCGGGCCGCGCTGGCCGCCGAACGCGAGGCACGGCTGCACCCCGGTTGGCGGGAGGGCGCTCGAGTGGTGGAAATCGCCGTCGAGCTCAGGATCAAGCCGCCCCTTTCGCTCCGCTCGACCTGACGGCACACCTTGCGCTGGTCTCGTCGTTCAGCTTTGGCGGCTCCCCAACAGCCCTGCCGGGTATCCGCAACCTTGTGGTCGACGCCCATGTCTGGATGACCAATCAGGAACTGACCAGCGTGCGCGCCGTGGCGCAATCGATTCCTGGCCCAAACATGATCGTGATGATAAGTTTTGTCGGATATGGAACGTCCACGAATTTCCGGGAGCCGCAGCGAGTGCTTTGCATCCCTGGAGAGCGGCGGCGAGCGCTTCCGGCTGGATCCGCGGCACCGCCTGGCCTTGTTCCGCGCGACGCATTCCGGCCTGCCGCCGGACTGGCGTCTGCAGATCGTCGCCCGCCAGAGCTTTAGTTCACGCACGCGATGGTGCTGGTGCTGGAGACGCTGCAGCCGCTCCTGCCGGCGCCAGAACGCAACCGGGCGGCCAGCTTCGACAAAAGCGATCCACGCATTTCTGACGGACGGACTTGCTGCGGCCAGCCCGCATCTGAAGGCCCCGGCGGCCCTTCGCGCTGGCCAGCGGCGGCGTGGTCGAGGTCGTGCGCCAGCTTGGCTGCCTAGTACCGCACACACTCACGTTTGTGAATTACGCGCCGGGATCGTTCATAGCGCCGACGATGATCCGTCGACGGGATTGCCGACCTCGATCAAGGTTGCGCCCGGCCTGGCCTCTCATTTTACGCCGGACTTGCGCGCGCCAGCCACTCGACGGGAGCACCGACCGCGTGAGCCTCTGTCATGACCCACTGCCGGGCTTCGTCCGGCGACCTGAACTGCCGCGTTGCGGGGGCACGTCGCTCAGCCTCGGGCTTGGCAACAAAGGCCGCCAAATAGCCGTCCTCACGCGGCTCAATCCATCCAAGCAGTCGTTCGTCCGATGACATACTCGCGTTCCCATGCTGCGGTGCAGCATTTTAGCTCGGGGTGAAGAGCCTCGCAAGGCTATACGAACTAGGCTATCACGAACCAGGCTATCACGAACCAGCCTGCGAACCGAGACGATTGGGGCCGGTCGGGTGTTCGCTGTCGCATTCGACGGGCGCTTGCGTTCGACGTCTCGACGCCGCCCGTCTGATAAGCCGTGTTATCACACGCGTTGCTGGTGCTGGTGCCGTCGCCGGAACGCCGCGGCGCCGACCTGGGGCGCAGCGGCGCCGTGGTGGTGGCGGGCTCGCGCTCTGCCGGAACGGACGTGCTCATAACGGCAACCGGGATGGCCGCGCAATTCGAGCCGGGCCGCGACATCGCTGCAGCAAGCGAGCGTGTGATGATTCCCGGACGGCGCATTTCGTGAAGCCGCGCCGCTATGGCTGGTGCGCCGCCAAAGTGCAACAGGCCGCTCGGAGTTGAAATACGGTGCGACTGTTCGGCACGTGTGGTCAGCGCGCCGCGAGCCGTATCATCGCTGTTCGGGGGCAGCCGTCACGGCCATCCCGAGGTCGGGCGAGACCTGCCGGGACGCTGTTGCGCTAGGGGGCTAAAGGAAACTCCCTTTCCTTTAGCCCCCTTCTGGCGTTGTTGCGTTTCGGCCTGTGCGGTGCGCTGTCAGCCTGGCACGTTCGTTGAACTGGTCCGCCTCGCGGACCTGCCGGCGCGCGGGAAGCGACAGGCCGTGAAAAGAAGGTGTCCGTTTTTTGGGCGCTGAAAGCGGATGCGCGGCCCCATTGTAGCCTCACGCGAATGCCGCCATCAGGGATTGAGATCTACAGCCGCGCGCAGGCTGCCGTCCATGTAGAATGGTGTGGAGACGTGCTCGTGCACGATCGTCCATGCGCCGCCGCGCTTGCGCAGACATGTGGTCAGGCGTGCCCATACATTGACCGCATGCCCGTCCGTCTTGGTGCCGCCGATGCAGACGAAGCCGTGCGCGAAGCCGATATCCCCGGAGACAGTGACGGCGATGTCGCGCAGCTCGTAGCGGATCGGCCCACGCCAGGTATCGAACCAGGCGATCAGGTTGCCCCGGTCCCGCGCGGCCTCGCCGCTGCGCGCGAGCGGGGGCGCAAGGTCGTAACGTACAACATCCGGCGCGCTGAAAGCCATTGCCGCATCAGCGTTCTTATCGTGAATGGCCCGTGCCTTCTCGTGCAGCAGCGTAGTAATGGTCGTTTCGTCGCTGGATGACATCCTCTTCTCCCTGGTCAGCACCCCAAGGACGAACCGGTGCAGCCCGCGCCGACAGGGCGGGCGAAAGAATTTCAGTTCTCCTCGACAGAGTTCGAGACCGGCTCCGGCGGCGACGGACCCGCGCGGTCAGGTAGGCCAGGACGCGATCGCGCGCGTCCGGTGTGAGTGCGGCGCCATCCGCCGGACCGGACAACGGGCCCGCCGTCCTTCTGCTTCACGGCTGGCCCTATGACATCCACAGCTTCGTCGAGGTGGCGCCATCGTCGGCAGCAGCGGGATATCGTGTCATCGTCCCGTACATGCGAGGCTACGGCTCAACCAGGTTCCGCTCATCAGAGACCATCCGCAATGGCGAGCAAGCGGCGTTTGTGCAAGCCATCGTCGATGTAGATGAGCTTGCCTCGGCCTGACATACACCGACAAGAGAGAGACCATGTTACGGCGTCGATTCGTCGGATCCGGCCTGATGCTGTCCGGCGCGCTGGCTGCGGGATCTCTGGCAGGCGGGACGGAATTCACGCGATCCGTGGCCAAAGCGGCCGAATTCACGGGCATCAGCGCCTGGCTGAACACACCCGAGTCGCTGTCTATCGCCCAGTGCCGTGGCTCGGTCGTGCTCGTGAACTTTTGGACATATTCGTGCATCAATAGCCGTCGGCCTATGGTCTATCTGAAACGGTGGCACGCTCAGTACAGCCCTGCGGGCCTGCGAGTGATCGGCATCCACACGCCGGAGTTCCAGTTTGAACACAACCGCTCTAATGTAGAGACGTATGTTAAAGAGGCTGGCATTCAGTTCCCCGTCGCCCTGGACAACAGTCATGGGACCTGGGACAGTTGGGACAACCAAGCCTGGCCGGGGTTCCACTTGGTGGATCGCCACGGTCGCATCGTCCTGCGCCGCTACGGCGAGGGCTATGCGTATGAGATGGAAATGGCAATTCGTGATGCACTTGGGCTGCCGCACTCCGGCCTGGAAGCGCATCCTGACGACGATCCGGACTTCTCCGGCATTCAGTCTCCGGAAATGTATTTCGGTGCGATACATCCCACCACGCAGGCGGCCGTGCAGTCCCCCCGGCTAGGAACGGCACACTACACGTTCGCTGGCTCGACCGCGCCGAACCTCAATCGCTATCTGCTGGACGGCACATGGACACGAGAAGATGAGCGGCTGGTCCAGGTGTCACCACGTGGCGGTTTGCGTGTGCTGTTCTGGGCCGCCAAGCTATACATGGTAGCCTATGCGCCTCGTCCAGGTTTCGTACGCCTTCGCCTCAATGGCGGTAGCGAATCTACCTCCGAAATAAGCTGGCCAACTCTCTACACTCTGGTGGATGGAAGCAGCTCCGGCAGGAACTTGTTGGAAATCGACTCCGCAACACCCGGACTGACGCTCTACAGCACAACGTTTGGGTAAGCGCCACGCGTGGCCGATTCCGGTCATTGTCACGCGAGTCCATCAGTAGCTTTCGTCTATCGATCAAGCTGAAGTCTAGATCAACAATGACTTCAGCCTCGCCGGAGCGGATAGGCTCCTCGATCAGCGTTCCGTCGGGCGCCGCAATGGCGGTGAAACAGCCACCAGATATTGGACCGATATCGCCCCCTGTAGTGAGAGTGCCACAAAACAACACGCCGTCTCCCACTACTGCGCCAGCGAGCGCTGCGGCAAAGATAGGGGCGCTAATGGGCGGCTGAGCCGATGCATGCATCCATTTCTGAAGCGATCTAGCGCGGGCCGTGCGTCGCCAGACGAGTGATCAGACTGTGGCCGCAATTTCGGGCCGCGTGAAGTCAGCGGCATGAAGTTTCACGAACTCGAGCACGCTGATAGGCGGCTTGCCGGTCAATTGGAACAGGTCGTCGGTCATACGGTCATAGCGGCCCTGCGCGTGCAGGTTGGCCATTACCGAGAGATGGCCAATAAGATGCGGCGGCGCGCCGAACTCGCGGAGCTTTTCGGTCCACGCTGCCAGCGGCACGTCGCGATAGCGGATGGTCCGGCCAAGCGCCTCAGAGAAGGCGCGGGCATATTGGTCGAGATCGGCTGACTCAAATCCTGTCAGATTATAGACATTGCCGATATGCGGTACCGGGTTGTCAAGGATCACGGACACAGCACGGGCCACGTCGACGGCCGAGATAGGCGAGGTCTTGCTCGCCCCCAGCGGCAGCGCCAATTCGTCATGATCCCGCACGCCCGCCGCGGCCAGACGCAGGAAGAAGCCTTCGAGGAAGACCGTGGGCCGCACCGTGATGACCGGCAGCCCCGACCAGTTGAGTGCCTGCTCGCCGAGCCAGTGCAGCTTGTGCTGCGGGCTGGGGGTCGTCTCCATGATAGTCATCTGCGTGACTGTCATCTGCGACATGTTCACAAAGGCCTCAAGGCCATGATAACGGGCCACCGCGGCGACGTTGACCGTGGCTTCGAGATAGGCCGGCGACACGGACATGCCGAAATAGATGCGCGCGCAGCCTTCGATCGCGCGATGCATTGACGCGAGGTCGGTCAGGTCACCCTGCACCACCTCGGCTCCGAGCTGGCGCAGCGCTTCGGCACGCTCATCCTCCTTGCGGACCAGGGCGCGAACCTTGTGCCCCTTGGCGAGCAGCATGGCGGTAAGGTTGCGGCCGATGGCGCCTATATCGCCAGCTGCCCCCGTTACCAGGATCGGTCGGTCGCGCGAGGTTTGCATCGCCATATCACTTACCTTGTCGTTGCGTTTATCTTGTCGTTGCGCTCGAGGAGGCGTCGGTGTGTACCCCCCGGTCACTTAATGCGTGCGCGACTGCTGCCCAGGCCGGCACCCCTATCCAACGGCGCTCGCGGTTTTGCCGCGCATCGGAAACCTTCATGTCACGTTTGATGATCTGCCCTGGGACTGGGCGGACGCGAGTGGCGTTCCCGTCATAATCCAGAACCGGCCTCCCGGCCCGCCCCCGGAGCTGGTCGAGCTCGCCGACGCCAATCACCACATCGTTCATCACGCGTTCACACGCAGCGCTGTAGCCGACGGAGGCTCCTGACCATGGTCATGGGTATGGAGATGATCGGGTTCGGCGCTCATCGGGAGTGCTCCTCTATCGAGGGTGCTCCTCATTTTGCAACACCAGGCTGGGAACGGATGTTATGCACTGCCGGTTACTTGGACAATGGGACTGAGGCGTTGGTGTGGACGCTCCGATGGGCCAGCCCTAGGTCGGAGAACCGTGTGTTGACTGATGGATTGCGCTAATCCAGACGTGGTGCTGAACAGCGTCAGGCCGGGTGGATCAGCCGCGACTTCCAACAAATGTTCACCATAGGTATTCCCGTCGACAACTGTGGACAGCGTCGGCCAGCCGATCTGGCCGAGTGGCTTCTCTTCTCCATCTACTCAGACGGGCATCGCTTCTTCTCTATCTACTCGGACGTGCATCGCTGCAGTGAGACTGGGGAATGTCGCACCCAAGTTCGCCGGGATAGACGCGTGGATCAACACCAAACCGAGTTCGAGGGGTCAGTTAGCGGCAATCGCAGAGGGAGCTGGCACGAAACCGCCTAACTCCCACTCGACAAGCGCGGCAAATGCGATCGCCGTGCGATCCTCGAGATAGGGCCCGATGATCTGTACACCAATCGGCAGACCCTCGGGCGAGCGGTCGATGGGAATGGCCGTTGCCGGACGGCCGCAGGTGGTCGCCGGGTCCGCCCATACAAAGCACGCATCGTAGTAGGAATGCGGTTTGCCGTTGATTTCGAGCCGGCGCAATTCGATCGGCTCCGAATGGTCGTGTGGAAAAGCCGGAACCGCAGCCGCAGGATAGATCACCACGTCCCAATCGCGAAAGAAGGAATGCCATTGCTACTGCATTTGCCGACGCGCGCCATCGGCTGTGAGCCAGTCGCGGTGGCTCATGAGCGTACCGCGCGCGGTGCCCTCATAGTCCTCGTCTGGCCCTGCGATAATATCCAATGCCAGCGCGAGATCGGAGACGTGCCTCGCCAAGGGACCGGCCACCACGAGATCGCCGTGACCCGGCAGCGGCGGAGCAGAGGGTGGGTTGTATCCGCGCAGCGGAACGATGCCAATGCTCGGCTTGTGTGCACAGACGCCGCAGAAATGTGCGGGCGCGCGGACGGACCCACCGATATCCGATCCGATCGAGAGCGGTTCGAAGCCGCATGCGAGCGATGCCCCCGAGCCACCGGAGGAGCCGCCAGGCGTGCGACCGAAATCCCATGGATTCCTCGTCATTCCGTAGATAGCATTGTAGGATTGAAAGTCGCGTAACCCTAAAGGGACGTTGGTTTTGCCGATTACAACAGCGCCGGCTTCTTTCAGCCGCGAGACCACGAGCGCGTCTTGTTTCGGAACGAAATCCTTGAATGTCGGATCGCCCCAGGTGGTAGGCAGTCCAGCCACATTGAAGGCCTCCTTTAGAGTGACCGGAATGCCGAGCAAGGGCCTCCGCTCGCAGCGGGCAATTGCGGCGTCCGCCGCCTTCGCCGCAGCTCTGGCTCGGTCGAAGTCGCGGACGATGACCGCATTGATGGACGTGTCGAGCGCTTCTATTCGGCGGATCGTGTGCTCGAGCAACTCCGACGCGGAGAGTTTCCCAGAGTACAAGGCGGCCGTCAGTGTGCTTGCCGAAGCAAAATCCCACTCGGAAGCCGGCACCAGGTCAGGTTGCTGATTCAACGAATCCCCCTTTGGGACATCCACAATCGTTAATCGCAATGCGCGCTTTCGGTTCGCATGACGGAAGCCGCAGCCGTGCTGCGCGCAGAGTCTGCGTGCCGCATTGCCGTGCCGTCTCTCTGATCCTTACTTTCAGGGCCCGCGTGTCAACAGGTGCCTTGGTCTGTAACCGGTTATGGCCGCTAGCCGAGTGACGAGCGAGGCTGGCGAGACGAAGCTAGACCGACCGTCGTGGCGCCAAACGCCAGAGCCAGTCCCGTCAGAAGCGTTCACCAGGAACGCCGCCGAGCAGGGCGTGCCGGGGTGACACGTTTTTGCATGTCCCGCACATCAGCCGCCTCCCCCGATCGAGCCAGCTTTTTTTGACTGATGCGGCAAGCGCTGTGATGCGCAAAAGGGCCCGATCGGCCAGCATGATCAGGGCGGTGCGACGGCACAGCCAGGCCGGTGGAGCGCGAGAGACAAGTCTGAGCGAATAGCATGATTAGGGCGGTGCCGCCGCGAAAAGGACAATCCGCTCACCCCAGGCGGACGTCTACCTCATGACTGAGGCACTGTGTACGCGATTTGCGACGTCGCTAAAGTGGTTTCTAGCTCGCCGGGTCGAGGTGCCTATCCGTTGCTAGACGTCGATCTGATGAGTTACGGTGGTAAGTCACTGCAAGATACACCCACGATCTCCGGCAATAGAGGCGAGCATGTCTAAGACGGTTGCAGACCAATTCGTTGAGACTCTCGCCGCCGCGGGAGTCAAGCGCATTTACGGCATCGTCGGCGACAGCCTCAACGGGCTGACGGACGCAGTCCGCCGCCATGGCGGGATCGAGTGGCTGCATGTGAGGCACGAGGAAGTAGCTGCCTTCGCTGCCGGTGCCGAGGCGCACCTAACAGGAGAACTCGCCGTCTGCGCAGGGAGCTGCGGACCAGGCAATCTGCATCTCATCAACGGCCTGTTTGATTGCCACCGCTCGCGCGTGCCTGTATTGGGCATCGCCGCCCACATCCCCTCCCCCGAGATCGGCAGCGGCTATTTCCAGGAGACCCACCCCCAGGCACTGTTTCAAGAGTGCAGCCATCATTGTGAGCTCGTCTCCGCGGCCAGCCAGATGCCGCGTGCACTGGAGATCTCCATCCGCGAAGCGGTGGCCAAGCGCGGCGTGTCAGTTGTGGTAATCCCGGGCGACGTCGCCCTACAGCCGGCATCCGATGCGCCGCCGCCAAAGCCGGGCGGGCTTATTCCACTGCCGCCCGTCGTCAGGCCGTCGCGGCCCGAGCTCGGTCGCCTTGCCGCGCTGCTCAACGGCGACGGCTACGTCACCATCCTGTGCGGGTCGGGATGCCAGGGTGCACACGACGAGCTCCTCGCGCTCGCCGAGCGCCTCAAGGCGCCCATTGTGCACGCGTTGCGCGGCAAGGAGTATGTGGAATGGGAGAATCCCTATGACGTCGGCATGACCGGGCTCATCGGATTTGCGTCCGGCTATTACGCGATGCGGGCCTGCGACGTCCTGCTGGTGCTCGGGAGCGACTTCCCCTATCGGCAGTTCTATCCGGAGGGAAAGGGCGTTCGCATCGTGCAGGTCGATCTGCGAGCGGAGAATATCGGCCGTCGCGTTCCGGTCGATCTCGGCGTCGTCGGTGACGTGCGCGCGACGCTGGAGGCGCTGCTGCCGCTGCTCCAGCAAAAGCGCGACGGCGCGCGCCTTGCCCAGGCGCGACAGCATTACACCAAATCGCGCGAGGCGCTCGATGATCTCGCGAAGGCAACACCGGGTAGGGGGCTCATCCATCCGCAGCAGATCGCCAAGGCAGTCAGTGATCAGGCGGCAGCGGACGCTGTCTTCACCTGTGACGTCGGCCTCCCGACGGTGTGGGCCGCGCGCTATCTCGCAATGAACGGCCGGCGCCGGCTGTTGGGCTCGTTCTGGCACGGCTCCATGGCCAACGCCATGGCACAAGCCATTGGCGCCCAGGCGGCCTTTCCCGGCCGGCAAATCGTGTCATTATCGGGCGACGGCGGCTTCAGCATGCTGATGGGGGATTTCCTCAGCCTCATTCAGCTCAAACTGCCAGTAAAGGTTGTCGTCTTCAACAACGGCGCCCTCGGCTTCATCGAGCTCGAACAGAAGTCAACGGGCTTCCTTAATTTCGGCACGGACTTCAAGAACCCTAATTTCGCGGCTATTGCCGAAGCAGCGGGGATTCGCGGCATTCGCATTGAAGATCCAGCCGACGTGACAACCGGAATCACCGCTGCACTCGCGCACGACGGCCCCGTTCTTGTTGATGCGGTCGTCAATCGCTCCGAACTTGCAATGCCGCCCTCGATTACAATCGAAATGGCGAAGGGGTTCACGCTCTACATGGTAAAGGCGATCATGAGCGGCCGCGGTGATGAGATCATCGACCTCGTCAAGACCAATCTCTGGCGTTAACGCTCAACTTCGGTGCGATCAGAAGCACGCTGCGAGTAATCGCCTGCCGGTACCATTTGGCTCATAGAGGTGGCAAACGCGCGAAGGCTTTGATGATGGCAACTCTGACAGCTGAGAGCCGAGTTCATCGTGGTTCGTCTACCGACTGCAGCGGATAGCTCTGCCTTGAACCATCACCCTCAATCCAAAACGAGCGCTGGTTCGGCCTAGTTAATCTTGTCAGCTCGCGCCATCCGATACCTACTTACCTCGCTCCGTACTCGGTGAAAACGTAGTCGCGGTTTTTCACTATCGTGTGGCAAGCAAACCCGCACTTCGCGTCGTGTGCCTGCGGCGGACTGTCCGCCACGGTCGCGGGCCGGAATGTATGAGACGTCGCGTCATACTCGAACGCGCCCCATCCCCATCCGCCACTGTCTGCGAACCTCTTGCTGTCCTTCACCATGAAATCAACGTCGTGCTGGGTACCTGGCACCATTGGCTGACCGGGATATGTCTCCTGCTTTTTTGGGATCCAATGGATTTTTGCCATCTTGGCGCCGTCTGGGAAAGGCTTACCATTGCCGGGTATACCGTCGTTATAGGCGGCGATCATCGCCGGATTCCCCACGATCACAGCCATCTTGCCTTGGTTCTCACTGATCGCGATCACTGGCCAGCTTTCGTATCCCCTGAACTCCGAAAATGCGAGCCCATTCGGCACTTTGAGGGTGTACTTGTCCTGAGCAGAAATCGCGGCACCGGCTGCCAAGACGATGATCGATACCGAAATACCCAAACAGATCCACGTACTTTTTCTCATTGTCGCATCTCCCCCATCCGAATCTGGCAAATGCCGACGGCGGACGACGATCGATATGATCGCAACGGCGGCCCTGGCAGACGTCGAACGGCAACCATGCCACGTTGCGGATCCGCAAGGCAACAATCTTTACCGGCTGCCGCAGCTCTCAGAGCCGCCATGACAAAGCCTTCGTACCGGACGGCGGTGCAAGGCGCCCACTCGTCCTGACCGGAAAAGATACGTCGGCCGTTTTGTTTACCGATATTCGGTCGCATGCAGGGTGCCAGTGTAGCCGATGGATGTTGCACTCATGCCGACCTGGACCAACTTCCGCGCATAGGCCTTCCCCCCGCCGTCGCGTACCACGTCGTCCTCAGCAACGATAACCAATGCTTCCGGAACTGTCGAGTGACTGTTAATTTCGGGACTGCACGAGGGCGGAACCGGGTTAACACTCTAGCAGGCCTTCAACGGCGCCGAGCGCATCGCCTCGCCGGATGGCCAGTTCTTGTCTGAAGCAACGTGGGATCGGGCACTGCGTTTTCGTAGTGTGCGAACTCTGGTTCGACGCATTAATCCTGAGACGTCCACCAGACACATGGTGCTGCTGCTGCGAGATCGAGGAAGGCGTGAAAGGCCAGCGGAAACCGCGGCAGTTGCCTGCCGCGACGAAGCCCGCAGTGTCGAGGGTGGCGTTGGGATACGAGGCCAAGAGATGGCGCCCGCTGAACGCCTGGCCGTACTGCCGGGCGCCACAGCGGGCGCGGGTGAAGCGTCGGAAGGCCAAGCACACAGTTGCAGTGATCTTGCTGCGTGATGTCGGTGGCAAAATGGCTCAGATGGCCACGGCTGCAGCTGCCCATTCGCAGATCGCTGGGTCTGCGCCCAGCGTTCGGTCTGTCGGCTATCGTCGGCCCGGCCCTCGCACATGCGGGCGGCTGCTACCGCCCGATGCGCGG
>Ga0123356_10003316_pt1 | contig 16892 bp, 13 predicted proteins | sample TergutEmb28metaG_2_FD_92546 | JGI IMG/M metagenome (GOLD analysis project Ga0123356, IMG submission 92546) | Embiratermes neotenicus P3 segment gut microbial communities from Petit-Saut dam, French Guiana - Emb289 P3 | ecosystem: Host-associated > Arthropoda: Insects > Digestive system > Gut ...
ATCGCGGATTTTCTTTTGCGACCCGTACTGCTCAAGCCAAAAGCCGCACGTCGAGAAAAACCACACGTTGTTTCGGGATATTGTTCCGCAAGGCTCCTCCTTTGACGACTTTACGCAAGAAACGGTCAACACAATCTTTTCCCACAAATATGACGATATGTATTATACTGAAAACGATGTCGATTATGCCGATAACCACTGCCGCCGTAGCAAGGCCTCCCCTATAGCCCCAGCCCTTAGCGCTAATTCCAAGAAAGAGCCCGATAGTACCAAAAATAATTCCCGCAATCAGAATGCCGATAAGTGAGCAGACCAATGCGCCGATTGCCTTTCCGTGCATGGGATGAAGCGCCGGATTTTGATACCCGCCGCCCGTTTGAGGGAAATACGGCTGTTGCGGATAATAGTTATTGGTCGGCGGCGACTGGTATGGCTGTTGCGGATGATAGTTGCTCGACGGTGTGGGCGCAACTGGCGGAGACTGATGCGGCTGAACAAAAAACGGATTACTCTCACCGCACCCGGGGCAATTCTTTTCTTGCTTAGGAACTTCCTTCCCACAGTTTACACAGTACATTGTAAAATCTCCTTATGTGCAGTATAGTCACATAAAACGTGACTGTTAAGCATTTCGTCACATTTTATGTTATTTTATTTTTGCAAATGGAGATTTTCGGAAAGCAACTGAAAGCGCTAAGAGAAGAACGGAAAATGAGCCAATCGGAACTGGCCGAGGTGTTGTGCACGTCAAAGCAAAATATATCGCGCTGGGAGAAAGGATATTTTGAGCCCAGCCAAGAAGCGACCCTTATGTTGGCGCGTTTTTTTGATGTGACGATAGATTATTTATTCGGAGTGGAAGAATGATATGGTTGTCACCGAGACGTATATTGACAACCTGCACGTGTCAAGTGCTACATCCCACTGATAAGTTGATTCACAATTTCTTCAAATACCCTGCCCCGCTCCTCGTAGTCGGAGAACATGTCAAAGCTAGAACAGGCAGGGCTTAAAAGGACGTTTTGCGCGGATGTTGCGGAAGCCACTTTCACTGCGTCTTCTAAAGAGGGCGCAGTTTGTATGTTGCCAAAGCCTGTGCGGCGGGCGGCAGAGCAAATCTTACCGGTCGTTTCGCCGAGGGCGACGATGTGCGTGACGGTGGCGGGCAGTTGTTCAAAGAGCTCGTCAAATTCGTACCCCTTGTCTTTGCCGCCCAAAATGAGCGCAGTAGCGCCGTCCATCGCCCGCGCCGCCGCTAAGCTGGCTCCGATGTTGGTGCCTTTGGAATCGTTGTAATAATTCTTGCCGCCAAAATTCCCGACGAATTTTAAGCGATGGGCGTCGGGTTCAAATTCAGCGAGAGTCTCGGCGATAATGTGATTGGGAACGCCGCGCAATTTAGCTGCGCAAACGGCAAACAGGCAGTTGGCGACGTTATGCTCGCCTTGCAGCCGAATTTGAGAGCGTTTTAACACCGATTCGCCTAAATAATAAATTATGCCGTCCGACAGATAGCAGCCGTGTACCCTGCACCGTACGCTTGTGTACAGCACCTTCGAGGCGGGGCAAAACCCCTCTAAAATATCAACCGGAATATCGTCTGCCGAGAGAATCAATGTATCGTCGGCGGTCTGGCTTTTGGCGATATTGAGCTTTGCCGCCGCATAGGATTTAAAATCTCCATGCCGGTCTAAGTGGTCGGGCGTAATGTTGGTAATGAGGGCAATGTCGGGCTTTAAGGTGACGATACTTTCTAACTGGAAACTTGAAAGCTCGATTACACAAGGGGGCGGGGAACTTTGTGTAATTTCACTTGCCGACGCAATGCAAGAATTACACAAAGTTCCCCGCCCCCTTGTGGAATTACACAAAGTTCCCCGCCCCCTTGTGTAATCGATTGTTATTTCGCGCCCCCTTGTGTAATCGATTGTTATTTCGGCGAACGAAACGCCGATGTTTCCGCAGACAATAGGCTGCATCCCGGCGCGGTTAAGAATCTCACCAATCAGGCGGGTTACGGTGGTTTTGCCGTTGGTGCCTGTAACGCCGATTAAATATCCGTCAAACAGCCGCGCGCCGAGCTCGGCCTCGCCGTAGATTTCGACGCCGTGAATTTTGGCAAGGCGGTAAATTTCGTGTGAGAGCGGGATAGAGGGGCTGGTGACGATAAGGTCGAAGTCAGCAACGGAGATGCTTTGCAAGTGAGGAGTGCGGAGTGAGGAGTGAGGAATTTTGGAGGGGATTGAGTGAGGAATGATAAATGACGAATGAGGAATTTCGGAGGAATTTAGAGAAAGATGTCCGTAGGGGCGCGATTCATCGCGCCCTATTTTCTCGTCATGCCTTTGGGCGCGATAAATCGACGCCCCTACGGGCTCTTCCTTATGATTCGCATTATCCCTTACCCCTTGTTCCTTATCAGCCTGCCCCCTGCCCCCTAACCCCTGACCTCTAATCTCGTCATCCGCGATCACCATCACTTCCGCGCCCGAGGCCAAAAGGGCGGATCTAGCACCCTTGCCGCTGATGCCGTAGCCGTATATAAGTACCTTTCTGCCCAAAAAAGATTCCCGCATAATAAAACATACTATGCGGGAGAAAAATACGATATGACTTAAAGGATTGAGGGTTATTAGTGATAAGTGATACTCGCACTTATCCACAACTTTTCACTTTTCATTTTTAAGTTTTCACTTGCTAAACGTACATCCAATCCATATACACTGCGTAGCCCTTGGTGGGGTCGTTTAAAAACACGTGGGTGACGGCGCCGACGAGCTTGCCGTCCTGCAAAACGGGGCTGCCGCTCATGCCTTGCACAATCCCGCCCGTTAGGCCCAACAGTCTTTTGTCCGTCACACGGATAATCATGCCCTTTTCGCCCGGAGCGCTTTGCGGCATCGCTTTGATAATTTCGATTTCGAACGCCTCCGGCGCGTCCTTAACGGTGGTAATCATCAGCGCTTTCCCCGGCCGAACCGAAAGCCGGCTGCCGATTTCGACCGCGCCCCCGTCGATTTTTTTGTCCATTTTCCCGTAAACGCCGAAGCGGAGGTTGGTATGGATTTGACCGATGGCCTTGCCCGGGTTGACAAAAATGCCGCGCACCTCGCCCGGGTTGCCCTTAAGCCCCCGGTTGCAGCCGATGATGCGGCATTCGTACACGTTCCCGCCGCGGCACGGAATCAGCACCGTACCGTCCGTGGAATTTATCGGATGCCCTAAGCTCCCGAATTCCCCGTCCGGTTTAATGTAAGAGACGGTGCCGATACCCTCGGCGTACTCTTTGACCTCAAAGCCCAATTTATAGCGCTCGGTAAACTCCTCGATGACCGGGTAGGAAACGACTCTTTTTTCCTTTCCGCCGCGCAAAACCCGCAATTCCGCTTGCTTTTCGCCTTTGCCGTAATCGGCCATCGCCTCGTTTAAATCGTCAATGTATACGATGCGCTTGCCGTTAAGCTCGGTAATGATGTCGCCCGCCTCGACGCCGGTTTTGGGGCGTACCTTGCCCACGACGGAGGCGACCTGCGCGATTTCCGTCACCATAACCCCGTCGGCTTTTACCGAAATACCGATCGGCATCCCGCCCAAAATCACCTCGCGCTTACTCTCGACCCGCGCCGTGATGCTTTTTATCGGGAACAGCCCGAACAGGCGGAAGCTGAGCTTGCCCGCGCCCGCGCCCTCCTGGGCGTCGTAGGCGTACGAAACGGCGCGGCTTACGCCGCTAAGGTCGCTTTTGGTTAGAATTAAATTGTCCGGGAGGCTTTGAACCGCCCGCACTCCCGGTAAAATCGCATAATATCCCGCGATGAGTGCAAAAACGAGCACTGAAGCTACAAAATAAAACCGCCGGAACGCCATATTTGTTAGTTTGCGAGCCCCGGCGGCTATTTATACATTTTAGGGGTTAGGGATATAGGGCGGAGGCTTGCTCCCGCCGAGGGGTTAGGGGCTAGGTGTTAGTGAGGAATTAGGAGTGAGGAATTAGGAATGAGGGATAAGTGAAAGTTAGAGCAAGAGCATAATTTTGTTGTTCCTTAAGGAATAAAAGAAACTTGTCGCTATTCTCACAGGCAATTATCCCTCATTCCTAATTCCTAACTCCTAATTCCTCACTTTGTTCAAAATAGTCTTGAATTACTCTATCCCCTGACCCCTAACCCCTATTCCTCCCCGACCTCGGTTACGCTCCAAATGTTCAGTTTATTCAGGAGGCGCGAGAAAAACTTCTCTCCGTCCGTTTTGATAAATAAGGCAGGCTTTGTGGATTTGCGGATGACAACGCTTTCCCCCTTGCCCAACAGCCCCACCACGTTGCCGTCGGCGAGCAGGTTACACGTTTCCGTATCGCCGAACGGCGTGACGGAAACCACGTCATTCGCGTTGACTACAATCGGGCGCGCGTGCAGCGTGTGCGGGTTGACGGGCGTTAAAAGAATCACGTCCGACAGCGGCGAAACAATCGGCCCGCCGGCGGAAAGCGAATACGCGGTAGAACCGGTGGGCGTGGCGACAATAAAACCGTCGCAATAATAGTTGTCCACGAATTCGCCGTTAACGTGCACCTTAATGCTCATCAGCTTGCCGGATTGGCGCGCCACAACGGCCTCGTTCAACGCCCGCACTTCTTTCCCGCCGAATTTTACGCTCAGCAAAAAGCACGGGTCGATTTTGTACGCGCGGCTTTTGATGATTTCCGGCAGGCGGCAAAACGACGTGCATTCTAAACACGTCAAAAACCCGATAGTGCCCAAGTTGAGCCCCATAATCGGGATGCCCCGCTCGGCGCAAAACGCTACAATGCGCAAAATCGTTCCGTCGCCCCCCAAGGTGAGCATAATTTCCGGTTTTTCTTCGGAAGAAAACGCATCCGGCTTCCCCAAAAAAGCCGCCGAATCGCCGTAATGCAACACCTCAAAGCCCGCCGACTGCATTTGCGCGGCAAGCTTTTGGGTGACCGTAAAATCCTTGTCCTTTTGGATGTTGGTATAGATTCCGATTTTCATAGTAAGGTTATTATACATGATTTAGAATGTTTGTCAAGCTTTTTAGCGAAGCGCAATTTTTGACAAATGGGGACAGGTCCGTTTGCCGATTTGGCAAACGGACCTGTCCCCATTTGTCAATCGTCCAAAATCTTTTGCAGGTTCTCTTTGGTCAGGCCGTTGTCCTTAAAGGCTTTGCCCTGCGAGCAGGTGTGGATAAACTTGTCGGAAAGGCCTAGGCTGACAACGCGGGCGCCGTTTTCGAGAAAGCCTTTTTGGTTCATATACAAAAGCACCGCCGCGCCGAAACCGCCCGAAAGAATACCGTCCTCAACGGTGACAATCAAGGCTTCTTCCTTGCCTGCCGCGTCTAAAAAGATAAAATCGAGCGGCTTTACGGATCGTGCGTTGATTACATCCGCTCCGTTGGTTTTTAACGCGAGCTCCAGCGCACGGCTGCCGACGGCTAAAATGATTTTTTTAACGGCTTTTTTAAAAAGCTTCTTTTTAGGCGGCTCGGCGCTGCGGATAACCTCCCACTTCCCCGGCAAAACGCGCGCGGCAGAGCCGTATTCCTTTATAAAGGCGCGCGGGTAGCGGATGGCGAGCGGGCCGGGGTGCATCAGCGAAAAATGCAGCATCTGTTTTAACTCTTCCCCGTCTTTCGGCGCAAAAACCGCAAGGTTCGGGATGCCGGAAAGGTATGAAATGTCAAACACGCCCTGGTGCGTGGCGCCGTCCGGCCCGCCGACACCGGCGCGGTCGATTAAAAACGTAACGGGCAGATTTTGGAGCGCGACATCGTGCACGGCTTGGTCATACGCGCGCTGTAAAAAGGTCGAATAAATCGCGACATACGGGCGAAGCCCGCCCGCCGCCATCGCCGCGGCCGCCGTTACGGCGTGCGGCTCGGCAATTCCGACGTCAAAAAAACGATCCGGGAATTCTTCGGCAAATCCGGCAAGCCCCGTCCCGTCCGTCATCGCCGCCGTGACCGCGCACACCCTTGGGTCGGAGGCTGCCAGTTCGCAAAGCGTCGCGCCGACGACGTCCGAAAACGCCTTGCCGCCGACTGCACCGGCCGGGTTTACGCCGTGGTACGCGGCAGGGTCGGCCTCTGCGTCGGCAAAGCCGCAGCCCTTTTGCGTCAAGAGGTGCACAAGCACGGGGCCCTTCAGCTTGCGCGCCTCTTTTAGAACCTTGATAAGGTTACTAAGGTCGTTGCCGTCAAACGGGCCGTAGTAGCGGATGCCCATCTGCTCGAACATCTTGTTGGTTTTTGCTACCCACCGGACGGCATTCCTGCTTTTTTCCAGCAAGAACAAAACGCCCCTCCCAAAAAGCGGAACGGCGGAAACGACGCGCTTAGTCTTTGCCTTAAACCCTAGATACCCCTTTGAGATGCGCAGGCGGGAAAAATAGCGGTTCATCGCCCCGACGTTTTTGGAGATGGACATGTCATTGTCGTTTAAGATTATCGTCACATCGCAGCCGTCCGCGCCGATATCGTTGAGCGCCTCGAACGCCATGCCCCCGGTCAGCGCGCCGTCGCCGATGACCGCCGCCACGCGGTAGTCCTCTCCCCGCAACTTTCGCGCGCGGCAATACCCGAGCGCGGCCGAAAGCGACGTGGACGCATGCCCGGCGATAAAGGCGTCGTATTCGGATTCGGCGGGATTGGGGAACGCGCAAACTCCCCCGTCAGTTCGCAAGGCTTTAAATGCCTCGCGCCGCCCCGTAACGATTTTATGCGCGTAGGCTTGGTGGCCGACGTCCCAAAGGATTTTATCGCGCGGCGCGTCGAACACGTAATGGAGGGCGAGGGCAATTTCCACCGCCCCGAGCGACGACGCTAAATGCCCTCCGTTTTTTAAAACGGACTCGGTAATAAGCGCCCTTGTCTCAAGGGCGGCTTGCTTTAGTTCGGCCGGGGAAAGCTTTTTGAGATCCGCCGGGGAATTGATGGAGTCGAGGAGACTGTAGTTCATAGTATTGGGGGTTAGGGGCTAGAGCGTAATGTAATTGGACACCACCAAAGCACTTGATGCAACCAATTTGCAATTTACAATTTACAATTTACAAATTGCGGATGGTTTGCCGTGTAAGGAAACATGTATCTGTTTGGAATAAAAGAGCAAATTGTTGGAACTGTGGGCACTTATCCCTAATTTGTAAATTGTAAATCGTAAATAACATCGCTGTTGGGTGGTGCTGAATTGCAACAGGACAGAGGCTAGGGGTTAGAACTTATTGTAATTTAAGACTATTTCAGAACAGAGTGAGGAGTTAGGAATTAGGAATGGGGGATAAGTGAAGGTTAGAGTAAGAGCATAGTTTTGTTGTTCCTTAAGGAATAAAAGAAACTTGTCGCTATTCCCACAGGCAATTATCCCTCATTCCTAATTCCTAACTCCTAATTCCTCACTAATCCCTAGTCCCTGGCCCCTACTCTTTACGTGAGGCGAACTTTGCCGTCATTTTTTCTAAAAACGCGGTGTCGCGGCCGCCAAGCGCCGCCAATTCCTTCTTTGCCCGTTGCGTGGAATCGCCCATCGTTTGGTTGGCGCGCAAAATGCCGTACATCTTGACAAACGAGGTTTTTTCGTTTTTCTTTTCTTCAAAATCTAAAATGTCGTCTTTGATTTGAAACGCAAACGCGAAATGCTCGGCAAAATCTAATATGTGCAAAAGCTCTTCCTTTGACGCGCCGCCCAGTATCGCGCCCACCGCGCAGGCCGCGATAATCAAATCGCCCGTCTTGTGGCGGAAGATATACCGCAGGGTATCCGCCGAAAGCTGCTCACCCACGGTGATGTCCAGTATTTGGCCGGCAATCAGACCCCGGGCACCGGCGCTTTGCGCAAGGAGGCGCGCAGCCTTCAAATAACGTTTCACGTTATTTGAATTAGGAATTAGGAGTGAGGAATGAGGAATGTCGGATGTGACACTCCGTTGTGAGCCGTTGTAATCGTGTTCGTCCGCTTTGGCTTCCGATAACTCATTTATCCTTAGTTCCTCACTCCCCACTCCTAACTCCTCACTGTTCACAATCATAGCCAAGGCTGCCTCCGTCATCAGCTCGTACGCCAGGTTCAATAATGCGTCGCCCGCCAATACCGCGACGGCCTCCCCGAACTTCTTATGGCACGTCGGGCGGCCTCGACGCAAATCATCGTCGTCCATGCAGGGCAGGTCGTCATGGATTAAGGAATAGCAGTGGATGCATTCGACGGCAACGGCGAATTTTAAAACGTTCTCGTCCGGCTCGCCGTAAAACATCCGGTACGTTTCGGTCAATAAAAGCGGGCGCATCCGCTTTCCGCCGTCTAAAAGGCAGTACTCTAAGGCTACGCGCAAAGCCTCCGGGATATCTTGTATGCCGGCGAATACTCTTTTAAGGTCGCCCTCAAACGCGTCCTTTTTTTCTTGATACAAATTATGAAAAGACATAAAACGCTATGCGTTCTAGTGATAAGTGATAAGTGATAAGTGATAAATTATGGATTGTCACTAAAGGAATATATGCGGTGAGAACAAGCCCATTCGTCTTTAAACCCAAAAACTCTTATCCGAAACTTATCACTTATCACTCATCACTTATCACTAACCCTCACTCCTCCTTAAACTCGCTCTCGGTTAATTTGTCCAGTTCTTCACGAATCAGCGTGATGCGCGCCTTAGACTCGCTAAGGCTCGCCAAACACTCCTTGGTTAAATTAAGGCCGCTTGAAAACAACGCGATGCCGTCCTCTAGGCTGACGCTTTTGTCCTCGAGCTTTTTGACGACCGCCTCAAGCTCGGCTAATTTTTTTTCGAAATCCATGATGGCTCCTTCGTCGCAGTGAATAGAAAATAGCGAATAGAGAATAGAGAATAGAGAATAGCGAATAGCTATGGATAAGTGCGGATAGGTTCAAGATATTCTTTCTTTTATTCCCGCCAGCGTCGCACGGTGTGCGACCCGCCGGAACAGAGTTTTTTTATGAGGTGCGGGTCGCACACCGTGCGACCCCTACGATTGGGTTTACGGACGCTCATGCTTTGCGGCTTCTCAATACATCCGACGCTATTCGCTATTCGCTATTCGCTATTCGTTTTTCGTTAAAAATCATCCCTCGTTATTCGTTATTCGCTATTCGTTAAACAATCTTACTTCCTCAACCCTCACGCCCGCCTTGCCGTCTTGATAAAACAAATCCGCATGGTCGCCCGGCGCAAGTTCCGCCACCCGTGTTACCGGGACTCCGGCTTTTTGGGCGCGGGCGTATCCCTTTGCCAGCGTTTTTAGCGGGCTTTGGGCGTCAAGGCGGTACGAGGCGGATTCGAGCTTTTTTTCGGCCGCATCAAGATGAGCGAGGACGGCGGCACAAATCCTTGCGGACTTTGTTTTTACCGCGGCCGCGTTTTTATCCAACAGCGCACGAATCAGCCTGTCCGCCTTTTCCGATAAATACCGTACCCTTTGGCCGCCGAGCATCGTCTTTTTTGCCGTGATGCCGGCAACCGCAGCCGACGCGCTTGCAAGGCGCGCGTATTTTTTATTATATAACCTTTCCGCCGATTTAGCAAGCGTTTGCGCCAAACTTAATACGCGCTCCCTAATATTAACCGCAGCTTCGGCAATGATTTGCGCGGCGATGCTGGGCGTACCGGCGCGGGTGTCCGCCGCCAAATCGGTAAGCGTGCGGTTTGTTTCGTGCCCGACGGCCGAAATCGTGTGGGCGCGGCACGAAAAAACCGCGCGCGCCGCCGTCTCGGTGTTAAACGCCTCTAAGTCCGATTCCGACCCGCCCCCGCGCATAAACACCGCGATGTCGCAAAAATCGTAGCGGTTGATAAGCTCGGCCGCCCTTTTAATCTCGTTTTCCGCCCCCGCGCCTTGCACGCGCACGGCCAGCACCTTGATGTCGGCATTCACGCCCGCCGCGCGCAGCACGCTGACAAAATCGCGGATGACCGCACCCGTTTCGCTGGTGACCACGGCAACCGAGTTGATACGGGCAGGAAATGGCTTCTTTTTGCTAAATATCCCCTCTTTTTCCAGCCGGTCTTTGAGCTTAAGATACGCCAGATACTGCTCGCCCTCGCCCGCCGGGCGCAGCTCTCTGACGATAAAGCTGACGCGCGCGGTTTTGGGGTAAAACTTAATCCCGCCGTCGAGTTCCACCTTGAGGCCTTTGGGGAGCGGCTCATACACGGAAAAAATCACGCAGGATAACCGACTTTCGGAATCGCGCAGCGTGATATACGTCGTACCGCCCGCTACTTTGAATTCCTCGATTTCGCCGGCCACGGTCACGTTGTGAAGTATTAGTTCGTCCTCAAACACGCCTTTGATGTAAGCGTTTAACTGAGTAACCGACAGGATGCGTTTGGGCATAAGTAACTGCAACTCCTCCGCTGCTTCGATTGCCGTCGGGATTCGGGATTCGGGATTCGGGGTTCGGGATTCGGGATGGTTACGTTCATTCCCGTCGGCGTCGCACGCAATGTTGTCAGGTCAGGCGCACGTTTATCGTCGGATGGGGGCTTGCCCCCGCCCTACGGTCGGAAAGTGCGAAAAAATGAATCGGCTTTCCTAACCTGACAACAATGGCGTCGCACGGTGTACGGCCCGCCGAAACAGATGTTGTTTATTAGGTGCGGGACGCCGAGGACGGCGTCCCCTACGATACTTTAACGAATAACGAATAACGAGGGATCAGTGTTTGAGGGCTCAAAAAATTCTGTCTTTTGTTCCGGGCGCATTAATTATTATTCTATCATCCCTTTCCCGTCCAACGTTATTCGTTATTCGTTATTCGTTTAAAATCCATCCGACGCTATTCGCTATTCGTTATTCGTTATTCACTACTTCCGTCATCTTTTTGAGCAATCGAAACAACGCGGCCTTGACGCCAAATTCGATGACGTCGTTGCGCGGGGCGGTGTATTCGTAGCGGTAGATGTGAATACCGTACGAATCGCCCGCCGCAACAAAAAAGTACGGGGCTTGTGTTAAGCCCCTGATTACGTCGGTTTGGGGCTCCGCGTTGCCGGTCGTAGCAACCGCATAAGCGCAATCCGGGTTAAACATCAAAAGATTTGCCGCCATCTCGTACACCGTTTCGATGCTCGCCGCGCCAAACTCCTCTAAAATGAGCGGCTCGACGTCTAAGCGATCCATTTTGGACTCGACCGAATACGAGACAATCCCCTCTTTGACGATTTGGCTGGCACCACCGATGGCAACCAACGCCCGCGTAACGCCGCCGCCCGTAAAGGACTCGGCGATACAAACCTTTTGGTTGCGCCCGCGTAAAATGGCGGAAACGGCCTCGGCCAAAGTCTCGCATTTTTCGGAGTATGCATAGTCGGAAAGGAGCGCGGCAATTTTACCGCACAGCGCGTCCAACACCTCTTTTTTTGTTTTATTGGAGTAGCGTACGCGCACCTCGCATTCAAGGTGAGAGCGTTCAATTATGGAAACCGCGATCTTGTTTTTGTTGCGGATACAGTCGGACAGGAGCGTATTTAATTCCCCCGCCGAAGCGCCGAACGTCTTAAAAGCGGCGGTAGCGTAATAGACTTTGGTTTTGGAGTTGAGCGCGGGGAGGACGGTTTTTTCGATAAAGCCACACGTTAGTTCCGGGGCTAAGATACAAAGGAGCCCGTCAATTTCGAAAACCGGCGCGCTGTCAAGGAACGTATACTGCCCACCGAACGCCTCGCGGAACGCGCCGCAATCCCCGGCAACCAATAATGCATCCGTTCCGGCCTTTAAAAACTCGACGGCGCGCTTTGCCTCGCTTTTGCCGACAATTGTCAAAACTTCCCTTATCTCGTGTCCCTTGCACTCCAAAACACGCGCCGCCTCTTGCGTGGGCGCGTTTTGGCAGGAAAATAAAAATTCCTCTTTTTCGATGTAAAGAACGGCGATGTTCAATCCTTTTCCTCTTTAAAAACGTAGCGGTATTTTACGGTGTAATTGATGCCGGATACGAGCGCCATGACGGACGCTACCACCAAAAGAGCGAAGCCTGCAAGGAATATGGCGGCCGTAACGTTGCCCAAAATTTCGCCCGGAGAATACGCGTACACATCGTCTAGCCCTAAACACAGCATCAGTATCATCAGGCTCACCGCTTGCAGCGCCATCTTGATTTTTCCGAGTTTATCTGCCGAGATCTTGACGCCCTTAGAGCTTGCAATCATTTTAAGCGCGCTGATCATTAGGTCGCGGCAAATATTGATCATGACGCAAACCGCAATCACGACGACAAAAATATACGCAAGATTGACTGTCGGCGCAGCGCCGAACCACACGTTGCCCTCAAAGCTGTTTTGCGTGGAATGCACCGTAAAGCTTACGGCGGCAATCACCATCGCGCACGTTATCATCATCTTGTCGGCTATCGTGTCCAAAAAATTGCCGACTTCCGTCACCATATTGTATTTGCGCGCGATTTTTCCGTCCAGCATATCCGTGAGGCTGGCGATAATAAACACCCCGAGCGCAAAAAACTTAAGGTACGGAAAGCCCGGGATGTCGATAAAAAACAGCGCGACAAACACCGGGACCAAGATGATGCGGAGTAAGGTGAGGCGGTTAGGCAAGTTCATGTAATTGCTCCTTTGTCGCAGTTTAGTGCAGTAGTGCAATAGTGCAGTAGTGCAGTAGTGCAGTAGTGCAATAGTGCAGTAGAACAGTAGTGCAGTAGTTATTGATAGTTTTCTATCGAGTATCGTAGCTTAATTTCCGATAGCCGTTCATCCTTCACTATTGCACTATTGCACTACTGCACTGCTGCACTCATGAATGTACTATGTTTGTCATTTTGCGATTCTTTATCCTTCACTACTTCACTACTGCACTACCGCACTATTGCACTCCCAACTAAATCGTACCCCTCAAATCCCGTCACCCGCACCTCGTACGTCTTGCCGATGTCGGCAAAGGGGGCGGAAAAGCGGACGACGGTGTCGATTTCGGGGGCATTGTATTCGGTGCGGCCGATAAAGAGGTTGCGGTTATAGTCTATGCCCTCGTAGGTGACTTTTACGGTGATCCCGACGGCGGCCGCATTGCGTTCTAAACAGTTTAATAGGTGCAGCCCGGCGAGCATTTTTACGCGTTCCCGCTTGATTTTGGCGGGGATTTGCGGTTTTAACTTTGCCGACGGCGTTCCGGCTTCGCGGGAGTAAGCGAATACGCCGACGTGGTCGGGATTGACCTTTTTTACAAAAGTGCAGAGATTTTCAAACTCCGAATCGGTTTCGGACGGAAAACCTACCATCAGCGTGGTGCGCACCGCGATATAGCTTTTTTCTGCGCGGAGCTTTTCCATCAGCCGGTACAAATCGTCCGAGTTATAGCGGCGGTTCATGAGTTTCAGGATTCGGTCGTCCGCGTGCTGGAACGGGATGTCGGCATAGGAGGCGATGCGGGGATTCTCGGAAATTTCCGCGATGAGTTCGTCCGTCATAAGCTCCGGATAGCAGTACATGAGGCGGATTTTATCGACGCCGGTACCGCTAAGACGCTTTAATAGCGGGATGAGCTTATATTCCCCGTAGCGGTCGATGCCATAGCGGGTCACGTCTTGCGCAACGAGGATTAACTCGCGCACGCCGCTCTCGACCAAGCCGTCGGCTTCTCTTACTAAGCTGTCTAAATCGCGGGAACGGTACGGGCCGCGGATGGACGGGATGGAGCAATACGCGCACCGGTTGTCGCACCCGTCGGACACGCGCAAATAGGCATAGTGCGGCGGCGTGGTGAGAATGCGTTTTTCAAAGTCGGGCGCGTCAAGGCCGGAGGTTTTTATTATCGTCGGGATTCGGGATTCGGGGTTCGGGATTCGTGGCTCGGGGTTCGGAATGATTGCGCACATTCCCGTAAGGGGCGACCCATTGGGCGCCCCGCCGAAACCGACAAGGCTCGGGGTTCGGGATTCGGGGCTCGGGGTTCGGGATTCGGGGCTCGGGATTCGGGGCTCGGGATTCGGAATGATTGCGCACATTCCCGTAAGGGGCGACCCATTGGGCGCCCCGCCGAAACCGGCATTGTTTATATTGTGCGGGGCGCCCAATGGGTCGCCCCCTACGAGCCTCCCAAAAACCCTCCGACATTCCTCACTCCCCACTCCTAACTCCTCACTATCTGCGACTGCGTCGCAGATGCCGTCGTAATCCCTCACCCCCAGCCACGCGTCCACTTCGGGCAATTCATCTTTAATCACTTCGGCGTACTTTTGCGGCAGACAACCCGTGACAATTAACCTTTTGCAATTCCCCGTCCGTTTAAACTCCGCCATCTCCAAAATCGTGTCGATTGCCTCTTTTCTTGCGCTCTCAATAAACGCACAGGTGTTGACGATAATCGCGTCCGCCGACGCGTAATCGTTGGTGAGCCCAAAACCGCCCGCGTTCAGCTTAAACAGCATATTTTCGGTATCCACGCGGTTTTTATCGCACCCGAGCGTTACAACCGCAATCTTTTGCATAACCACTCCTTAATCGCCTCCATTATACACCCAACAAACAAGAAAAGCAAGCGGAAACAACACAAGGGGGCGGGGAACTTTGTGTAATCGCACAAGGGGGCGGGGAACTTTGTGTAATCGCATCTCAATAATTGAAATCTCGGATTATGCTCCCCAGAATATCAGCAATACGAAAATGCCTTGAACAAATTACACAAAGTTCCCCGCCCCCTTGTGTTACCGCCCCCTTGTGTTACCGCCCCCTTGTGTTACGCCCCCTTGAAGTGTACCTGCAAATTACCGAACCGCCCTCCATAAGGCCGGTAACGTTGCCCAACGCGTCTTTTAAGTAGCGGTACGTGGACGCGGAGCTTTGTCCGGGCGCCCGGTATGTAAAACAGGATAAGCCCGTCGCGTCGTAGTAGTACCTAAGTTTCGTGATTTGGTCGTCGGTCTTGCGGTTCTCGCCTAAGACCTTAGAACCGTCTAAGAAATAGGTCGTTTGCGAAAGACTTCCGCCCGTGGTTTTTTGGAACCGCGCGCCTTGGTGGTTATAGGAGTAGTCCGTGCCGTTGTAATTGCGGAGCAGGTTTCGGCGGGTCCACGTTAACGCTTTAGAGCCGATGGTCCGTACGTTGCCGTAGTCGTCGTGGGCATACGCCGTTGTGCCAACAGAATCGGTCGCGCTTTGAAGCCGTCCTAACCGGTCGAATGAGAACGATTTGAGCGTAGTATCCGTCGGCTCGTTCGCAATCTCCTCAAACAAGAAAACAACAGAGAAAAAATGACGTTTTTCGGTTATGACACACTACTCCGTCAAGCTGCGCAAAAAAGCGCAGCTTGACGAAAAAATTAATCTTGCTTTTTGCACAACTCCAAACTTTCTATACAGTCAATCAGTTCACCCCATAAATTCATTTCATCAAATGCCGTTTTGAACCATTCAATAAAATTCATAAATGTTCCATTTTGTTCCCATCCCGATGACGCAAAATCATGAACACTTTGCACTTCTTCCCCCTTGTCTGCTTCAAAACATGCTATGTCATCATTGTCTTGACGTTCGGCAAAAGGAATTAGTTTTCGCTTAGGATATCGCATTTTCAATCCCTCTAAACGAATCTTAACCCTATTTGCATCCATAATGTTCCAAGGGCATAGATTTGTTAGACCCAAAACGACTGCTTTCTTGAAGCTTTCAGGATATCGAAAGTCATAAGGCAAATCTTTCTCATTTAATAGTTCCATTAGATTGAACCTCCCCAACCTGTAATTAATGAACCATAAGGATATAAATTTCTAAAACCAGCAGCTTGTGTGCTAATTCTATTAAGAACACCTTGACCCCAAGTCGTAGGCAAAGCACCTGATTTACTTGCTAAACTTGACGCTCTTGATAATGATATAGAATCACTAAAAGCATGAATATTTGCCTGCACTGGCGTGTTAGTTAATTTTGCGGCAAGCAATCTTTTGTTGTCCAAAGAAGTTAAACCTCCATCTGGCATTCTTACAACGTCTATCGGATCACCTTTCCATCCGTTCACCGCCATATCGTCAATTATGGCTTGTGTTTTCGGAGCATTAACGGAATTTTGACTAAATCTTATGTTTTGGGGATTAAGTACTTCTGTCTGTGCCGCATTTCTAGCCGGCTGCGTTGCTGCCGCCTGCGCTTTGGCCGCGTTCGCCGCCTGTATCGTCCTTTCCGTCCGTGCCGCGTTCGCCGCCCGGACCATCGCCGGGATTACCTTTATCAACACCCCGACCGCGGCAAACAGCATCGCGAACATCGCGCCGTCCAACGCGCCCCAGAAAGCGCCTTCCGCGATGGCGTTCCAAATGTCGCCACCGTTAAGCCCCGCCGCGATTCCGCCCGCCACGCCGCCGATGACCAGGCCGCTGATTGCGGCGACTCCCATCGCTGCCAAAATGCCGGGCGCCGCTGTGCCGCCGGAGAGTATCATTGCCGCCGTGCACATAATCATCGCCGCCGCATACAGCACATAACGCCCGTATTTTTGCAGCCAGCCGAACGCTTTTTCCTGCCATGTCGGCTTGGGCGTGTACGACGGGTCCGGCATCAGCCCCGTCTCGGAGAATATGTTGTAAAGAGCGCCCACCAACGCGACAGCGTTGTCTACGGTGATGCCGTAGCGGTTTAAGCCGTACGCCACGGCGGCCAGCGCAAGCAGGTTCTCCGGCGCGTCGGCGGAGATGTATTGGCAGATTGCGGGGTCGTAATAACGGCCGTCGATGTAATACCAGTCGGTTTCGGCGTCGAGGTAAAAACTTTTCCAGCGGAACGGGTTTATTAAGGCGATGTCCGTCGGGTCAGTCTGCCTTGGAGTCCAATCGGCGTTGCGCACCTTACACTCGCCGAACGCCGTGTAGGTGTACCTGCAAATTACCGAACCGCCCTCCATAAGGCCGGTAA
>Ga0123356_10003317_pt1 | contig 16890 bp, 17 predicted proteins | sample TergutEmb28metaG_2_FD_92546 | JGI IMG/M metagenome (GOLD analysis project Ga0123356, IMG submission 92546) | Embiratermes neotenicus P3 segment gut microbial communities from Petit-Saut dam, French Guiana - Emb289 P3 | ecosystem: Host-associated > Arthropoda: Insects > Digestive system > Gut ...
CGCCTGACCCCTGTTACTATTTTTATTAAATCAGAGGCAACCTTATGCCGTTCCAGATCGGTTAAATATTCAGGGCGAGATATATTAAGTTTTTCCAGCATATAAACCTCTTTTTACCGTTTTCTACGATTATAATAGAAAATGAATAAAAGTCAAGCGATTTCTACGAAAATCGTAGAAATAATAAAAATTATCTGCGATTTCTACGAATTTCGTAGAAACTGCCAATATGTAAGTCCAATTAAATACTTATACGTCTGTATGCGGGAAAGTTCCCCCCTGAACGGAGTATATTCCCGGAGTGAAGGGGGCTTTACCGCATACAGACATTTTTATTGTAAAATTCATTTTAATTGCGGGTATACACCCAGGCATGGCCTTTTTTCCCAACCCTGGTGACCACTTTCATCTTAGTTAGCACATACAGTGCTTTTCTTGCCATCTCGGTTTTGATGCCTGCTTTCTGTGCCAACAGAGAAACCGTAAACTCCTCGCCTTTTTTGAACGGAACAAAAAAGCGCATATAATCGTTCTTTTTCGAAAAAATGACGCTTTCATGGTAAGCGGACAATAGTTTATCCTGTTTACTTATTCCCTTGCGCCGCCAGGAGCCCTTGCCGTCTTTTATGCGTTTTTCGGTGATATCGGCAAGGACAACTTCCACCGATACGCCGCGCAACAGCGGTAATTCGGGAGCCGATAGGAGAGCGTCAAATAAATTCCAAAGGGAGCCGCGTGAAGGGCTTTTTCGCCTGTAAAGGAGATTCCCTTTTGTGTCATATACTTCGATTTTTTTTATTATTGCGATCGGATGGATTATACGTACTTTTGCGTTTTTTGCAAGTTCACTAACTTTTTTCTTTAATGGACCAAAACTGCCTGTTTGAACTTCAATATATTCACCGTCTTTACGTAAACCATCTGCGACATAATCACCGGTTTCAACTTCGGTCTTTCCGCCGGGACCGGTGTATTGAAATTTAAGTGTTTTGTGCAGCGAACTTTCGTTTCTGGTACCTATCGATTTATTCCGTGTATTCAAGCAATTCCTCGGCGCTGAGTAAATCAAGAAAATGATACGTTTCACTTACGCCTGTTCTTTCTTCGGTTTTTATTCCCGCAACCTTGAAAACAATCATTTTATTTGTAGGCAGAGGCAGGCTAAGAACATTGCCGTTCATGTCAACAAGAGTGTTAAAAGGCAGGCGTCCCCGTATTTCCTGAATATCGCCTTCCGGAAAAACTATGAAAAATTCGCTTATATGCATGTCTAAATAATAGCGAAAGAGCCAAATTCACGCAATTATCCCGATCTACTACATAAGCGTTAAGCGGAATTAGCGTTTTTTTGCATTTTTTTTCAAAAATATTATGAATAGTGCTTGACGATAACCGTTTACCGTGTAAAATGATATTGGAATGGGAAGAAGTGGGATGAAGTAGGAAAAAGTGGGATGAGATTGCTGATAGAGGATATTACATTAGAAAAAAAGGGAGATAGAAAAAGGTAGTATGGAATTGCTTACTGGGGAATACAACGCTACGTTAGATGAAAAAGGCAGAGTTAGTTTGCCGGCTCAACTGCGTAGAATATTGGATGATTCACAACTCACAATTACTCAATGCGATTATGAAAATTGTCTTTGGCTTTTCCCAACAAGTGTCTATATGGAATTACTAACGCAGTACAGCAAAAATACAAATTTGTTATCTAAAAAAGATCGTGACTTCAGACGGCGCATTTTTAATTCTCATTCAATAGAAATTGATAAAGCGGGAAGAATTCCCATTACCCAAAGTTATCGTGAATTTGCAGGATTATCAAAAGATTGTGTAATTCTGGCTCAGGGTGAATATATCGAAATCTGGGACGAAGAGCGTTATCAGAAATGTTTAACAGAAAGCAAAAATGACTTCTTTACAGCATCCGAAGAACTTGGAAGTAAATTAAAGAACAATACGGGGAGCGGGGAATAATGGAACATATTCATAATTCCGTTATGGTTAATGAAGTCCTCGATTTACTTGGTCCAAGGGGAAAGAACGAATGGATAGTGGATGCAAACGCCGGAGAGGGCGGTCATTCTGAAGCTTTCCTGTCTAACTTCTCTGACGTTAAACTTGTCGCAATTGACGCAGACAGCGAAATCCTGAATATTGCAAAAAAACGGCTGGAAACATATGCAGATCGCACTCATTTCTACTGCGGTTGGTCGCATGATTTTTTTGCGGAATATCCGTCTCAGTTTAAAAGACCGGATACTATTCTTTTTGATTTAGGAATCAGTTTTTATCATTATAAGAAGAGCGGCAAAGGTTTTACATTTGAAAAAGATGAATTCCTTGATATGCGTATTGATACTTCATCAGGGATCACCGCAGCCGACCTTCTGGCGCGTCTTCCTGAACGCGAACTGGCAGACCTTCTATACAATAATGCAGAAGAGCGCTATTCGCGAAGAATTGCCTCTCTGATAGTCAGTGACAGACAAAAATCAACAATTACGACCACTTCGGCTCTTGCCGACCTGGTTCAAAGGGCTGTGCCGGCTTCTTACAGGCACGGACCAATACATCCCGCGACAAGGACTTTTCAGGCCCTGCGTATCGCGGTAAACGGAGAGCTAACACGGCTTCCATCGCTCCTTGAGGCGGCGCTTAGGGTTCTTGAGCCGGGGGGACGGCTTGGGATCATCAGTTTTCATTCATTAGAGGATAGAATTGTTAAAAACTTCTTTAGAACAATGAATAAAAACTGTACTTGCCCCGAAAATGCGCCGATTTGTAAATGTATAGGGCATCGCTCAGTCAACTTGCTGACAAAAAAGGGTATTACACCTGCAAAAGACGAGATTGAGCGCAACCCTCCATCCAGAAGCGCCAGACTGCGTGTTGTGGAAAAAGTATTAGACGGGGATGACAATGATTAGACGTTACTTATTACTTTACTTTTTGGTTCTTACCATTCCTTTGTGCCTTGGGCTTTTAGTCTGGCAGTCCAACAGGTATCAGAGTCTGACCAAAGAAATTACTCGTCTGGAGCAGACCCAGGCAGAATGGATAGAAAGCAATAAAAAGCTTATTGCCGGTATTGGAGAGTATTCATCACCGGAAAGAATAGAAAGTCTTGCCAAAGACCGGCTGGATTTGCAAAAGATACCACCTGAGTATTTTCTTCAGGTACGAATAATGGGGGGGAAGGGGCATGGATACTAGCCTGCTTGGCATTGGCGAGCTATCTAATTTGCTTGGAGCGCGCCATATTTCGTTTGCTGCTGACAAAGGTTTTTCTTCTGTATCCATTGATTCCCGTACCGTCAAAGAAGGCGGGCTCTTTTTTGCTCTTGAAGGCGCTTCAAATGACGGACATGCATTCGTTAAGACTGCTTTTAGTTCTGGCGCAAGCGCAGCGGTGGTTGCTTCTTCCAAACTTGAAAAATTTGATCTTGAAAATATTGCCCAATCCATGGGAAAAGATTTAATTGTTGTTGGTAATACTCTTAAAGGTTTGCAGGATTCCGCCAGGATTTACCTTGATAAGTTTCCAAAACTGGTAAAAATCGGAATTACAGGCTCCTCAGGAAAGACAACCACTAAAGAGATTACTGCTGCCATTATCTCATGCGAAAAAAATATTATTAAAAACGAAGGAAACCTTAATTCCGAGACAGGACTGCCGTTATCTGTTTTCCAGGTGAGAGATTGCCATGAAGTTGGAATTTTCGAGCTTGGCATGAACAGACCGGATGAGATTTCAGAAATTGCAGAAGTTCTTAAACCAAACATCGCTTTGGTTACAAATATAGGTTCTGCCCATATCGAATATTTCGGCAGTAAAAGTAAAATAGTTAACGAAAAAAAATGTATTTACAAATTCCTGGGAAGTGATGATGTCGCTCTTGTTCCGGAAAACGATGAGTATGCACACGAGCTTGCAGACGGAGTTACGGGAAAAATTAAATATTACGGGGCTAACAGCTTTGAAGAATTTGAGGGAGCGCGCAGTCTTGGTCTTAACGGTACAGAAATTATCTGGGCTGGCGAAAAAATTAATTTTGCCCTGCCGGGTAAACATAATCTGGAAGATGCATTTGCGGCTATTGCGATAGCAAAAGAAGTTTCTGCCGGGAAAAAGGCGATAATTTCTGGTCTTGAATCAGTTAAGCCGCTTTTTGGCAGGTTAGAGATTCTTAACGGAAAGCGCGCGACTGTTATTCGCGACTGTTACAATGCAAATCCTGAATCAACGGCGAAAAGCATTGAATTCTGCGATTCGCTTGAATGGCCCGGCAGAAAGATTTATGTAATTGCCGATATGCTCGAACTTGGCGGCAATTCCGCTATGGAGCATAAAAAATTAGGTTTTCTTTTGTCTGTATCCATGGCAAAAAAGATTTTTCTGTTTGGTAAAGAAATTGAGTCTGCGGCAGAATGCCTAAAAGATAACGGCAGGGATTTTTTCTATGTTAATGACATCGATGCTCTTTCCTGCGCTCTTGATGGCTGCGTAAATCAGGGTGATTTTGTATTGCTAAAGGGTTCACGCGGATGCGCTCTGGAAAGATTAAGTGATATGTTAACGGGGGATAAATAATGTTAATAGAATTTTTTGATCTGTTGTTCAGTTATTTTTCTCCGTTCCGCCTTATTGGTTATCTTACATTCCGCAGCGCTTTTGCAGCTCTAACTACTTTATTAATCTGTTTTGCATTCGGCGGACGAATTATTGAATTCTTAAGAAAATTAAAGATTGGTCAGTCTGTGCGCGAAGACGGACCGCAGACGCATCTTGTTAAAACAGGAACGCCTACAATGGGCGGTATATTTATTATTATTTCTGTCGTTATTGCAATGTTATTCTGGGGTGATTTGCAAAACAGAGTTGTATGGATTACAATGAGCGCCTTTGTCGCGTTTGGCGTGATTGGCTTTCTTGATGATTACCTTAAAGTGGTGCGTCATAATTCAGCGGGGCTTCCTGCATGGGCAAAACTTGCAGGGCAATTTGCTGTTGCCATTGCTGTTGTATTAATAATTTATTTTACTGGCGGCGAAAATACAACCGCTTTGTATATTCCATTCTTTAAAGATCCTGTTTTAGATATGGGTTTCTGGTGGATTCCTTTTGCGGTGCTACTGGTTGTTGGTGAATCCAACGCTGTTAATTTTTCTGATGGGTTAGACGGTCTTTTGGCAGGATTATTAATTATTGTTTTTCTTACCCTTGCAGCTCTTACTTACATTACGGGGCGCATCGATTTTTCTGAATATCTGGGTATACCGTATATTCCGGAGGCTGGAGAACTTACAGTGTTCTGCCTTGCGGCAGCCGGCGCCTGTGTTGGGTTTTTATGGTTTAATGCGCATCCTGCCGAAGTCTTTATGGGAGATGTAGGCAGCCTGTCGCTGGGCGGTGTAATTGCCGTTATTTCGCTTATTACAAAAAAAGAAATTTTAATTCTTGTTATTGGAGGAGTATTTGTACTTGAGATAATGTCTGTAATAATACAGGTTTTATCTTTCAAGATTCGCAAAAAAAGAGTTTTTAAGATGGCGCCATTGCATCATCATTATGAACTTTTAGGATGGTCGGAAATTAAGACAGTGATCCGGTTCTGGATTTTGGGCGGACTCTTCGCAATTATTGCCCTATCAACTTTGAAAATACAATAGGAAAAATGAATGTATCAATTAGATGTAGAAAGAATGCAGGGACAAAAAACAATTCATCTCTTTTATTTATGCATTATTCTATTGCTGGGAACAGGACTTGCAACTCTTTACTCTGCATCATATGCATTTGCAGCGCGCTTTTTCAGATACGGAAATTATTTTATTGTAAGACAGGTCATTTTCTGCGCGGCAGGAATAATCTTGTTTTTTGTATTTTCCAGGATCAAACTTGACTTTTTAAGAAAATGTATTTTACCTCTTGTTTGTATTGCGGCATTTCTGTGCGTTCTTACGCTGGTTCCTGGAATCGGTATTGAACGCTACGGCGCTTCGCGCTGGATAGAAGTTGGTTCGCTTTCGTATCAGCCTTCCGAGATGGTAAAGTTTGTGCTTCCGCTGTATCTGGCGCATTTACTGGATAAAAAATCAGATAACCTTGATAATTTTTATTCAGGTATACTTCCACCGATTTTGGTTACGGGGCTTTTCTTTGGACTTATTTATATGCAAAATAATTTTTCTACAGCAGTTTTTCTTGTGTTTAACGCAATGATTATATTTTTCCTTGCAGGAATGCGTTTTCGTTATTTTCTGGCGGCTATTGCCATGATTATTCCCATTTCTGCGCTTTTGGTTTTTACAAAAGAACATAGGGTAAGGCGTTTGGTTAGTTTCCTTAGACCTGAATGGGATCCGCTTGGAGCCGGCTTCCAGGTTAACGCCAGCCGTGATGCGATAATATCAAGCGGTTTTTGGGGGAAGGGCATAGGAGAGGGAACTCGCAAAATTTCAAGCATTCCGGAAATTCATTCTGATTTTATTTTCAGCGCATATGTAGAAGAAACAGGTTTTATTGGATTGTTATTGTTCTTTGTACTGTTTACTGTTTTTGCTGTTATTGGATATAGAATTGCATTGAACAGTAAAACAATATTTGGTAAATTACTTGCTGCAGGACTTACAACGATGATAACATCGCAGGCGCTTTTGAATACAGCAGTAGTTTCCGGCGCTCTTCCTGCTACCGGAATACCGCTTCCTTTCTTTTCAGCGGGTGGTTCTTCGCTGATTACAACTCTTATTTGCGCAGGATTAATTGCAAATATTGCAAGAACAGGCGGCGTTAACAGCCAAAGTTCAAGTAATGCCGTAACGGAGGATAATAATGAGTACTGATTATTATTTTGTTTCTTCCGAAAATATCGGCGTAAAAAAGAAATCTGCAGGCAAGGTAGAAAAAGGTCTTAAAAGACTTTTAATTGTTGCTGTTATTATTTTTATCGCGGAATTAATCTGGCTTTTTGGCATAAGCCCGTTTATTCCTTTTTCCACAGTTGATGTTCATGGATTCCAGGGACTTAATCGCGCTCAGATTCTTGCTATTTCCGGAATCGATGACAATTCTTCTTATATGTCAAGTAATGTTACAGAAATTCGGGACAGGCTGTCCGCCCATATTCTTGTGGAATCCGCAGTTGTGATAAAACGTTTTCCGGATAAATTATCAATTTTCCTTAATCCGCGCCGTCCTGCCGCCGTTACGCTGACAACAATTAACTCCAGGCAGGTTCCAATATTTATTGACAGGTTTGGCGTGTTCTACAAAATAGGACAAGGTGATTCTCAGGATAGAACTGATATTCCGGTTCTTTCTGGAATAGAAAACCCGCAGCTTAATATGCGGCTTCCTGCATCTCTGGTTTCGCTTGTGGAAAATCTTTCGGAAATTGCTTCTGTTTCGCCTGAATTGTTATCTGCAATTTCTGAAATACGAATAGAAAGAAAAACATGGGATGGTTATGAACTTGTGCTTTTTCCGGTTCATAGTTCAATTAGGGTAAGGGTAGAGAACAATTTAACGGAGGATACGCTCAGATACATGTTGCTTATGCTTAATGTGTTTGAATCGGAAATGAATAAACCTTTGGAAATTGATTTTAGATCCGGTATGGGTTCATATAAAATAAAGGAGCAATCCTGATGAGTAATAATATTGTTGTATCGCTTGATATTGGCTCAACATGCGTACGCGCAGTTGTCTGTGAACGTGACACAGATGGAAGCCTTAAAATAATCGGAGCAGGTATACGTCCGTCTACAGGCTTAAGAAAAGGCGTGGTTGTAAATATCGAAGCCACTCTAAAGGCAGTAGCTGCCGCTGTTGAAGATGCAGAAATGATGAGCGGGCTTGAAGTAACAGACTGCTGGACCGGAATCGGCGGTAATCACATAAACGGAATTAATTCGCGCGGAGTAGTCGGCGTTACTGGTAAAAAGAAAGATGCGCGGGAAAGAGAAATAGGGCAGGAAGATATTGATCGCGTAATTGAAGCCGCAAAAGCAGTTGTAATTCCTACAGACAGGCAGATACTGGAAGTTATTCCGCAGAATTATAAAGTTGATGATCAGAAAGGGATAAGGAATCCCATGGATATGATCGGTGTTCGCCTTGAATCTGAAGTGCATATTATTACCTGCGCAGTAACAGGCGCGCAGAATATTATTAAATGCGTTAACCGCGCAGGTTTCCGCGTAAACGAACTAATCCTGCAGACACTCGCGGCAGGCCGCGCTGTTCTTACCCAGGACGAAATGGATCTTGGTGTTGTGTTAATTGATCTTGGCGGCGGTACGACGGATATACTTGTTTATATCGAAGGAACTCCTTTCTCTACCTACACAATTCCTGCCGGAGGGACACAAGTTACAGGAGATATCTCCATACTTAAAAATATTTCGCTTGAAAATGCAGAAAAAATTAAAATTGATGCCGGCTGCTGCTGGGATGGAATGCTGGATGCAGATGAAACTGTTATTGTTCCTGGTGTCGGAGGCAGGCCGCCAATGTCAATTCCAAGATCGCAGATTTTAACAATTATTAAACCCAGAATGGAAGAAATATTTAAACTTGTTAAGCAGCATCTGGATACTTTAAACCTTCCGCGTCCTTTGGGTGGAGGTGTTGTCCTGACAGGCGGCGGAGCGCAGTTAACAGGCGTAGTTGAGCTTGCAAACAGTATCCTGAAGCTGCCTGCAAGGCTGGGAAGCCCTATTGCTACGCAGGATTTGGGAGGATTGGTGGAAGAGTATCGGATTCCTTCCTATGCTACTGCTATTGGGCTTGCGCTGGAAGGAGACAGAAGAGCAGCAGCGGATTCTGCAGACAGGGGATTTGAAACGCGTCAGGGTGAAAAAAAGAGCGGTGCTCTTATCGATAAATTTAAATCATGGTTAAAAGAGGAATTTTTTTAATTTGACCTAAAAACAGGGGGAGGGGAATTAAATGAACGTATTAGCGGTATGTGAACTCAAAACGGGTCCGCAGTTTAGAACAGAAGGTCAGGAAGTATCCGGTGTAAAGCCACAGGTGCTTCAGTTTAAACCACAGGAGATGTCAATGCCAGCATCTCTGCAGAAAACATGTCTGCGCAATGATTTGCCGGCAATTATCAAGGTTATCTCTGCCGGCGGCGGCGGCGGTAACGCATTAAACCGCATGATCGATGCCAATATGGCAGGCGTTGAATTTATTGCGGCTAACACGGACATCCAGGATCTTTACAAAAAAAGCAGAGCGGATGTTAAGGTGCAGCTTGGCGCCGAAGTAACTGGCGGCCGCGGAGCCGGCGGAAATCCTGAAAGGGGAGAAAGAGCAGCGCTTGAAGATCAGGTTGCGATAGCCGAAAGCCTAAAAGGCGCTGACATGGTTTTTATTACTGCAGGTATGGGCGGAGGAACAGGAACAGGTTCTGCTCCGGTTATTGCAAAAATTGCAAAACAATTGGGCGCTCTTACTGTAGCTGTTGTTACAACACCGTTTGAATTCGAAGGCCGTTATAAAACGAGGCTTGCCGAAGAAGGAATTGCAAAATTACGGGAAGAAGTAGATACATTAATTGTAATTCCAAACCAGTTATTATTTAAAATAGTTGATAACACAACTTCCTATAACAAGGCATATATGCTGGCAGACGAAATATTATGCCGCGGAGTGCAGGGAATCTCTGAACTAATAACCGAAACAGGTTTTCAGAATACCGATTTTGCTGATGTGGAAACTGTCATGAAAGGCAAAGGCGATGCGTTAATGGGTATTGGTTTTGGTTCAGGCGAAAACCGCGCCATGGATGCTGTTAAAAGCGCAATTGATAATCCGCTTCTTGAAGATACATGCATAGACGGCGCTACAGGGGTTTTAATCAATATTGCAGGACCGGAAGATATAACAATTATCGAAATTCAGAATATTGTTAAAGCCATTAAAGAAAAATGCGATCCGGAAGCTCATATTATTCAGGGTCTTCGCATAGCTCCAGAATTTGAAAACAGTATTCAGATAACGGTTATTGCGACAGGTTTTAAGGAAAATAGGTACCTGGGTATTAATCAGACAACCGCTGTAAAAAATGTAGAGTCTGATTTTATAAATTACAATGAATATGTAAAGATGGTCGAAAGAACAAAAAGACCGGAATATCTTTCATATTTACCGCACCGTGAGTATCAGGATGATTTGGATGTTCCGTCTGTAATTAGAAAACATAATTATCAGGCTGAAGAAAAACCGGTTTTGGATACGGCGGAGAGTTATTAATTTGAATAATACTGCTCTTGTAACAAGATACTGTTCCCGCATTGTTGCGATAGAACGCCGCGCTGTTTTGACCAAAGAATGTTATCGTTCAGAAATTATAAAATTTTTGAACTTTCTTGAAGCAAAAAAAATCCCCCTGGAAACTACAGACGCAGCTGTACTTGTTGATTATCTTGATATGCGCAGTAACATGAACAAAATTGAATCCCGTACTACGGCAAAGGCAATATCCGCTTTAAGGTCTTTTTACCGGTTTGCCGCAGATGAAGGACTGGTAAAAGATAACCCAGCCGATTTGCTGGAAATTCCAAAACGAAGGATGAAACTTCCGGAAGTTATGGATAAAAAAACAATCGAAGACCTTTTGGGAATGATTGATGTGTCAACTCCAAAAGGCTGCCGGGATAAATGTATTTATGAATTGATTTACTCGGCAGGACTTAGGGTTTCGGAAGCATCAGGATTAAACATCAGAGATATCGATATAAAGGGAGGAGTCGCAAAGGTCAAAGGGAAGGGCAATAAAGAAAGAATTGTGCTCTTTGGCAGAGAGGCGGCCGGGCAATTAAAAAATTATATTGTAAATGCAAGGCCAAAACTTGCAGGCGCTGTGAACAAGAGCCAGGCTCTTTTTATCAGCAGAAACGGAAAACGGCTTTCCAGAAAGGGTATCTGGAAAAATTATGCGAAATTAGCCTGTCTTACAGGAACTTCATCGCATATTCATGCTTTGCGGCATAGTTTTGCGACATCATTGCTGGCAGGAGGAGCGGATTTAAGAACCGTGCAGGAACTGCTGGGACACGCTGATCTTTCTACGACGCAAATTTATACCCATGTGGATACGGCAGTTTTAAGGGCAAACCACCGCCGATATCTTCCCAGACTAAGTACTGAGGAAATATGAGATTGATATGAAAAGAATAAAAGATTTTATTTTGGCTATTCTTATTCTTGGCGCTGTCGGCTCGCTTATATATTTTATATATCAAAGCGGAAGCGTCAGGACAAACAGGGAATTGGCAAAACGCATGGCAGAATTAAGCCCGCGCGGAGGTCCGCCTGAAACAATTGACGGCTTAAGAAAAGCAATTTCTCTTTATGAAGACCAGATTGAAAGAAATGTAAGAGAAGGCGCGCAGACAGGCGTTTACTGGAAGATACTTGCAATAAGGCTGGCAGACAGAAGTATGCACAATGATGCATTGGATGCTTTTGAAAGAGCTTTATATTTTAATACAGATGATGCGTCTATTTATTATTTGACCGGAGTTTCAGCAGCATCAGTAGCAAAGTCGATTGTAGGATTTTCGCCCGGCGCGGATAGACAAAGAGAGCATTATTACAGGCTTGCAGAAAACTCATATCTTAGAGCGCTGGAAATAGATGTTACATATACAAGACCCATGTACGGTCTTGGGATATTATATGTTTTTGAGCTTGACCGTCCGCAGGATGCCATTGCTCATCTTGAACGTTATTTGCAAATACTCACGTCAGATGTTTCTGCAATGTTTGTGCTTGCAAGAGCCTATTTTATGCTGGAAAACTTTCATCGTGCCATTGAATTGTACGACAGGATAGCGGATCGGACAAAAGATAAAAACATCAGGGAAGAAGCATTAAATAACAGAGATATTATTCAGGGGATAATGTATGAATGAAGTTATAAGAGAATGCGGTTTATTGCCTTTAATTATCTCTCTTTTACCCGGAATAAAAATAACGGATAAAATTATTTTATTACAGACTTTTAACAGTGAAGATGAATTATTTGTGCAATCCAAAAAAAATATAGAAGAAATTTTAAACAGAAAAATTGATGATTTTTGGGACATTAGCGAAATTGCCGAAAAAGCAGGTCGTATTGATACTGTCTGCCGAATGAGGTCTATTAAGTGGGTGTCCTGGACAGAAATGGATTATCCGCCATTATTAAGGGAAACATATGATCCGCCAGCTGTTATTTTTTACAGAGGTTTGCTTCCAAACCCGGAAAAATCCCTTTTAGGAATGGTTGGAACAAGAAATCCAAGCCGGGAATCTGCAGAACAGGCATATAAAATTGCAGGTAATCTTTCGCGTTTGGGAGTATCGGTAGTTTCCGGTCTTGCGCTTGGAATTGACGCAATGTCTCATAGGGGAAACCTGATAGGCGGCGCACCCGGATATGCAGTGTTGGGTAACGGCATTGACGAAGTTTATCCGGCTGCAAACAAACCGCTTGCAAAAAGAATACTGGATTCGGGCGGCGCGCTGATTTCTGAATATCCTCCGGGAGTACATCCAAGTAAATGGACATTTCCGGCGCGTAACAGAATTATTGCCGCCCTTTCGCGCAGTATCTTAATTGTGGAAGCGCCGGAAAAATCCGGTTCGCTTATTACAGCGGCGTTTGCTCTTGAGCAGGGCAAGGATCTTTGGGTTGCCTCCTGCGGAACAGAGTTAAATTCAAAGTTTGACAGACGAGGAACAATTAAGCTCGCAGGTGAAGGCGCAGAAATAATTAATTCTTCAATTGATGTATTGGAAAAGTGGAATATAGAGACAGGAACGCCTGTAAAAGAAAAAGTTCCTGTATTTGGTGAAAGCAGGGGAGAGCTGATATCTTCCATGGCAAGTTTTCTAAAAATTGAAATTTAAGGATGTGGTATGGCAACTGAAAAAGCTGTGAAAAAAAGCCCGGCAAAAAAGAAATCATCAAAACAGGAAAAACAAATTCTTGTTATTGTTGAATCTCCGGGGAAAGTAAAAACTATCGAGAAATATCTTGGCCCATCCTACAATGTTAAAGCATCAATGGGTCATCTTATCGATCTGCCAAAATCAAGGACAGCGATAGATGTTGAACATAATTTTGAGCCTGAATATATTACCGTTCGCGGAAGAGCTAAAATTCTTAAAGAATTGCAAACAGACGCAAAAAAATCGGGCAAGGTATTGCTTGCATGTGATAATGACCGCGAGGGTGAGGCAATTGCGTGGCATTTAAGAAATGCAATTAATGCAAAAACAAACCAGGTGCCTATAGAACGAATAAGTTTTAACGAAATTACACCTCAAGCCGTTAACGAAGCGGTTCTTAATCCGCGCGGTATTGATGAAGCAAAAGTAGCCGCGCAAAAAGCGCGCCGTGTACTTGACAGACTTGTAGGTTATAACCTTTCGCCGCTTCTGTGGAAAAAAGTTAAAAACGGACTTTCAGCAGGACGTGTTCAGTCTGTAGCATTACGGCTTATCTGCGAAAGGGAAAAAGAAGTAGACAGTTTTATTCCAGAAGAATACTGGACGCTTGAAGCTGATTTTAAAGCTGGTAAAACAGTTTATACAGCTCAGCTTGTTTTATGGAATAACAATAAACCGGAACTAAAAAATGAATCGGAAGTAAAATCTATTATCGAAAAAATACAAAACAATGAATGTTTGGTATCTGATGTGCGCGAAACTGATAAAACAATCCGGCCAAAAGCGCCTTTTACAACTTCGCAGCTTCAGCAGACAGCGGCAAACCGGCTTGGCTTTACTTCGAGAAAAACCATGCAGGTTGCGCAGCAGTTATATGAAGGTGTAGCGATTGGAGCATCCAGAGTTGGTCTTATTACATATATGCGTACAGACAGCGTTCGTATATCAAATACTGCACTGGAAGATGTCAGAACATGGCTGGGAAAAAATTATCCGAATGAACTGCCGGAGAAAGCTGTTGAATATACAGTCGGAAAAAATGCTCAGGATGCGCACGAAGCAATAAGACCTACTTATACAGAATATACTCCGGAATCAATAAAAGAAAACCTTACAAAAGATCAACTGCGTCTTTATACGATTATCTGGGAAAGATTTGTATCCAGCCAGATGAACAATGCAAAAAGCAGAACCATCAGCGTTGATATAAAAGTAACTTCAAGCTCCGGAAATTCTGCAGACGAAGGACTTTTCCGTGTAAGCGGTACTAAGCTTCTGGAAAAAGGTTTTTACAGAGTTATTAAACTTCTTTCCTCCAAGGAAGAAAACAGCGGCTCCTGCCCGGCATTAAAAACCGGCGAAAAAGTAAATGTAGAAAAGTTCAGGAGTGAACAGCACTTTACACAGGGGCCGGCGCGTTATTCAGACGCTTCGATTGTGCGGACTCTGGAAGAAAAAGGAATAGGACGTCCTTCTACATATGCTTCGATTATTTCTGTATTGCTGGATCGTTACTATGTTACTCGTTCAAACAAACAGCTTGTGCCGACTATTTTGGGCAAATTGATTTTTGAAGTGCTTGTAGAACATTTCCCGCTTTATGTAGACGCAGATTTTACTGCATCCATGGAAACAAAACTTGACGAAGTGGAAGAAAACAGAGTTAGCTGGCCGGAAATGATCAGGGAATTCTGGGATCCGTTTAAAACAACAGTAGATGATGTCAGTAAAACAATTGAATCATACAAGGGTACTCTGGATGAAAAAACAGATTTTCTATGCGAAAAATGCGGTAAAAATTTATATAAAAAACTTGGGCGGTTTGGATTTTTTCTGGCTTGCTCAGGGTTTCCGGAATGCCGCAATACAAAATCAATACCGCTTGCAAAATGTCCAAAGTGCCAGGGCGATGTAGTTGCCAGAAAAACAAAGGGCAGAGGCAAGGAATTTTACGGTTGTACAAATTATCCGGACTGTGATTTTATCAGCCACTTTAAGCCCATTAAACAGGATTGTCCAAAGTGCGGTTTCTTTATGGTTGAAAAATATGACAAGAAAAACGGCGCACACAAGGTTTGTATAAACCCGGATTGTGATTATCTGCACAGCGCGGAAGGAGAAGAATAAAGTTATGATTCAGGACTATTTAAAATATGTGCAATCAGTAAAAGGAGGGGCAGAAAGGACTGTCGAAGCCTACAGGAACGACCTTTTACGTTATGAGAATTACTGTAATAACAACGATATAAGCGTACAAAGCGCTGAGCCTTACGAAGTGCAGAAATTTATAGCAGATTTATCTGCAGAAAGAATGTCAGCAGCAAGCGTTAACCGCTGTCTCTCCTCGATTCGGGGTTTTTACCGCTGGATGATTCGTTTTAACAAGCGCGATGATAATCCATGTTCTTCTTTACGAAATATAAAAATGCCCGTTAAGCTTCCGCATGTATTATGGGAAAATGAAATGGCCGATTTTGCAGCGCTGCCTGTTTCTACAGGGATTCTTTGGCCGGAAAGGGATAAAGCTCTTATTATGGCAATGTATTCAGGGGGCTTACGTATCAGCGAAGTTGTTTCACTTTCCATGGCAAGTATTTCTGCGGATTTAGATGAAGCAAAAATAACAGGAAAAGGCGGAAAGGAACGTTATGTGTTTTTTTCGGATGAAGCAATTGCGGCAATCATGGAATATCTTCCGCAAAGAGCAGCAAGGCTTAGAATGGCAGGTATGGACAGTAAAAAAAGCGCATTGTTTATAAGCAGAAAAGGACAGTCAATATCTGTTCCTGGTGTACGCTGGATAATTTCACGTTATGCGCAGCATTCTGGGCTTGGTAAGAATATTCATCCGCATGCGCTGCGTCACAGTTTTGCGACACACATGGTTAATTCTGGGTGCGATGTACGCGTTGTTCAGGAGATGCTAGGTCATTCAAGTATTTCCACCACGCAGCGTTATACCCATGTTAATCTGGAAAAACTTAAAAATGTTTACGCGAAAGCACATCCGCACGCGCAAGGAGCATCATTATGACAGAAAAAATTAAAAGCACAACGGTAATTGCCGTACGAAAAGACGGAAAAGTGGCAATGGCAGGCGATGGTCAGGTAACCATGGGAAATACCGTAATGAAAAATAATGCGCGTAAAGTCCGCCGGCTTATGGACGGAAAGGTACTGTGCGGTTTTGCAGGCGCAACAGCAGATGCATTTACTCTTTTTGACCGGTTTGAAGTAAAGCTAAAGGAATACTCAGGCGACTTGGCAAGAGCCGCGGTAGAATTAGCAAAAGACTGGCGGATGGATCGTATACTAAGGCGGCTTGAAGCGCTTTTATTGGTAGCGGATCATTCAAAAACTCTTTTAATATCCGGTACGGGAGATGTGATTGAACCTGCCGAAAAAGCTCTTGCAATTGGTTCAGGCGGTAATTATGCCTATGCAGCTGCATTGGCATTTTTGGAAGGCAGTAATCTTTCTGCAGCCGAAATTGCAGAAAAAAGTTTACAGATTGCAGGTAACATCTGTATTTATACAAATATGCAAATAACAGTAGAGGAACTATCCTGATGGACGATAAAAAACAAATAACTGAAAAAAAGACCGATTACACACCAAGAGAGACAGTCGTTGAGCTGGATAAGTATATTGTTGGTCAGAAAAAAGCAAAAAGAGCAGTTGCAGTAGCTCTGCGTAACCGTATAAGAAGACTAAAACTTGATCCTGAATTACGCGAAGATATTGCGCCTAAAAATATTCTCATGATAGGACCTACAGGCGTAGGAAAAACAGAAATCGCCCGCCGTCTTGCCAAGCTGGCAGGTTCGCCATTTTTAAAAGTAGAAGCGACAAAATATACAGAAGTAGGTTATGTAGGAAGGGATGTTGAATCCATGGTTCGTGACTTAATGGCTGCAGGATTCCAGATGGTCAAACAG
>Ga0123356_10003318_pt1 | contig 16889 bp, 14 predicted proteins | sample TergutEmb28metaG_2_FD_92546 | JGI IMG/M metagenome (GOLD analysis project Ga0123356, IMG submission 92546) | Embiratermes neotenicus P3 segment gut microbial communities from Petit-Saut dam, French Guiana - Emb289 P3 | ecosystem: Host-associated > Arthropoda: Insects > Digestive system > Gut ...
CCCCCAGCACCCACCCCAAACTGGGCGTTCAAAGCAAGCACAAGGGGTTTCAACGATATGCCCTTTAAAGGATTTTTAGGCCCTTCCTGGTAGACGGCAGATCTGACTAGGATACTGCGCCGCAGGTTTGATTATTCTAACAGTATAAATATGAATATTCAATAGTTTTTTTGAATATTCATAAAAATAATCGCAATAAATAATAGTCTTATGAATATTCATAAAACTATAAAAACACACACTATTGTAATGAATACAATGCGATGAATATTCATTCGATAAAAATGCCGCTTCAGTTTTTCCGCTCCGCCAATACTTGTGCGAGCCAGGTAAGGAATTCGGTGTTCTCAAACTTGCCTTCGAGAGCCGCTATCGCTTTCTCCGTCTCTTTGCCAATCATTTTTTCACAGGCTTTTACTCCAAGTAAGGACGCAAACGTTGATTTGTCATTTTCGATATCCGAACCTATCGGCTTCCCAAGTTCCTCTGCTGTCGCTACGCAGTCAAGGACATCGTCGCGCACTTGAAATGCCAGCCCTATAGCCTGCGAATATGCGTGTGCCGCTTCCACCTGTTCATGAGAGCCGCCGCCCGCGATGACGCCAAGCCTGGCTGCCGCTGATATCAGTGCCGCAGTTTTCATCGAGTATAGTTCCAACAGCTCATCTATCGTAAGATGCCAGCCTTCACCTGATAAATCGAGGTATTGCCCTCCACATATCCCGTGGGGTCCCGCTGCCTGTGCAAGAATCTGCACCATTTCGACAATTGAATCCGCCGGTAAATCTGATCCTGCAAGCGTTTCAAATGCCGCTGCCTGCAGCGCATCTCCCGCCAGAGTAGCTGTGAACTCCCCGAACTCAATATGGTTTGACGGCATGCCGCGCCTCATATCGTCGCCGTCCATGCTAGGCAAGTCGTCATGTATAAGCGTGTATGTGTGCAGCATTTCGATTGCGCATGCCGCATCCAACGCATCCTCAGGCTTTCCGCCTGCTGCTTCGCAGAATTTCATGCATATGACAGCCCTTATCCGTTTGCCTCCCGCGAGCAGGCTGTATCGCATTGATTCTACCAGAGTGGCATAGCTCGAGCCTGCCTCTGCAAACAGTTCCTGCAGCCGGGTATCAACAATATCGCGGCACCATTCCAGTTCGCGAATCATTTCACTGCTTCCTCCGGGAAACCGCCGGTTAAACTCAGTCATCATCAAAAAGGTACTCCTTAGGTTCTCCGCTAACTGCTTTTTGCAAACGTACTACTGTTTGCTCGGCATCGTCAAGCATTTTACCGCATAATTCTATCAGCTTCACACTCTCTTCAAAAACAGCAAGTGATTTATCAAGCTGTGCATCACCTCTTTCGAGGAGAGAAACGATTTCATCAATTCTGGCGACTGCCTGCTCAAAGGTCAGCTTTTCATTTTTGTCCATATAACAAATACCATTCCTTCCGGTAAATCCTTACAGGCTTATTCACCGCTAAAATGCCGAACTATTATACTCTTCAATAAGCGAATGCGATTCATTGTCTTCTTTAATCCGGTTTAAAACATTGGCTATTTTTTTGCTGATTACTTCAAAAATCACCTTTCCGTGTTCAGCCGATGCAAGCGACGGGTCGCCGGAAAAGTGGTAAGGAAAATCCGCATACCAGTTGTAACCTGTGTAGATACCTGCGTCTTTAATTCCCTTAAGCCTGTTTAGGCTTTCACTCTCTTTAACATTAACCTCATTCATATGCACAAGAGCCGGGCGTAAATGCATAATCAAAGAAGTCTCATAAAAACCGGCATGCATACCCATATCACCTGTGCCTGTGCGGGTTTCGATTTCCTTATATACCTCGTCCGGCAAGTCATGAATGTAATGAGTGTACAGGGCATACGGACGGTTTATCCCCGGGTACATCTGTGCAAAAAACGGCAGAAAGTGCATATTGCCGCCGTGCCCGCTGAGCAGCAGGATTTTCGTAAACCCGTTTCTGTATATTTCATCGCACATCTCAAGCAGGGCATCCATAATAAGCCTGTGTGATGCCGCGATTGTGCCTTTTACCTGACGGGCTTCGGAAATTTGCCCGAGAAAATAGTACGGGAATACCACGACCGGTGATATAGCGGATGCAGCCTTCGCTATTTCCGTTGCAATGTACATATCGGTTCCGAGCGGCAGATGGTCTCCATGCTTTTCCAGTACGCCCATCGGGAGTACGCATACTCCTTCACTTTTGCTTACACAAGCTTCAAAATTCTTGGATGACAGTTCTTCCCAGAGCATAATCAGCTTATTCCTTTCATTAATACTATTCTATTCAGCGATGCAGTTTATTTCGTCTTTTTGGAGCTTTACCGTTATGCGATCGCCGGTTTTTACATCCGAAGCTGTTTTGATTATTTCACCGTTTGCCAGTTGTGCAATCGCGTATCCGCGTCCCAGCACTTTCAACGGACTCATAGCATCCAAGGCTGCGGCAAGCCGTGCATATTTTTCCCGTTTTTTATGTATATGCCCTTGCATTAATGAGAGTAGCTTTTCAGCACTGCGGTCTACCTGGATTCTTCTGTCATCAATGTAGTATTTGGGACTTTGCAGTACCCGCTTGCTTGAGATGTCGTTAAGTCTCTGCCTGCGTGTCTTTATGTCCCGGTTTATTGTTTGCCGCAAGCGCATGTCTGATGCGTACAACCAGCTGTAGACATCGTTTTTATCCGGGACTGCCAGCTCGGCTGCGTTTGACGGTGTCGCCGCTCTGACATCAGCAACAAAATCCGCAATCGTTACATCAGGCTCGTGACCGACCGCTGAAATCACGGGAATTTCGGAGGCGAATATCGCCCTTGCCACATTTTCATTGTTAAACGCCCACAGATCTTCTATCGAACCTCCGCCCCGTCCCGTTATAATCAGGTCGGCAATGCTTGTCTCGTTCGCATATTCGATTGCTTCCACAATCTCCGGCGGTGCTTCCGCACCTTGCACACGGACAGGTATGATTACTACTTTTGTCATTGGCCACCGGCTGCCCAGCACACGTATAATATCCTGTACCGCGGCACCTGCGGGCGATGTTATGACTGCAATCGTTTTCGGGTAGCGTGGCAGCGGTTTTTTGTGGTGTCCGTCAAACAGTCCTTCCTTCAGCAGTTTTTCTTTCAACTGCTCAAATGCTATGTACAGGTCGCCTATCCCGTCCGGTGTTATTTCACTGACATATAGCTGGTAGGCTCCGTCCCTGGGGTATACCGCTACTCTGCCGAATGCTATAACACTCATTCCGTTTTCGGGTTTGAAGCGCAGCTTTACTGCGCTACCTTTAAACATTACGCATTTGAGTGTTCCTTCAGCATCCTTCATCGTGAAGTAATGATGCCCTGACGGATAGGTTTTATAGTTCGATAATTCGCCTTTGACATAGATACCCGCAAGCACTTCATCTGTGTCAAGCAGGTTTTTAATATAATTATTAAGGTCGCTGATTGTAAAGATTTTTTCCGACAAGACGCACCTATTGCTCTTTCTCGCCACGTGAAAAGCTGCCCAGTATTCCGTTGATGAAGGATACCGTTTCCGGCGGTTCATAACGTTTGGCCAGCTCCACTGCTTCATTTATCGCCGCTCTATCAGGGACATCCGGCATGTACAGTACCTCAAACATCGCCAGCTTCATTATTGCAGCGGCAGTTCTTGATATTCTGCCAAACCTCCATCCAACAGCGTATTTTTCAATATACCCGTCAAGCTCGGCTGAATGCGCGGAGATACCTGTGACGAGGTGCCTTATGTAGTCAAGCTGCTTTTTCCCCGGTTTTTCTTTGTACAATCCATCCTCTGCTTTTAATGAGGCATAGTATTCCTTCTCAAAGGTGCGGTCCAGCAGTTCCTCCGGGTCGGTCGGGTTTTCGGATAGTGCAAAGCATAGTCTGACAGCTATTTCCCTCGCCACTGTCCTTTTCATGACGGTTGCTTCGCTTTTTTTAAAGATACCCCGCAGATGTGTATGTTTACTGCAATGACTTTACTGCCGATTGCTGCTTCAATCGCAGATATGATGGCTTTTTGAACCGCTGCTCCGACTTCGCTCACGGAGTATCCCATATTTGCTATGAAGTACACATCCACTGTTATGTCGTCGCCGTTAATGTTTATTTTGATCCCTCTTGATATCCCTCTTTTTCCACTCACTGTGGTAAGTTCTCTGCCGGGTGACTGGTAAAGACCGTAGACGCCGTCAACCTCTACCGCTGCTGATGCTGCTATGACCGCTACAACGCTTTGGCATATGTTTATACTGCCTCTTTCATCGGAGCTGCTGATGTATCCTTTGATTTCCGCCATGTTCGTTACTCCTGTCAGTTATTTTTTTGAGTATATCATATTAGTGGTTTAATTGAAAGCATAAAAAGTTGTAATTCAAAGAGTGTATTGTACACTATACTCCCTATCACGTTTTATGAGTTAATCATTTCCAAAACCTCAGATTCCTCCGGTACGCTCGGTATGCCGCCGGGTTTCTGTGTGGACAGGCTTGCGGCTGTCAAGGCAAACTTAAGAATTTCCGCCAGCTCGCTTTCTTCCAGCTCCTCCGGCGGTTTTTGCAGCTTGATTACCCGGCTTACTGCACTTCCACCGAATATATCCCCCGCTCCGGTTGTGTCAACCGGGTCAACCGGCGGGCAGGGTGATACTGCTATTCCTTTTTTGTTTTGGATCAAAGCTCCTTTTGACCCGCTTGTAACCATCGCCAATTTTACACCGAACTCGCCCAGCAGCTTATCCGCTCCTTCTTTTTCACTGCATCCCCACAGGAATTCCACTTCCTCGTCGCTTATTTTAACTATGTCCGCCTGTCCTAACCCCCATATTATTTGCTTTTTAGCTTCTTCCATGCAATCCCAAAGCGATGCTCTCAGATTCGGGTCAAAGGTTATCAGCTTTCCGGCGTTTTTGGCGTACGCCACTGATTTTTGCGTCGCTTCCTTTGAAGGTTCATTTGTCAGGCTTAGGGTTCCAAAGTGGAAAGCTTTTGCATTATCAATAAATGACAAGTCAATCTCTTCATATCTCAGGCATGTGTCTGCTCCCGGCTTCCTCGCAAAACTGAACGACCTGTCGCCTGCGGCATCCAGCGTGACAAATGCAAGCGTTGTGAACACGGAATCGTCCTCTACGATTCCTGTTGTTTCTATACCTGTTTCTTGAAGCGTTTTTATCAGCATTTTCCCAAATGCGTCCGTTCCTACTTTGGCAAATAATGCGGTTTTCGCGCCATATTTTGAAAGCGCTGCCAGATAATTGCATGGTGCGCCACCCGGTTTCGCCGCAAGTGTCGGATATCCTGCTTCATCTGTGCTGACGGGGGCGAAATCAATCAGCAGTTCGCCAAGCGCTGTTACATCGTACATAGTTATAGCCCTCCATTTATATAACTTCGCAATATATCCATTTGAGTATTTTCGTAAACTGCATTATACTGTGTTTATGAATTAAAGGCAATGGGGTTTTCGTGAATGGACAACAACTATGCGGTGATTTTATGCACATATAAGGTATGAATTAATCCGTTGCTAATTCTATGCTTTTATAATATAATTACTCTTACATTCTCGCTTTCTGGAGGTATTGTTGTATGGATTGCAAATCGCATCTTGCGATTGATATCGGAGCTTCCGGCGGTCGCCATATTTTGGGTTGGCTGGAAGCCGGGAAGCTGCAAACCGAAGAAATCCACCGGTTTCCCAACGGGATGACACAAGTTGACGGGCATCTTTGCTGGGATGTGGAAAGCCTGTTTGAGGAGGTCTTAAAGGGGCTAAGGAAATGCGCGCAGTTGAACAAAATCCCTGCCAGCGTCGGTATTGATACATGGGGTGTGGATTTTGTTCTAATTGACGGCGACGGTAACGTGGTCGGTCCTACGGTTGCTTACCGCGACAGCCGCACTGACGGCATGGATTCTGAAGTCAGCAGGTTCATCCCTGAATCGGAGCTATACTCTCGCGCGGGATTGCAAAAGATGCTGATAAATACAATTTACCAGGTGATGGCAATCAAGGTTAATACACCGCAGCTTCTTGAGAAAGCCGCCCATCTTTTAATGATGCCCGATTATCTGCACTACAGGTTAAGCGGTGTAATAAAGAACGAATATACAATTGCTTCAACAAGCGGGCTTATAAATGCCAAATCCAAAGCATGGGATGACGAAATCATTACCCGGTGCGGATTTCCCCGCTGTATTTTTGGTGATATCGTACCCGCAGGTACGATTCTAGGCGGGTTCACAGATGATATAAAGAGGATAACCGGGTTTGACTGCACGGTTATCATGCCACCGTCCCATGATACTGCAAGCGCATTTTTAGCTGTACCCGCCGGGTCTGAGCGCAGTGTATATATCTCCAGCGGCACTTGGAGCCTTATGGGAGTCGAGTTGTTTGACCCGATAACTTCGGAGGCAGGTCGTGTTGCAAATTTCACAAATGAAGGCGGCTTCAATTATCGATACCGTTACCTTAAAAACATAGCCGGTCTGTGGCTTCTTCAATCTGTACACAAGGAGCTGGGCGGCGGGACCGGTTATTCCGAGCTGGTGGTTATGGCCCAGGAATCCGGCTGTGACAGTATATTTGATGTTAATCACGAGCGTTTCACAGCTCCTGATTCCATGATAACCGCGATTCGTGATGCCTGCCTTGAAACCGGTCAGACCGGACCTGACAGTCCCGGCGATTTGGCAAGATGTATTTTCCGGAGCCTGGCGGCTTCTTACGCTCAAACAAGAAAGGATTTAGAATCCTTGACCGGCACTGTATATGATTCCGTAAATATTATAGGCGGCGGCAGTCAGAACGATTACCTGAACCGGCTTACAGCCGCCGCTTGCGGTTTGCCGGTTTACGCGGGTCCCACTGAAGGCACCGCGCTTGGAAATATTGCATCGCAAATGATTTCTTCAGGCGTTTTACCTGACTTTGTGTCAGCACGCAATACTATCGTAAAGAGCTTTGATATCAGGGAGGTGCTGCCATGATACACGGACAAAGTGCCGCTGACTCACGTTTTGACAGGAAGCTCGCCTGCTCAATTGCGCCGGCTTTGAGAATGCTTTACTCCGACACCGGCATGGCCACCGTCAGTTTTTTCCCCGACGAGAACTGTATTGTCAAAACATCTTCAGGCAATCCCATTGAACCGCTCATTATCGAACCTGAAGCAGACTTATCTTCTGAGTTTGCCGCATATATTGCTGCCAAGGATCAAAAGCCCGAAATTGTTATCGTGCGCGGGGTTGGCGGCTTTATGATAACCGGAAGCGGGAAACAGGATAAATATGGCAGGCTCATCGGCAAAATTGCAATTGTGACAGGAGGAGCTCAAGGTTTTGGCAAGGGTATCGCTGAATCAATGGCGGCGGAGGGAACCCTTATCGCCATTGCGGATTTAAATCTTGAGGGGGCTTTAGCCTGCGCCGCAGACCTCAACAGGCGATATGGCGAGGATACGGCTGTTGCGATTAGAGTCGATGTTTCAGATGAACAGTCTGTAGAGCATATGATACAGGAAACTGTACTTGCATTCGGCGGGCTGGATGTTCTGGTGTCAAATGCGGGCATCCTGATAGCCGGCAGCCTCAGCGACCTCAGTAAGGAGAAATTTGATCTTGTAACAAATGTCAACTACTCCGGTTATTTTCTCTGCGCCAAGCACGCGGCACAGCCTATGAAAATTCAAAATAAGTACGCTCCCGGGTATTTAACGGACATAATCGAGGTAAACTCCAAATCCGGCCTTGAGGGAAGCAATAAGAATTTTGCCTACGCCGGAAGCAAGTTCGGCGGCATCGGCCTCACGCAGAGCTTTGCGTTGGAGCTGGTTGAGTTTGGTATAAAGGTCAACGCTGTTTGCCCCGGAAATTTTCTCGACGGTCCGCTATGGTCCGACCCTGAAAAGGGGCTTTTTAGACAGTACCTTGACTCCGGCAAGGTAGCAGGTGCAAAATCATTAGATGATGTCAGAAGATTTTATGAGTCTAAGGTTCCGCTTGGAAGGGGCTGCACGGTTGCAGATGTCGTATGTGCCATCATGTACATTATAGAACAGAAGTATGAGACGGGGCAGGCCGTCCCGGTAACAGGCGGGCAGGTAATGCTGCGGTAATGAGGTGGAGGTTTTATGAAGGAACAGCATTTTGAGAAGTTGAATGCACCTGATAAGAAGGGGCGGCTCGGCGCTTTAAAGGAGTTGAAGCTTCTTTGTGATACAAGGGCACTGGATGCACCTATAACCGGAGTCAATGTCAATAATCATATCCATACTACATTTTCATTTTCGCCATACTCACCGGCCAAGGCTGTCTTTATGTCGTGGCTCAGCGGGCTTGCAACAACGGGTATTATGGATCATGACAGTGTTGGCGGTGCAGATGAGTTTATTGAAGCCGGGAAGATTATAGGCATGCCGGTTACTGTTGGCTTTGAGTTGCGCTGCAGTATGGCGGATACACCGTTCGAGGGTAAGCGTGTAAACAATCCCGATCAGGTTTCCATCGCATATCTTGCAATGCACGGGATACCTCACCATATGCTCAGTGAAGCGGAGCGTTTTTTGGCTCCGTATCGTGAAAAGCGTAATATCCGAAACTGGAAAATGGTAGACAGGCTGAACACATATCTTAAGCCGTATGAGCTCACGTTGAGCTTTACAAATGACGTACTGCCTCTTTCTCAATACTCTTCAGGAGGCTCTGTGACCGAGAGGCATATCCTGTATGCGCTTGCTGCAAAGCTTACCGAAATGGAAATGCCCCGGAATTTCCTTCTCGGGGTTTTTAAGAGTCAGTTGGTTGAGAGCTTCTATGTTGATGCAGATGAGGAGTTGCCGCACATCACGGATTTCATTTCACTTGCTGAAAAGCTCGGAGCTGTTCCTGCTTATGCTTATCTCGGTGATGTCGGTATTTCCGTTACCGGTGACAAAAAGCCTCAGAAATTTGAGGATTCTTATCTTGATGAGTTGATTGCTTATATTGTAAAGATAGGGATGCGGGCTGTGACATATATGCCGGCGCGCAATACGGATAAGCAACTGGCAAGAATCAAGACGCTGTGCGAATCGAACGGGCTTTTTCAAATCTCCGGTGAGGATATAAACTCACCGCTTCAAAGTTTTATATGCAATAAAATCGACACTCCTGAGTTCAGGCATCTTATTGAGTCGGCGTGGGCTTTAATCGGTCATGAGCTGGCATCGGCAAACGGGCTTGAGGGAGGGTTGTTCTCCGCGGAGACAGAAGCACTGTTACCGAATCTCGATGATCGCACCATGCATTTTGCCGACTTGGCGAAGGAGAAGCACAGTAAAAAAAGAAAGGTACAGTAGATAGAAGGGATGAAATACAATGGTTGTTTTGTGCCCGTAAAGAATTGAAAGGAATGGTAATTTATATGAAGACCAGGGCTGTAAGGATTTACGGGAAAAACGATTTGCGTCTTGAGGAATTTGATCTCCCACCGATTAGGGATGATGAAATCCTTGCTTCAGTCGTATCTGATTGTATTTGCATGTCCAGTTATAAAGCGGCGATCCAGGGACCGGAGCATAAAAGGGTTCCCAATGATGTGGCGAATAATCCCACTATACTGGGGCATGAGTTCAGCGGTGAGATTGTTGAAGTTGGCGCAAAATGGCAAAATGAGTTTAAGGTGGGGCAAAAATACTCTATTCAACCTGCTCTCAACTATAAGGGTTCTCTCGATGCTCCCGGTTACTCATACAAGCATATAGGCGGCAACGCAACATATGTTGTTATACCAAATGAGGTTATGGAATTGAAATGCCTGCTTCCATACAACGGGGATACATACTTTTATGCTTCACTGGCTGAGCCTATGAGCTGTATAATAGGTGCTTTCCACGCAAATTACCACACCGTGCCGGGAAGCTACAAGCATGATATGGGCATCTTTCCCGGTGGCAATATGGTAATTCTCGCGGGTGCAGGTCCGATGGGTCTCGGCGCGATTGATTATGCTATACACTCCGACCGTAAACCCGGTTTGCTGGTCGTAACCGATATCGATACCGATAAGTTAAGTCGCGCGGCGGAAGTCCTATCATTTGAGGAAGCTGCAAGAAACGGGGTTTCACTCATTTACCTAAACACAGGCAGTGCGGATGAGCTTCTGGCATTGACGGATAACCGCGGGTATGATGATGTTTTTGTCTATGCTCCCGTAGCTCCGCTCGTAGAGCTGGGTGACAGGATACTTGGCAGGGACGGTTGTTTGAACTTTTTCGCAGGCCCTACGAATCCATCGTTTTCCGCAGCTTTTAATTTTTACAATGTGCATTATGCTTCCACGCACATTGTCGGCACAAGCGGCGGAAATACAAATGATATGGTCGAGTCTTTGTCTATGGCGGAAAAGGGACTCATCAATCCGGCGGCGATGATTACCCATGTGGGCGGGCTTGACTGCGTTATCGACACAACTTTAAACCTGCCGGATATACCCGGAGGTAAAAAGCTGATTTACACACATATTTCAATGCCGCTCACAGCAATCGATGAGCTGGGCAGCTTAAAAGACCCGGCATTTCAATCTCTTGCAGAGATAGTTGAGAAAAACAACGGTCTTTGGTGTGCCGATGCCGAGAGGTATTTGCTTGAGGTGATGGCGTGATGCGGGTTGCGGTATATATCATACCTATTGTGAAAAGCTGACGCTTTTCTGATAGATGAAAGGGTTGAAGCATAATATGGCGACAGCGGTAATTATGCCAAGGCAGGGGCAGTCTGTTGAGAGCTGCCTCATTGGTAAATGGTATAAGAACAAGGGGGATAAGGTATCGGCGGGCGACCTTTTATTCACCTATGAAACTGATAAGGCTGCCTTTGAGGAAGAGGCAAGAGCTGATGGCATTTTGCTCGATATTTTCTTTGAGGAAGGCGATGATGTTCCGTGTCTGGCAAATGTTTGCGTTATCGGCGATGAGGGTGAGAGCGTTGAAGAGTTCAGACCTGTCGCTGCCGCTCAAATCCCGGTTTCATCAAGTACATCCGGCGCTGTCGATTCAAGCCGTCCGGGCAATCCTTCTGTCGGGGCAGGGATGCAAAATGCTCTTTCACAAGCACCTCCTGCCGTTACAGGAGACGCGGCACTGCATATTTCACCAAGAGCAAAACGGTTAGCCGAAAGGACTTATGCTGATTTACGATATGCCGTGCCGACAGGTGCAGGCGGTCGCATCATCGAGCAGGATGTCCGGATTGTTTTATCGCAGGGATACAGGAATGCAAAAGGCGATAAAAATCCGGTTGCCGTTCGTGGTTCCGGTGATGACACGGTTTTGCCATATAGCTCTGAGGATGTTGAAATCGTTGCACTTTCCAATGTGCGCAAATATATTGCCAAGGCTATGCATGCGTCACTTGCCGAATCCGCACAATTAACTCTGCATACATCCTTTGATGCTACTGATATTTTTGCGTATAGAAAGAAATTAAAAGCTCTGCCGGGAGCCGAGGGCAAAACAGGCATTTCTGTCACAGATATAATTATTTATGCAACAGCGCGCGTTCTTCCGGAGCATAAAAGCATCAATGCCCACTTTCTGGGTGATTCCATGGCTCTTTTTAATAATGCGCATATCGGCGTCGCAGTCGATACTCCGCGAGGATTGCTTGTCCCTACGATTTTTAACGCGAACTCCTTGTCGCTGGAGCAGCTTTCCGGGCATACGAAGGAAGTATTCGATAAATGCAAGCAAGGGTCAATTGAGCCCGATTTGCTGAAAGGCGCATCCTTCACAATTTCAAACCTCGGCGGGATGGGTATTGAGATGTTTACACCCATCCTTAACCCGCCTCAGACCGGGCTGCTCGGCGTTTGCAATACGATTGAGCGGTTAAAAGACGGCAAGCCTTATCCGGCTCTCGGGTTATCGATAACCTTTGACCACCGGGCGCTTGACGGCGCTGATGCTGCAAGGTTTTTAACGGCTTTGACAGAGTATTTGGAGAGCTTCAGCACTAACGTTCAAGTGAGCTAGATGTGCGCTTGCACTCAGCGCTGTAATACATTAGAAACAAGGTGACTAAAATGATATATGATTTGATTATAATAGGCGGGGGACCCGGAGGGTATATGGCAGCAGAACGGGCCGGTCATGCCGGGTTTAAGGTTTTGCTTATTGAGAAACGGGCTCTCGGCGGGGTTTGCCTGAACGAGGGGTGCATACCGTCGAAGGCTTTGCTGCACAGTGCGAAGGTCCTTGATTATACCAGACATGGAAAGGATTACGGGGTAAATATAGAAGCTGCTTCGGGAAGCATTATAAGGCTGGACCATAAGTTTGTCATCGCACGTAAAAACAAAGTGGTTGATACACTTGTTAACGGCGTAAAGGCTCTGATGAAGGCAAATAAGGTAACGGTTGCTTACGGCGAGGCAAGCATCATTGACAGCACACATGTCAGTGTTGGCGGCGAGGTCTACAGCGGCAACCGTTTATTGATTGCGACAGGTTCTGTGCCGGTTATTCCGCCTATCGATGGTATTGATGACGGTCTCGGAAAGGGTTTCATACTGACAAGCCGGGAGATTCTGGATTTGGAAAAAATCCCGAAAAGCCTTGTTGTTGTGGGCGGCGGCGTGGTCGGGCTGGAAATGGCTTCGTATTTCAACTCAGCCGGTTCCAAGGTGACAGTAATTGAGATGCTTCCAAATATCGCGGGTGCAATTGATGCTGAGATATCAGCTTTGCTTTTGAAAAGCTACCGGGAGAAGGGTATTGAGTTTTTGCTTGACACACGGGTCACTTCATTCGCAAAAGGCTCGGTTGTTTATGATGGCGGGAGCATTAAAGCTGATAAGATTCTGCTTTCTATCGGGCGTAAGCCGTTGATTGACGGGTTCGGGTTAGAAAACATCGGTCTTGTTACAGAGAGCGGGGCTGTAAAGACTGATTCGTTTGGTTTGACAAGCTTGCCAAACGTATATGCCGTCGGCGATGTAAACGGCAGGTACATGCTGGCTCACGCCGCATATCGCGAGGCGGAGGTCGCTGTCAATCATATGCTCGGAAAGCGCGATATCATGCGGTACGATGCGGTTGCGTCGGTTATTTATACCTCTCCCGAGGTTGCATATGCCGGTGAAACCGAAGAGTCCGCCAAAGTGCGCGGAATAGATTACGCCGCCGTAACCGTACCCATGCTTTACAGCGGGCGGTATGTAGCTGAGAATACGGCTGCGGACGGGGTTTGTAAAATCATTATTGATAAAAAGTTTCGTAATATAACCGGCGTGCATTTGTATGGAAGCTATGCATCGGAGATAATTGCGAGTGCTTGTCTTATGATAGAGATGGAAATGTGTGTTGAGGATGTTCAAAAAATCATTTTCCCGCATCCGACGGTGAGCGAGATTATACGCGAAGCGGTTTTTAGATTGTAAAGGAGTTATTGTAATGCCAAAGTGTCAGGTTATGGATCCTAATGAGGTTAGGAAAAGCGGTTTTATCAAGTTCAATGATATTCCGGTAAATCAATACAAAAAGACTGTCTCTGATGAAAAGAGCAGATTTTCAAATGCTGATTTTATCAGGATTTACCATGATATGGCTCTTATTCGCGAGTTTGAGTCCATGCTGTATTCCATAAAGACAACCAATGCTTACAACGGCGTGGATTACAATAATCCCGGTCCTGCTCACCTTTCGCTCGGTCAGGAGGCTTCGGCTGTCGGTCAGGCATATCTGCTTGATGAAAATGATTACATTTTCGGTTCTCACCGCAGCCATGGCGAGATTCTTGCAAAGGGGCTATCATGCATTCATAAAATGGACGATAAGACTCTTTTGTCCATTATGGAGGAGTTTTTTGGAGGTGCTATTTTAAAGGTCGTTGAGGATAAGCAAAAGGATGTAAAGAAGCTTGCTGTCGATTTTCTCGTTTATGGCGCTCTTGCGGAGATTTTTGCGCGGGAAACCGGCTTTAACAAGGGGCTTGGCGGCTCGATGCATGCATTTTTCACACCGTTCGGCATCTATCCCAACAATGCCATCGTCGGCGGTAGCGGCACTATCGCCATGGGGTCTGCGTTGTTTAAGAAGGTCAACCGCAAAAAAGGTATTGTTATATCCAACATCGGCGATGCTTCTATGGGCTGCGGCCCTGTATGGGAGGCGTTGAACATGGCTGCCATGGACCAGTACAACCTGCTGTGGGAGGAGGGTTATAAAGGCGGTCTTCCGATTATCTTTAACTTCTTCAACAATCTTTACGGCATGGGTGGTCAGACAATAGGCGAGACGATGGGGTATAATATGCTTGCCCGTGTCGGCGCTGCAATCAATCCGGAGCAAATGCATTCGGAGCGTGTGGACGGGTTTAACCCGCTCGCAGTTATTGATGCCATGCGCCGTAAGATTGAGTTAATTAAGACCGGCAAAGCTCCGGTATTTCTCGACACTATAACTTACCGTTTTACCGGACATTCCCCGTCCGACAGCGGTAGTTATCGCACAAAAGAAGAGGTTGAGCTTTGGCAGGAGCAGGATTCGCTTATTGTCTACGGCAGGGAGCTTGTCGATGCGGGTATTTGCGCATCCGGTTTGTTGGATGGAATATTGACTGATGTAAAGGAATTGATGACAAAGGTATGCAAGCTTTCTATAGACGACGTGGTATCGCCAAGAATAAAGCCTGAGCAAGTCGGAAAGCTGATGTTTTCCAATGTGAAGGTTGAAAAAATGGAGGACCGCACTCCTGACGTTTTATCTCAAAAGGATGAGAACCCGCGTGTTCAGCAAATCGCAAGGAAGGTCAGATATGCTTACGATGAAAATGGCAAGCCTGTTTCCAAGAACAAGCTCTATCAATTGCGCGACGGGATTTTTGAGGCGATAATCGATAAGTTTTACATCGACCCGACCCTTGTTGCATATGGCGAGGATAACCGTGACTGGGGCGGCGCTTTTGCCGTTTACAGAGGGCTTACCGAGGCTCTTCCCTACCACAGGTTCTTTAACTCCCCGATTTCCGAAGCCGCCATTGTCGGCAGCGCTGTGGGATATGCACTTTCGGGCGGGCGAGCAATCGTTGAGCTGATGTACAGCGATTTCATAGGCCGGGCCGGTGATGAGGTTTTCAATCAGCTTTCAAAGTGGCAGTCTATGAGTGCGGGTGTTTTAAAAATGCCCGTTGTTCTGCGCGTTTCCGTCGGTTCTAAGTATGGAGCGCAGCACTCACAGGACTGGACTTCGCTGATAGCACATATTCCCGGTTTAAAATGTGTGTTCCCCGCTACTCCCTACGATGCCAAGGGGTTAATGAACTCGGCTTTAAGCGGCACCGATCCGGTTGTTTTCTTTGAGAGTCAGCGGATTTATGATATTGGCGAGCAGTTTGTTAAATCCGGTGTACCTGAGGGGTATTATGAGATACCCATCGGTGAACCGGATGTAAAGCTTCAAGGAGACGATATTACAATTCTGACAATCGGCGCCACCTTGTATCCCGCACTTGATGCCGCAAAGCGCCTTAAGGAGACTTTCGGGCTTTCCGCCGAGGTTATTGACGCCCGTTCTATTGTTCCGTTTGATTTTGAGAAGGTGCTTGCCAGCGTAAGGAAGACCGGGAAGATTGTTCTCGCGTCCGACGCTTGTGAGAGGGGTTCTCACATAAAGGATTTGGCTCATTCTATCACAGAGCTTGCTTTTGATTTCCTTGATGCGCCGCCTGTAACGGTCGGGTCAAGGAATTGGATTACCCCGGCTTATGAGCTGGAGGAGTTTTTCTTCCCGCAAGCTGATTGGATAATCGATGCTATCCATCAAAAAATCATGCCGCTATCAGGGCATGTTCCGAAAAATAATTTCACTGAAATTGAGCAGCTCAGACGCAGCAAAGCGGGGGTATAGCCATCAACGCGTACCCAAACCTACAGCCTGTCCACTGATCTACAACCCGCTCAGCAGCTTATATATAAGTGCCACAGCTTCTTCATACTCGCCTGTCAGCTTGTACTGGAGGAGCTTCACTATTGATTCATCCAGTTCAGGGTCGTGGGTGACTTTAAGGAGGTTTTTCAAGGTTTCGTTTATTATCTGGGCGTCGAAGTTGTCAAATGCGTCTTTGAGTATGAGGAGGTCCGCTTTTATCGCGTCTGCATCGGCAGATGCGAGCTTTTTCTTTTTTTCCGTTGTTTTCAGGTAATCGCTTATATTCTTAACAATGGTCTCAAGCTTTGTTAAAAATGTACCTGTGTTCTTATAAATGAAATCGGCATCCATGCGAGATCCCGCTGTTTCCAACGCTCTTGCCGCAGTTTCTATTCCTTCCGCTCCGATGCTTGCAGATGAGCTTTTTAATGCATGGACATAAGTCGTCAGTAAATCAAGATTATTATCATCCAGGCACGCTTTGATTTCTCCGATTTTAACAGTTCCGTCATCACGGTACGCGGCGAGGATTTCAAGATAATTCTCAAACGATCCTCCCGTCATAATGATACCCTTGCCTACATCAATCCCGGCAATGCTGATTGCCGATCCCGCCTTGCTTCCCGAATCTGAGTCTGTTGCAAGTTTTGGCTCAAGCTGCTTTTCCTTTGGAATCCACTTCTTCAAAACCGTATTGAGCATCGCGGTGTCTACCGGCTTTGACAGGAAATCGTTCATATCGTTTGCCAACAGCTTCTCCCTTGTGCCGGATACTGCATTGGCTGTGAGCGCAATAATCGGGACTGCTGTATAATACGGGTCATCGGCCCCCATCTCCCTTATCCGCTTTGTTGCTTCCATTCCGTCCATTTCGGGCATCATATGGTCCATAAGCACTAAGTCATACCGTGCGGATGATATCGCTTCTATCGCTTCGGCTCC
>Ga0123356_10003319_pt1 | contig 16888 bp, 10 predicted proteins | sample TergutEmb28metaG_2_FD_92546 | JGI IMG/M metagenome (GOLD analysis project Ga0123356, IMG submission 92546) | Embiratermes neotenicus P3 segment gut microbial communities from Petit-Saut dam, French Guiana - Emb289 P3 | ecosystem: Host-associated > Arthropoda: Insects > Digestive system > Gut ...
AACTACAGCTATTATGTACTGGAAAAGAAAAGGCGCTATGAAGAACAAATGGAAAAATACGAGCGTGAGCAGGCAGAGTCAAAAAGGCTCCATGCATCTGCGGACAGGCTGCAGCAATGGGGTACCGGCAACAGTCAGTTAATGAAGAAATCATTTGCGGTCAGGACCCGTGCCGAGCGAGCTGTAAAAACCGACAGACCCGACAGAGATAAAACTATGCGGGCGAAGTTCACGCAGCGTGAGTTCCGTGGTGATGAGGTGCTGCTCATCAAGGGACTGACAAAAACCTATAGCGGGCAGAAGCTTATCGATATAGATGAGCTTTTGGTGCAGGGAGGAGAACGAATAGCTATCATCGGAGACAACGGAACAGGGAAAACAACACTTGTTAAAATCATTATGGATGAAGAGAAGCCTGACTCAGGGTTTGCAAGGCGCGGACCATCCGTAAAAACGGCATATCTGCCGCAAATCATTCGATTTGACAATCCTAATCGTTCAATACTGGACACATTGATATATGATCAAAACGAGAGTCCGCAAACAGCAAGAAACAGACTGGGGTCATACCTATTTTCTGGCGAAGAGGTCTTTAAGCATGTGGGAGACTTATCAGGCGGGGAAAAGAGCCGTCTGCGGTTATGTATGCTTATGAATAGCGATATAAACCTGCTTATACTTGATGAACCAACAAACCATCTTGACCTCGATTCACGCGAGTGGATAGAAGAAGCAGTTTCACAGTATGATGAAACACTTTTATTCATCTCACATGACAGGTATTTTATAAACAGATTCGCCACACGCATATGGGCTCTTGAAGACGGGATATTCACAGATTTTGAAGGAACTTATGAGAAGTATATCGAGAAACGTGGGGTTTTATCTCAACTCGCCGCAGCAGATATGGGCAGCGATTTAAAAAGCCGTATAAAGCAAAAAAAGAAGACCTCTGCACATCAGGATAAGAAGATCAAACCGTCCGATGCACAAAAGGAACTTAGGAGATTAGAACGCGATATTGAGAAACTCGAAATAGGGATTGAGAATGTCAGGAATCTAAAAACAGAGCACTCGACCGATTACGAGAAATTAATGGAGTTAGACGAGCAGGAGCAGCAGCTTCAAGACGAACTGGACGATTTACTGTTAGATTGGGAACGTTCTCTCTCGGCTTGTGAAGGGCGCAAATAAAACGGCTCCAACTCTACAGCCGGTATAGGCTCCGAGTTCATAGCGGCTAGAGCGACACCATAAGCCGTCTGATAACGCAGTAATTCCGGTGCATCACGGTAATTGGATAGTTCGCCAAAACTCTTACATACCGTGGCACCATCACCCACAAGCATAACAGGTTGGCTAAAAGTGCGTAATTCATTTGCAAGATCCTCAAGTGAAATTGCACGATCATCACTGAGTCTGACAGGTGTACCATCAGACCACTCAAATAAAGCATTATAGACCTGGCTGCGCCGTGCATCCATGACCGGACAAAGAATTATACCCGGCTGATTGATCTGGTAAGCCATAGCTTCAAGTGTTGATATACCACAGACGGGAATATCCAGTCCCCAGGCAAGACCCTTTGCCGCAGAGACCCCTATCCTGACACCTGTAAAGGAGCCGGGACCGCTTGAGACAGCAATAAGACCGATATCGGCAGGTACTATATCCAGATTCTTTAGTAAAGACTCGGCCAAAGCAAGTAACGTACGGCTGTGTGAAAAGCCATTGTTTTGAAAGTACTGCCCCAGGAGAGTACCGTTATCCCCCTCTTCGGGTGCTTTGTATACAGCAACAGACACAGGTTTTGCAGATGATTCTATTGCCAAAATCAGCATAACGTGTCGACTCCCTCTGTAATAATTTCCAAACGGCGTTTGTTTTCATCAAGAGTTTCAAGGTTTACAACTATGGCGTCCGGCGAGAAAGCACCGGGCACCTTTTCACTCCATTCAACGACACAAACACCACAGCGGTCATGGTAATCTTCCCACCCTATATCGAAAAGCTCGTTTTCGCTCTCAAGACGATACATATCAAAATGAAAAAGCGGAATACTCCCGGGATACTCATTTACTATAGTAAACGTTGGACTTGACACACACATGCCAATACCAAGACCGGATGCGATCCCGCGGGTGAAAGCAGTTTTTCCCGCACCAAGCTCACCGTATAATGCCACAACAGCACCGGGTTTGAGCATACGCCCCAGCTTCTCACCCTCGCGAATGGTTTCGTCTTCACTGTTTGTGATGATCGTCATTATGACTCCTTAGTTTGTACATATTGCTCAGTACACAGGGTAGCCTATGACAGGCAGTTTGGACCGATTTTTTGTGAGAGTAGGGCGACAAGACCCGTTCCGAGCAAAAAAGCGGGACAAATTGTCTGTTATGGGCGTAGATATGTATAGTCTATCACGATTTACTAATATAGAAAAGGGCATATTTGCACAATCAGTTGGAAAATGGTAGAATGACTTGCAGTTAATTTAGCTCGAAGGTACAGAAAAATGACAGTAATAGTGACTATTTACAGAGCGGCGATCCGGTTCCTTCGTGAAGCGGATATGTTTCTGTTTCTGCTCAGTCTTGCCAGCTCGATATATGGGATCATCCTTATAAGCAGCATAGTCAGAAACTTTGACACCGGAAATAACGAAGTAGCTGTCCAGCTAGGTGCCATGGTCATCGGGATAGTTCTCTTTGTACTTTTTTCCTACATAGACATAGATATTATTGCAGACAAATCCAGATTTCTGTTTCTATTTAGCATTCTACTTATATCAACGTTGCTAATATGGGGCGTCGGAGGAGATGAAGTCTACGGACGACGTGCATGGCTTAGATTTTTCGGAATTGGAATTCAACCCGCCGAGATTACAAAAGTTCCGTTTATAATCATCATTGCAAGAATGATCGTAAATTTTAAGGAACGTAAATCGATCAACTCGATCATATCGATAGTGCAGATATTTATTGTATTTGCGGTTATGTTTGTTTTTGTTTTGATCATATCCGAGGACATGGGCACTGCCCTGGTCTACTTCGGGATTCTGGTTATTATGCTTTTTGCAGGTGGGATAAAGCTGCGGTGGTTTGCGATTGGCGCGGCTTTATTAATAGCATTGACCCCTTTGATTTGGGATAATTTCTTAAGCGTAAAGCAAAGAGACAGGATACTTGCGCCCTTTATGCCTGATGTGATCGATCCGAACCGGACAGGAGTACTCTGGCAGCCTGCACAGAGTGTGGAGGCGATAGCGACAGGCGGATGGACAGGGCAGGGAATAGGTAACGGCAGATTGACACAGTCGGGTGGCATACCCGCACAGCATACTGACTTTGTGTTCTCTGCAGCGGGTGAGGAGCTTGGTTTCGTTGGGTGTTTGCTGATAATAGCACTTTTGGTAACGATCATCGTCAGATGTGTAAATGTCGGACTAAAATCAAATAATCCACTTGGAATGCTCGTCTGCATAGGAGTTGCCGCAATGCTTATAACTCAGATGCTTGAAAATATCGGCATGTCCTTAGGATTGATGCCGGTCATCGGGATCACACTCCCGTTTTTCAGCTACGGCGGATCTTCATTAGTAACATGTTTTGCGGCTATGGGGATAGTGTCGGGGATAAAAATGCGCCCGAAACCGGCAAGATTCAGGAATCTGTAGAAATAATTTTAAACAATATAAAGGGTTTTTCCTTTCTCCTGCGTATTATAAATATAGAGTATTAAATCGGGAGATACACAGTATATGGAAAACCCAAGAGAAGTTCGTGAGGCGCTTGAGGGACAAATGCTGTCACCACAGGCGTCTTTTGCCGCTCGCTCTCATGGACGTGAGCGGGAAGAAGAAGAGTGTGTTATACGAACCTGTTACCAGCGTGATATCGACAGGATAATTCATTGTAAGACGTTTCGCCGCCTGAAACACAAAACGCAGGTATTCCTGAGTCCGGAAGGAGATCACTACAGAACAAGGCTTACACATACACTTGAAGTCGCACGTATCAGCAGGACGATCGCACGCGCACTACGGCTCAATGAGGATCTCGCCGAAGCCATTGCACTTGCACATGATTTCGGACACACCCCGTTCGGTCATGCGGGAGAGCGGGCACTTAATGAGATAATGATCAATGATGGCGGATTTAAGCATAATGAGCAGAGTCTCAGGATAGTTGAGTGTATTGAGTTAAACGGCAAAGGCTTAAATCTTACTTATGAGACAAAAGATGGTGTATTATGCCATACGGGCGATAAAAAACCGGACACACCGGAAGGTAAAGTTGTTAGGATAGCAGACAGGATAGCATATATAAACCATGACCTCGATGACGCAATCAGAGGCGGTATACTGCGTGAGACAGAGGTGCCGGAGGAAATCTTGTGTGCACTCGGAGCCAAACATGGCGAAAGGATAAACACACTAATACTCGATTTGATCAAAGAAAGCGAGATATGCAAAGATATCAAACTGAGCCCGCCGATAGAGTTCGTATTTGAGACATTTCGCGATTTCATGTACAAAAACGTATACCTGAACATGAAAGCGAAAAGTGAAGAAAACAAGGTTTTTGGTATTGTTAATGAAATATTCCGCTATTATCACAAAACACCGGATGAACTGCCCGAAGAATACCGGCTTGTGTCAATAAAAGACGGACTCAAACGCGCTGTCTGTGACTATATATCCGGTATGACGGACAAGTACGCCGTGTTTATTTATGAAAAGCTTTTTATACCCGAAGCGTGGCAGGTAAGGTGATTTTTCATGGCTATACCGGATAGTTTTTTAGATGAGCTTATAAGCAGGACCGATATAACGGAACTTGTAGGTGGATATGTACGTCTGACTAAAAAGAGCGGCGCGAACATGTTTGGTCTTTGCCCTTTCCATAGTGAGAAAACGCCATCATTTACGGTCAACTCGGAAAAACAGATATACCATTGTTTCGGTTGCGGAAAAGGCGGCGGTGCGATCGGTTTTATAAAAGAGATAGAGAATCTTCCTTTTCGCGACGCTGTGGAGTTCTTAGCGGGAAAAGCAGGCATGACAGTGCCCGAAGAAGAAGGGCAGGCAGAGATAACCAACAGGCGCAAGCGTATTCTGGAACTCAACCGTGAAGCAGCAAGGCATTTTCATTCGATGCTTTCATCACCACCGGGAGAGTCTGCCAGAGATTATCTGGCAAATCGCGGAATAACCAAAGCGAGTGTTACCCGCTTTGGTATAGGGGTTGCACCGGATGAGTGGAGTTTACTGCTTGACTCTATGACGGTAAAAGGGTACACAAAACAAGAACTCATAGACGCCGGTTTATGCAGACATGGGAAAAAAAGTGACGGAGCGTATGATTTTTTCCGCAACAGGCTAATGTTTCCGGTCATAGATGTGCGCGGGAATGTAATAGGGTTTTCCGGAAGACGGCTTGATACCGAAAAAGACTATAAGTATATCAACTCGCCCGATACTGTAGTGTTTACCAAGAGCAGAAATTTATTTGGACTCAATATCGCAAAAAAATCAAAAGCGGGAATGCTGGTTCTTGTTGAAGGCAACATTGATGTCGTTATGTTACATCAGGCGGGTTTAGATTGTGCGGTTGCACCACTCGGAACCGCCTTTACCTCTGAACAATCACGGCTGATAACGCAGTATACGGAGAATATCATCATTGCTTTCGACTCTGACGAGATGGGTAAAAAAGCGACCCTACGAGCCTTGTCATTACTTGAAAAAACAGGTAAAAATGTAAAGGTTGTTGATTTGGGGACATCGGGAGACCCCGACGATTTCATAAGAAAACACGGAGCCGATGCTTTTAAAGTTTTGCTTGGACGCAGTGAGAGCCACATTGAATATCGTCTGCTGGCTATCATGAACACGTGCAATATGAGCACAGACGAAGGACGTCTGGTTTATCTTGCATCGGCGACAGAGCTGCTGTCAGAAATAAAAAATGAACCCGAGCGGGAGATATATTCTGAAAAAGTAGCCCGGGCAGCGGGTGTTTCGACGGAATCCATAAAAAATGAAATCCTTAAGAAACTGAAAATAAAAAGAGGGCAACAAAAAAAAGATTTTGAAAAAAATGTTGTACGTCCGAGAGCTGATGTCCAACCTGCAAGCAGGGAATTGCGTTATGCCAATGAACTTTCCGCCGTTGCCGAAGAAGGCATAATAAGATGTCTGGTACGTGATCCGACGCTGATGAAAACCACAGCAGAAACAGGGTTCTCAAATGAGGAGTTTACTTCTCCTTTTCTTGCGAAGGTATATGAGATACTGGAAAAACGTATATCCGGGGGCAGAGAAGTCAGCGAAGCGCTTATAGTATCGGAGCTTGAATCAGGTGAGGCTTCACAATTAACGATCATAATGCAAAAACCCGAATCAATGCCACACGGAGATAAAATTATAAGTGAGTATATTGAGAAGGTACGGGCTGAGAGGCTAAAAACACAAGTCCCGGACGAGAAAATACTTCTTGAGATAAAAAGATTTAAAGAAATGAAAACACCGGAGGTAAGTGGAAAAAATGGAAAATAATATACATGATGAACTTGACGCTATAGCGCAGGAGACTGAGAACAGCAACGAGTACCCTGAAAAAACACAAGAACAGTACAATGAGGAGCGCCTTAATGCACTTGTGGAAGAAGGGAAAAAGCGTGGCAGCTTAAGCTCAAAGGAACTACTCGATGTTCTTGAGGATATGAACCTTGAGCAAGACCAAATAGACAAGTTCTATGACACACTGGAAAACCTGAACATCGATACGACCGAGACAGAAGAAGTAAGTTTTGTGCCGCCGGATAGCGAAGCTCCGGAAATCGAAGAGCTACAGGAGATAGAAACACTTGCCGAAGACGAGATCATCGACCCTGACACCCTGGTAGATAATTTCAGTATTGACGATCCTGTCCGTATGTATCTGAAAGAAATCGGCAAGGTTAATCTGCTGACCACAGAAGAAGAGATAGAACTGGCAACAAAAATGGCACTTGGAGACAGTGAAGCAAAGAGGCAAATGGCAGAAGCAAATCTGAGGCTTGTTGTCAGTATTGCAAAACGGTATGTCGGACGCGGAATGCTCTTTTTGGATCTTATTCAAGAGGGGAATCTGGGGCTCATTAAAGCTGTTGATAAATTTGATTATACAAAAGGGTATAAGTTTTCTACTTACGCAACATGGTGGATACGTCAGGCAATAACAAGAGCTATTGCAGACCAGGCGCGTACAATAAGAATTCCTGTCCACATGGTTGAAACGATAAATAAAGTCATGCGTATTTCCCGTCAGTTACTACAGGAACTGGGTCATGACCCGACTCCGGAGGAAATCGCCGAAGATATGGGAATGCCGGTGGAAAAAGTCCGTGAAATACTTAAAATCGCACAGGAACCGGTATCACTTGAAACCCCGATAGGTGAGGAAGAAGATAGTCACCTGGGCGACTTCATCCCCGATGAGGATGCATCGGAACCTGCGGAAGCGGCATCATTTACACTACTTAAGGAACAGCTCTCAGGAGTCCTCAAAACCTTGACCCCACGTGAAGAAAAAGTGCTCAGGTTGAGATTTGGCATAGAAGACGGTCGCACCAGGACACTTGAAGAAGTGGGCAGAGAGTTTAATGTAACTAGAGAGAGAATACGACAGATAGAAGCAAAAGCCTTGAGAAAACTCCGCCATCCGAGCAGAAGTAAAAAACTAAAGGATTTCTTATTCCCTTAACAGAGGAAAACGAGATGATATAGTCAGAGGTAGTTATGCAAACACTAGGCATTAATGTAGGCTCAACAAGCCTGAAGATGGTGCTCACGATCGACGGACAGCCGGTATGGAATGCAGTCAGTATACATGAGGGAGATTTTTCGACAGCAGCAATGAAGCTGCTGGAAAAAGGAAACATACCATCAGGGATCAAGGCATTAATAACAGGTAATGAAGCTCGCTCCATGTTTAACGTGTCAGGAACATTGGAGCCGCTTTGCGTGGAGGCAGCTCTTAAAAACCTGAATATCGATGCGGATGCCGTAGTAAGTATGGGCGGAGAAGATCTTATAGTCTATTCTCTTGATAACGGAAAGATCGTAAACAGTTTTTCCGGTAACAAGTGCGCTTCAGGCACGGGTGAGTTCCTAAAGCAACAGCTTGCTCGTATGGATATGAAACTGGAAGACATTGAAAACATCCCGGAATCTTCAAAAGTCTACGGTATCTCAACCCGCTGTTCTGTATTTATGAAGAGCGATTGTACACATAAACTCAATAAGCGGGAAGCGACAAAATACGATATTGTACTCTCACTGTCTCACGTTATGGCAGTAAAGGTGATTGATTTTCTAAAACGGGCAAAAGTCACATCGGGCAAAGTAGTACTGACAGGCGGAATCACCCGCAATAATCATATAACACGATTTATAAAAGAAGGAGCACCGGACATAGAATTTGTCATCCCGGAAACTGCTTCTGTTTTTGAAGCTCTGGGAGCAGCGCTTCTGGCTTCGGATCTCGGCAGCCCGTTGCCGATAACAAAACAACTTATCAGACCAAGTGAAGTACAGTTCGAAACATTGGGTAACCTGCGGGACTGGGAATCAAAGGTTCGTGTGTTTGAGGAGCCCGACGGTAAAGTCCATGCCGGCGGTCAGTACATATTAGGTGTGGATGGAGGTTCTACAACAACAAAAGTTTGTCTGGTCGACATAAAAACAGACGAGGTCGTTGCAAGCCACTATGGGAGAACTCATGGGGATCCCGTAAAAGCCTTAAAGGAATGTATGAGGATCATACAGGACAAAATCGTGGCTGATACCGGCTTTAAAGATATTGATATACGTCTTGTCTCCACAACCGGTTCCAGCAGGGAGATCCTCGGAGTATTTCTGGAAACACGCGGAGTTTATAATGAGATCATCGCCCATTCGGTAGGCACAACCTTTTATGACCCGGATGTGGAAACCATTTTTGAAGTAGGTGGTCAGGACGCCAAGTACGTTTTGCTCAAAAACGGCGTGCCTATCGACTATGCCATGAATGAAGCATGTTCCGCGGGGACGGGTTCATTTCTTGAAGAAAGCGCGGCGGGAGATCTTTCCATCTATAGCGATAAGGACATAGGTCCCATCGCACTTAATGCAAATGCACCCCTTAAGTTCGGTGAGCACTGTTCGGCTTTTATTAATAGTGATATACGAAAGGCAATTCAGCAAGGCGCAAGCCGTGAGGATATTACCGCCGGGATCGTATGCTCCATCGTAGCTAACTACCTTAACCGTGTTGTAGGAAACCGCACAATTGGCGGCAAGGTTTTTCTTCAAGGTGGAGTAGCAAAAAACCCGGCTGTCCCTCCGGCGTTTGCGATGCTTCTTAATAAGGAAATTCTTGTACCGCCATCGCCGGAGCTAATGGGCTGCTTTGGAGTAGCCTTGCTTGCAAAGAAAAAACATGCAGAAGGTCTTCTGGATGAAGTTAGAGTTAATATAGACCGGCTTCTTTCCCGGGAAATAGAATATGAAAGAGTGTTTAATTGTTTGTCTTGTGAGAATTTATGCCCGATACAGGTGCTCAAACTGGGAGACCAAAAGATAATGTTTGGCGGCCGTTGCAATAAGTATGCGAATATGCGCAAGACTGTCAAAGATGTACCGGTATTTGATTATATAGAGCGGCGGCAGAAACTCTTATTTGAAGATTTTGCCGCGCCTGCCAATGGGAATCCTGATGCCGCAAATACATCAGCGAAGCGGGATTTCGTCGTCGGAATACCAAGAGCACTATCCATTCACACGCTTTATCCATTATACTCGTGGTTTTTCTACAATCTGGGTATTAAGACTATCCTTTCAACAGATGTACCGCACGAGGGTGTGGCGCGTGCGGAAGCAGGTTATTGCTTCCCGGCAGAGATAGCACACGGAGCTGTGCAGGATTGTCTGGACAAAGGCGCGGACTATGTGCTGCTGCCGCATTTCAGGGATATGCCCAGTTATGAGGAAGATGTACATGCCAACTTCTGCCCCCTGACACAGAGCCTTCCGTATTATATTGAAAAGGCATTCCCGGATGTTGACAAAAGCAAATGGATCCCACTTGTGGTGAGCTTTAAGTTTGGTGATGAAAAAGCCCTTGAGCTCTTCCAAACCATAGGGGAGAAGCTTGGCATTGGCAGCACGGAAGTTAGGCAGGCTTTTGAAAAGGCGCTGGAAAAACAAAAGGATTACTTTATAGCAGCTAAAATACTCGGGAAGGAAGCTCTGGAAGATGCGCGAAAAGCAAACAGACCGGTGATCGCTTTGCTCGGAAGGGCATATAACGCATTTACACCCGAAGCGAATATGGGAATACCCAAAAAGTTTACTACCAGAGGATATTCCATAATTCCTTTCGATATCCTGCCATTTGAAAACGAAAAGATATTCCCTAATATGTACTGGTACTACGGTCAGGAGGATGTCAAATCCGCAACGCTGCTAAAAAATGAGGAGAATATTTACCTCACATACATAACAAATTTCTCATGTGCACCCGATTCATTTATCCTTCACTACATAAAATGGATCATGGGCCAAAAACCATTTATGGTGCTGGAACTTGATACACACTCCGCAGATGCCGGGATCGATACCAGAGTAGAAGCATTTCTCGATGTTATAGACGGATACAGGGACAAAAAAAGCGGCATTGAAAGTGAGTCTTATGACAACGGCTGGCGCTTTATCAACGAGAAAAAACCGGACGGCAGTTTTGATCTGCGTGTAGATAATGTAAAAACCGGAGAAAAGGTACCTATACAAGGAAATAAGCGCGTCAAAGTGCTCCTTTCAAACATGGGAGATATATCTACTAAATATATCGGTGCTGCTATGAGAAGTCAGAAGGTCGGCACCGAGGTATTGCCCGTTGCTACAAGCAAAACAGTCATGGTAGCCCGTGCTCATGCGTCGGGCAAGGAATGCGTGCCGAGCCATCTGGTTCTCGGCTCTGCATTGGAATTTATATGGAGTGATAAGTACCGCAAAGATGAGTTATATCTGCTTTTTGTGCCGATAACGGAAGGCCCGTGCAGGACAGGCCAGTACTTCGTTTATTACGAAAATCTGTTTAAGGACATGCGTCTGGAAAATGTGGTTGTGTTTATTCTTTCCGCGGAAAACTCCTACAATGAACTAGGCACAGGTTTTTCAAGAGAAATGTGGAAGGGTATTGTACTCTCAGACTACCTGAAGGATATGCAAAACTCTTTGAGAACAACAGCCGTGGAGCCGGTATCGGCTATTGCAGAATTCGAGAAGTCGTGGACCAGGCTTATAGATGTAGTTGAACACAGACCAAAAGATATATGGAAAGAGCTTAAAAACGTTGCCGACGATGTCAAAAGGATCCCGCTTAAAATGAAAGTGACCGATTGTCCGAAGGTGATTATTGTAGGCGAGATTTATGTGCGCCGCGATGATTTTGCCGTGGGAGAGTTGACCGATCTTATGAGCGCAAGGGGAATAGTAGTAAAGGTTGCAGGAATATCCGAATGGATACACTATCTTGATTTTGTACGGGATTACGACCTGAACAAACTGATAAGGCTCCGTAAACGCGGGACGCGAATATTCTCCGAACCCTGGATAGAACTTAAAAAGCTAAAAATAGAAAAATGGTGGAAGCATTCGGTCGAGAAAAAAGTTTTGTCTATCCTCGGTCCGACAGGACTCATCCCGGAGACACCTCATGATATGAATGTCATCATGAAGTATTCAAGGGAGCAGTTTGTGAACTTGGAACTACAGTCGGAGATTTCTGTCTCTGTTGGTTGCGCCGCAGCCGCAATGGAGGCAGGTTACTCAGGTGTAGTAAACATCGGACCGTTTGCGTGCCTGATCGGACGAGTCATAGAAGGTATCTATACGCCGTGGGCCCGAGAGCGCAATTACCCTGCACTTTCGGTGGAAGTAGACGGAAACATCCTACCCCCGAACATAGTAAACAAACTAAACATCTTCATGGTAAACGTCCTGCGCTTCAAAGGCGGCACCAACCTTACAAGCCTCATAGACGAAGCGGAACAGATCAAACCAAAGCCATGATTAGGCTGCAATCCAGTCACCGCCACGTTGCTATTGACAACAGATTTTGCCTATTGTAAAATATAGCCCACTGATTTGGACGATTAGCTCAGCTGGTAGAGCTTCCGCTTGACGTGCGGAAGGTCGGGGATTCGAGTTCCTCATCGTCCACCAGACCAGGAAGCCATTGCAATGCAATGGCTTTCGTAGAAACAGGAGGTAAACTATGCAGAATATTCAATATATTAAAGTAACAGCAAAAGACGGAGCTGAAATCCCTGTAATTACATACAATATTGAAGAAAACGATAAAAAAGGTATTGTTATAGTCTGCCATGGTTTCGGAGAGCATGCCGGTGCGTATCTTGAGCATGCCGGTCGGTTGTGGCAGGGAAATTATGCAAGTGTGATCCTCGATCAGCGCGGTCATGGAAAACCACCCGAAGGCGCAAAAAGATGGCATGGAGTGATTCCTTCATATCAATGCTTTATAGATGATATCGTCTCTGTGACAGAAGCTGTCAGGAAAATGGCGCCGGACACACCAATTGCCATTTATGGTCATAGCATGGGCGGCAATATAGTTATCAACACACTACTTCGTTTGCCGCCTGAGCAAGCCTCCGGATATTTTTGTGCGGTATTTGAATCTCCGTGGTTGGACTTATACGATCCCCCCAATGCGTTTACACTTGGTCTGATAAGATTCTTAAATCGTATTGCACCCAACTTCAGGCATTACAGGAAACTAAAGCATGACGATCTTTCAGGAGACGCGGAGAAGAAAAAAGGATACTCAAGAGATCCGTACTACCACGGTTTTCTTTCCATGCGTATGCTCACAGGGATCATGGACGGCTGCACCTATGCTATGGAGAATGCATCAAGGCTGCCTGTCAAGTCATTTATGGCTTATGCCGATGATGAACTGGTCGTTGATAAAAAGGCGATATTTGAGTTCACTGAAAGAGCCGGAAACATGGTGACAATAAAGGAATATTCATCAAAACATGCGATATATAACGATGTAAACCGTGAACAGTACTGCCGTGACTTTGTATCATTTCTTGACTCAAACCTGTAACCGGATGAGTTTAACCCAAAATCAAAGGAGTTGATCTCTTGCTTGATGTGGCTATAGTAGGCTGCGGAATAGTAGGTGCAGCGGTTGCTTATGAGCTCTCGCGTTATGACTTAAAAGTAGTTGTTTTGGAACGTGAAAACGATGTAGCAATGGGAGCTACAAAAGCCAACAGTGCAGTGATCCATGCAGGGTATGACCCGACACCGGGTACCCTGATGGCAAAACTCGATGTGGAAGGTGCACTCCTGGCAAAAGAGCTGTGTGAGAAGCTTGATGTCCCGTACAAGCACTGTGGTGCACTGGTTCTGGCACTTTCCGATGAGGAAGTCGCAATCATACAGCATCTGTATAAGCAAGCACAGGATAATGATGTTGAAGGTGTTACGGTTTTATCAAAAAAGGAGATATTAGAGCTGGAACCAAATGTCAGCGATAAAGTCGTTACGGCTCTTCATGCCTCCACAGCCATGATCGTCGATCCTTGGGAGTATACACTCGCACTTGCAGAAACTGCAGTCAGAAACGGTGTGGAAGTTAAACTGAAAAGTACTGTCACGGGAGTAAAAGAGATTAAAAACGGTTATGAAGTAAGCACAACGCAAGGCGATATAAAGACAAAGGCAATTATTAATGCCGCCGGCCTTTATGCAGATGATATACACAATATGATGGCGGAACCGGAGTTTACGGTAGCCCCGGCAAAAGGCGAGTACTGGTTACTGGACAAAAGCGAAGGTACACGTGTAAACAGCGTTCTGTTCCAATGTCCGACCAAAGCGGGTAAGGGCGTACTTGTAACGCCTACAGTGCACGGAAATCTCCTGGTTGGTCCGGGCAATATTACTGCAAAAACTCGTGACGATGTCTCCACAACATCAGATGAGTTGGACTATGTGAAAAACACTGCAAAAAGATCTGTTCCCGATATCGATTTTAGCGCAGTTATACGCAGCTTCTCGGGTAACCGTGCTCAAACAGGGTATGATGACTTTATCATTAAGGAAGTAAAGCCCGGATTCATAGACCTTGCCGGGATAAAATCGCCGGGTCTCACCGCCGCTCCCGCAATTGCCAAAATGGCAGCAGATATTCTTAATGGCAGCGGTGTTATACTTAAAGAAAAGAAGAACTTTATAGACTCGCGTAAAAGAATCAAATTCAATAAGCTGACACCGGAAGAAAAAACGGAACTGATAGAAAACGATCCTGTATACGGACGAGTAATATGCAGATGCGAGACTGTGACAGAGGGTGAAATAAGGGATGCTCTGCACTCACCGATCCCTCCTCATTCGATCGACGCGATAAAGCGCCGTACAGGAGCGGGTATGGGACGTTGTCAGGGAGGCTTTTGCGGACCGCGTGTACTTGAGATATTAGCAAAACACTTTAACTGTGACCCTACTGAAGTACTTCAGGACAAAGAAGGTACTTATGTTCTGACGTCAAAAACCAAAGGATAAATATGATGGGAAATGAAACGCATTACGAGCTAATCGTTATCGGCGGCGGTCCCGCCGGTATAGCCGCGGCTCTATCAGCATGGGAACAAGGACTCCAAAAAATTCTGATAATAGAACGCGATAAGAATCTCGGAGGCATACTCAACCAGTGTATACATACCGGATTCGGATTGGAGTACTTTAAGGAAGAGCTCACAGGTCCCGAATATGCTGATCGATTCATACGTAAGTTGCAGGGCACCTCAATAGAAGTGCTGACAGACACAATGGCTCTGGAGATAAAATCAGACCTCAAAGTACATGCAGCAGGGAAAAAATCAGGCTTTTTGATTCTGTCAGCCCAAAGCATAATCATGGCAACGGGCTGCCGCGAAAGGGCACGTGGTGCACTCGGCATAGCGGGCACACGGCCGGCCGGTGTTATAACTGCAGGCGCTGCACAGAGATACGTCAACATGGAAGGTTATATGCCGGGTACGAGAATAGTAATAATCGGCAGCGGTGATGTTGGCTTGATCATGGCACGGAGAATGACACTTGAAGGTGCAAAGGTTCTTGCAGTCGTTGAAATTCTGCCGCGCCCGGGCGGGTTATTAAGAAATGTCGTTCAATGCCTGCACGATTTTGACATACCGTTGCTGTTGTCCCACACGGTCACAGACATAGTCGGAAAAACGAGAGTGGAAAAGGTTATAGTCTCGGAGATAGATGAAAACAGAAATGTAAAACCCGGCACAAGCAAAACTTATGAGTGCGATACAGTATTACTTTCAGCGGGACTCATACCCGAAAAAGAGCTCGTCAATGCAGCCGGAATAAAGATCGAAGAAAAAAACATTCAAACATCAGTACCCGGAATATTTATCTGCGGCAACGCTTTGCAGGTACACGATATTGTAGACAACGTCACACTTGAAGCAAATAAGGCAGGAATTGCCGCCGCCGCCTATTTATCAGGTAGATAGAAATAAAATATTGCTGCAATCTAAAGTACCAAGACAAGGAGTCCGATATGCCAAAATACCTCCTATCCCTCGACCAGGGCACCACAAGCTCCCGTGCCGTGTTGTTTGATGAGGATCAGAACATCATAACCATAGCACAAAAGGAATTCACGCAGATATACCCGCGTGAAGGCTGGGTCGAGCATGATCCGATGGAAATCTATTCATCACAAATTGCCGTGATGATGGAAGCAGTTGCTCAAAGCGGTATAAGCGTAAAGGACATTGCCGCTATAGGAATAACCAACCAGCGTGAGACAACGCTCGTCTGGGAAAAGTCAACGGGCAAACCCGTATACAATGCAATAGTCTGGCAATGCCGCAGAACAGCCGGCATTATAGAGAAACTGACATCGGAAGGCCTGAGCGAACATATACGTTGCACTACCGGACTGATACCTGATGCTTATTTCTCAGGCTCAAAAATCTCATGGATACTCGATAATGTCAGTGGAGCAAGAGAAAAAGCAAATCGAGGGGAACTTCTGTTTGGTACGGTCGACACATGGCTTATTTGGAAAATGACAGACGGTAAAGCTCATGTTACCGACTACACAAATGCATCACGTACTATGATTTTTGATATAAATAAACTTGACTGGGATGAAACATTACTTAAAGCACTCGGCATCCCGCGTGAAATGCTGCCGGATGTCCGAAGCTCAAGCGGGATATACGGATATACCGGTGTACAGGGTATAGATGTACCAATTGCCGGGATAGCGGGCGACCAGCAGGCAGCACTCTTCGGGCAATGCTGTTTTGAGAAAGGCGAAGTAAAAAACACCTATGGTACAGGTTGTTTCCTGCTGATGAATACAGGTAAGGATGCATACCATAGCAAAAACGGACTCATAACTACAATTGCAGCCGGTATAGAAGCCAAACCGTCATACGCACTTGAAGGCAGTGTTTTTTCCGGCGGTGCAGTTGTACAATGGCTAAGAGACGGGCTCAGGGTGATCCCGGAAAGCCGTGACGTTGAGTACCATGCGTCAAAGGTTGAAAATACCGGTGGAGTATACCTGGTGCCTGCGTTCACCGGACTTGGCTCCCCATATTGGGATATGTATGCCCGCGGCTGTATTGTAGGTATTACAAGAGGTACAACACGCGAGCATATCATGCGTGCCGCTTTGGAATCGATAGCCTTTCAGAGTTACGATATGATACGTGCCATGGAAAACGATACAGATTCTGAAATAACCGGGCTTAGAGTAGATGGTGGTGCATCCGTAAACAATTTACTGATGCAGTTTCA
>Ga0123356_10003320_pt1 | contig 16883 bp, 16 predicted proteins | sample TergutEmb28metaG_2_FD_92546 | JGI IMG/M metagenome (GOLD analysis project Ga0123356, IMG submission 92546) | Embiratermes neotenicus P3 segment gut microbial communities from Petit-Saut dam, French Guiana - Emb289 P3 | ecosystem: Host-associated > Arthropoda: Insects > Digestive system > Gut ...
ACGAAAAAGTAGCCGTTGCGCGAAGCCTGCATCAGCATCTTTCGCGGACTGCCGTGAAACATTCCATCCACCAGCACGGGAGTCTCGACCGCGTCCCAGTCGTGGGTGTCATGGGGAGAGGCAGAGAATCCCCAGACCAACTTGCCGGTGTCGGCATTCAGCGCGACGATGCTGCAGGTATAGAGGTCGTCCCCAGGACGAGTGGAGCCGTTCAGGACCGGTGTGGGATTGCCCGTGCCCCAATAAATAAGATTGAGGTCAGGATCATACGTGCCCGACATCCAGGTAGTGCCTCCGGTAGATCCACCAGGCGTGCCCGCGGGTGGCGTCACGTTCCATTGCCACTGCGTCGTGCCTGTTTCCGGGTCAACCGAACGGATAAACGTGGGCAGGTTGTCCAGATCGCCGCCGACGCCGACGATGACGTGATTGCCGACGATCTGCGGCGCCATGGTGGCCCAATAGCCTTGCTTGACATCCGCGATCTCGACAATCCAGCGGACCTTGCCGTCTTTCGCGTTCAGTGAAATCAGGTGCGCATCGGGCGAGGTGAAGAACACCCAGTCCTTGTAAATGCCAACGCCGCGCTGGCCGATGTGGTCGCCCTTGTTCGGCGGATAGCTATAGTGCCAGAGCATATGGCCGGAGCGGGCATCCACCGCCCACAGGTTGTCTGGGACGGTGAAGTACAGAACTCCATCCACCAAGAGCGGCGAGGACTTGATGGTGTCCGTGCGCTGCGTCTGGAAGGCCCAGGCAAGCGTCAGGTTGCCCACGTTCCGGGGCGTAATCTCGGTCAGCTTGCTGTGCCGCATGCCGGAATAGTCGCCGTGATAGCTCGGCCAGCTGTCCGGCGACGGTTTCAACAGCTCGGCTGGGTCGAGATTCTGGGCCAGCAGCGGGGAGGACAGAGCAACCAGCAACAGAACCGAGGCGAGAAACCAGTCGTGATTTACCAACTTCATTGCGGCAGAGGCCCCCCCGTGTAAATGATTCGTCCGTTAATGGATCAGCGTAGCGTTTGCAAGTAAGCCATCAGGTTATGGATGTCGTCGTCTGTGTACTTGGTGAACTGCTCTACATGGGCGTCCACCGGCGAATCAACCACATATTTCACGTTCGAAGTGAACCAGGAGCGGTAAGTATTGTTCGCATTGCGCAGCCCGACAACAAACTCGTCCAGATACGCCAGAGTTCCGGTGACCTTCTCTCCGGTCGGTAGCGTAACCGTTACCCTGCTCTTGGCGTCGCGCGGATAGAGCATCTGCTCTTCCAGGCGAAGCCCGGCATAGCGCGAAGCAATGCCGGCAAGGTCTCCGGTCGGCGAATGGCACCTCGAACAGCCTCCTGCGCCGTAGAAGTACTGTTTGCCCAACTCCGCATTACCCGTTTGCAGGTCGGTGGGGTCAACTCCGCGGCGACGCCCGTTCAGGGCCTGGGCCTTGGCCGCCTGCGAGTGAATGAAGGCCGCCAGGCTCGCCAGCTGGTCACTGGAGAAGTTGAACGACGGCATGCCTTTTTGCGGGCGCCCGTCGCGCACCACTTCCGATATCTTGTCGCCGGCCTGATCCGTGAGAACGAGCTTTGCCCGCGTCAAGTCGGGACCGGTTTCGCCGCCCATGGCGTCGCGGCCATGACAGAAAGCGCAGTTCTGCCCGAAAAGCTCCCCGCCAGCTTTTGCCAAGTCCGCAGCATGCGCCGGGGAGGCATCCTGAGCGGCGCTGCCCGATGGGGGACTTGCCTGAAATCGGTTCGAAGCCGCATACATAGGCTTCTGCGTGGCCTGAGAGACAAGAATTCCAACTCCCGTGGCGAGAAGGGCTGCACCCAATAGTCTCTTCATGCTTAGAAAAACCTCATCCATCCGGAATGAACAGCGCCCCTGAAAAATACGCCAGCAGGCACGGTCCCGAGCTGCAAAGAATCCTAATCTATATCCTCGAAGCTTGTTTTGTCGCCACTCGGGTCGGAGAAGGCGGCGCGCTGCTCGAAACGATGGAAATCTAAATTGCCATTGTCCGCAAATGTGATGCTAAAATGTATCACAAATGAGAAAAGCATCAGTACGCGAGCTGCGTTACAGTTTCAAGAGAATCGAACGCCTCTTACAGCAAGGGGACGAAATTCAAATCACCAAACGTCGGCAGGTAATTGCACGCCTGGTTCCTGAACCCAGCGCGCGTGCAACTATGCCCGACTTCGTTGGTCGTCTGCGCGCAATCTACGGGAAGGAGACCCTCAAGATCAGCGGAGCAGAGCTGATCGAGCAGGACCGGAACCGCTATTGAAAGCCTACGTCGACACTAGCTTTCTCGTCTCGCTGTACAGCCCGGATTCGAATTCGGCTATTGCCGCTCGAACCATGCAGATTTCGCCAGGAAGCCACTTCATTAGTGCCCTGGTAGAATTGGAAACGGTTAATGCACTCCAACTCCGGGTCTTTCGTAAGGAGATTTCTTCATCGCAGGCACAATCGTCGTTAAGAGGCTTTGAAAAGGACATACTCGGCGGCATCCTGCAGTTGCGTCCTCTTTCTGACCAAGCGTTTGAGCGTGCGGGTCGGTTGGCCAAGCAAACCACAGCGCGACTCGGGACGCGCACCGCTTATCTCTTACATGTGGCTGCCGCTCTCGACCTCGGCGTCGATTATCTGTACTCCTTCGATCAACAACAGCGGAAGTTGGCCGAGGTCGTTCGTCTAAAGCTTAATTAATTCTAATGTGTGGTCCGAAAAAGGGTGGACTCGCGGCCAGCGGTCACCCATAGCCTTGACTCTCACAGTACATACGCCAGCGCTTTCGTCGTCTTGAGGTTGCACAGCAATGGCCGATTGATGCTCGCGGCCCGCGCTTCCGGAACCTTGTATCGCTGGGTCATTTGTGTCTGCACCCACCCGCTTTTCTCAGCGCTTGTTTCGAGGGGAGGAGGATCCCCCACTACCCCTGCGGGGTCATACCAGCAGGTACGAGTCAGCCCAGCCGCCACTTCTGCTTGGCACAACGAAAGCGGCGAAGAAATCCCATATCAGGTGCCGGAATGCCCTTCGACCACGGTGGGCAGCAGCCGCTCCCGACCTCCCAAATGCTTCTCCCGGAAGTGCCTGTGTGCGCGCTCGGCCCAGCCGCGCACGAAATAGTAGTTCAGAACTCCGCCCACGAGCGAGCTCGCGACGGGAACCAGCCGTCCCGCCCATTTCTCGACAAATTCACCGCTGGCCTTGGCCGCAACCCGCCGGATGATCCTCGGTATGACGCGATTCAACACGTTTTTCTCTAGAAAATCGCGCCCCAGGTCGACACCTGCGGCGCTGGCAGCGGCGATCCAGAGTTCGGTCATCTCCTCTTCCGTGTTGTATTCGTAGCCGTAGACCAGGCTGAGCTTCTGGATGGTGCGCATGGTGATGCCGGCGAGGATGCTGAAATCCGGGATGACGGTGACCAGTCCGCCGATGCCGAATCCTGCTCCCTCGATCGCGGCCAGCTTCATGGCCCCGCGGATGATTTTCTCCGCCACCTCATCGAGCACGGTGACGTCGAGCGAATGCATCCCTTGAAAGCTCGTGACCGGGAGCCCGTGGACAGCACGCAACTCGACCAGGAAGCGGGCCGGGTCGACCCGCACCGTCTTATAGGTGCGCATCAGGGCCGTCGAGAGCGACTGCTCCAAGCGCCGGCGCAGCCAGGACTTGTCAGCCTGAACCAGTGGTCGAGTTGTTCTGAACATATAGATTCCCGTATATTCCCGCAGTTCACGCGGCCTCCCCGGTTGAGGGGTGCCGCTAAAAGCAATTTTAGAACCGGCTCAGGTTCCTGGCCAACGCTTTTAGCTATGCTAGGATCAGTAGTTCCTTCATGCCATCCGGAAAGCTCCACATAGTGCCACTCGGCGGTCTGGGCGAGTTCGGCATGAACTGCATGGCGATAGCCTGGGGCGATGACATCATCGTCATCGACGCGGGAATGATGTTCCCTGAAGCCGAATTGCTCGGGGTTGACATTGTGGTTCCCGACATCTCTTATCTCCTCGAAAACCGCCAGCGGGTCCGCGCCATCGTTCTTACCCACGGACATGAGGACCATATCGGTGCGCTGCCTTGGATGCTCTCCGAACTGAACGTGCCGGTCTGGGGAACGGAATTCACCCTTGCCTATGTCGAAGACAAGCTGGATGAACACGGGTTGCTCGATTCCACCGATTTGCGCGAAATCCGGCCGGGCGAGCGCTTCCGGATCGGCCCGTTCACGATTCATCCCATTCCGGTGACCCACAGCCTGGTGGATTGCGTTTCGCTCGCCATCCACACTCCGCTCGGGGTTGTGATCCACACCGGAGACTTCAAGGTCGATCCCACGCCCACCGACAATCGTCTATTTGATCTCCATGCGTTTGCCGAATACGGCAAGGAGGGTGTACTCGCCCTGCTGCAGGATTCGACAAACGTGGAGCGGCGGGGCTATACCCCGAGCGAGCGCGCGGTTCATCGCAAGTTCGATGAAGTGTTTGCCCGGACCGGGCGCCGTCTGTTCATCTCCTGCTTCTCGTCCTCGATTCACCGCATGAAACTCGCCATCGAACTGGCCACCCAACACGGACGGAAAGTGGCCTTGATCGGCCGCTCGATGGTCAGCTCGTCGGAGATCGCCGAGGACCTCGGGTATCTGGAAATTCCCGACGGGCTCCTGGTTCATCCCGGGGAGTTAAAGAATTTCGCCCCGGAAAAGGTTTGTGTGCTGATCAGCGGTACTCAGGGGGAGCCGATGTCGGCGCTGTCGCGCGCGGCCGTCGACAACCACAAGCACGCCAGAATAGAGAAAGGAGACACGGTCGTCCTTTCCTCGCGAATCATTCCCGGAAACGAGAAGGCAATCTATCGCATGATCGACCACCTGTTCCGCCGCGGGGCGCGGGTGATTTATGAAGACGGTTCTTCGCCTCCGGTGCATGTGAGCGGCCACGCCAGCCAGGAAGAATTGAAGCTCATCATCAACCTGGTCAAGCCCCGGTACTTCATCCCCATTCACGGCGAATACCGGCAGTTGAAGCTGCACGCCGAATTGGCGGCGTCGATGCATGGCTCGGTGGGCAAGGTTCTGCTGATGGAAAGCGGGGATGTGCTCGAATTCGACGAGCGGGGCGCGCACAAATCCGGCCGGGTGAATGTAGGGCGGATCTGCATCGATTCCGGATCGCGGACGGATGTGGTCGAAGACCTGGTGATTCGGGACCGCCGGCACTTGAGCGAGGACGGGTTTGTGTTGCCGATCATTGCCATCAACAAGTTGACCGGCCGGGTTGAGATTTCTCCGGAGATTGTGACTCGCGGTTTTTCCGCCGCCGAGAACGGATTCCTCGACAAAATCCGGCAGCTTGTGGCCCAGACCCTGAACCAGTCGAGCGAAGAGGAGCGGGCGGATTACGGGGTAATCAAGGAGAAGATCCGGGCCGATTTGAAGCGCTATATTTCCAAGCAAACCCAGAAACGGCCCCTGATCATGCCCGTTATCCTCGAAATATAAGTGCTTTCGGGCATCAGGCGCGCGGATGCTCGACCGGACCAAAGTTTGAAAGGAGTTCACTCATCGTTTCTCTCTCCGACATTCGCGACGCACGGTCCGGCCTCAATGGGGTCACCGTCCGCACGCCTCTGATTCCTTTCCACCGCGAAGGCGCCCGGCTCTTTCTCAAGGCGGAAAACCTGCAGCCGATCGGCGCCTTCAAATTGCGGGGAGCCTACAACAAGATTCGATCGCTCACCTCCGAGGAACGCGCCCGCGGCGTGATTACCTATTCGAGCGGCAATCACGCCCAGGGGGTCGCCTATGCGGCGCGGGCTTTGGGGGCAAAGGCAATCGTCGTCATGCCGGCAAACGCGCCGGCGGTCAAGCGGGAAGCCACCTCGGCGCTCGGCGCGGAGATCGTTCTGGTCGGGCCAAGCGGCGTGGAACGGCAGACCAAGGCGGAAGAGCTCGCCGCCGAGCACGGCTACGCGGTGGTTCCACCCTACGACGACGAGAAGATCATCGCGGGGCAAGGCACCGCCGGCCTCGAGATTCTCGAGGACCTGCCCGAGGTCGATCTGGTGCTGGTGCCGATTGGCGGAGGCGGGCTCATCAGCGGGATCTCGACGGCGATCAAGTCCGTGAACCCGGGTGCAAAAGTGATCGGAGTCGAACCGGAGCTGGCATCGGATGCGCAGGCCAGTTTTCGCGCCGGGCATATCGTGAAGTTCCCGGCCGAGCAGGTGGTTTCCACCTGCGCCGACGGCCTGCGGTCGCAGTTCGTCGGCACCTTAACCTTCGAACATATCCGCCGCTACGTGGACGATGTGGTTACCGTTACCGAAGAGGAGATTTTGCGTTCGGTCGGGATCCTTTCTGCCAATCCGAAAACACTCGCCGAGCCAAGCGGCGCCGTGGCTCCGGCGGCCTGGCTGTTTCGCCGGGACAGTCTCGCGGCATCGAAGCACACAGTGGCCATTATCAGCGGGGGAAACGTCGATCCCGAACTCCTCCGCCGCGTTCGATCGTGAGGTAAACCAAGTGGCGATGAGATTTCTTGCCGTGCTGGTCCTGATTTCGGCCGTTCCTCTCTCTCGGGCCGATGTGATCCGGGCCGTCTCGATCCGCGTGGCCTCTATTTATGTTGCCCCGGACGCATCCTCGGCCAAGCTCGCCGACGTCGACCGCGGCCGCGAACTGGTTTTGCTCGAGTCGAGCGGCGATTGGGTAAAGGTTGAGGCGGCGCTTACCGAGGAGCGGGTGGTCACCGGCTGGATGCAAAAGAAGGGGCTGGTCGAAGCCACTACTCCCGACGGAGACAAGATTGTCTTCGGAGAAGCTGTGGACTCCGAGGACCAGGCAACCCAGCGCAATGGGCGCCGCTACGCGGCCCAGGACGCTCTGCGGCTCTACGCCGAGATTTTCGAAATCTTTCCCCAGTCCCCCCTGGCCGGAGAGGGGCTGTATCGCTCGGCCGACATCCGTTGGCAGATCGAAAAAGCGGACGTGATGTCGCTGCCGTCGGCCAAAGAGCAGGACCCATACCTGCGGCGAGGAATGAACGAGGACTACTTCAAAAAAGTGATGAAGAAGTTCCCGAACACGAAGTGGGCCTACCTGTCTGCCTATCATTTGATCGACAACAAGCTGTGCGGCGACTGGCAGGGACAATCCAAGTGCCCGCAAAAAGAGGCTGAAATCTACGAGAACTACGCCAAGGAATTTCCCCAGTCGCCGGCGGTCGCAGAAGCGCTATATCGGGCCGCCTATCGCGAGTCGGCGCTGATCGAAATCTTTAAAAGCGAGGATCAGGCGAAGAAGTCCGACGAGGCGAGAACCCGGGCTCTCGCTCTCGCACAACGAGTCATCGGCCAGGGTGCGCCGAGCGACTGGAGCGCCCGCGCCCAAAGGCTCGTCTACATGATCCAGCAAGGCATTCCGACCTATGGCAACAGTGACTAGCCCGGCGGGGGAACGGGAGGCTCCCGCTCGCATACCCCGGGGCGGGCCGAACCCTCTTTGCTATCGTACGTACAGTTTTTCCCGTATAGAAAATAAACTCTAGACATATAAAATGATCCGAGGGGCGGTGTTGCTTGCCGAAATTTGAAGAGTGTATTCAGCGCCTGGAAAAGATCGTTCAGGAGCTCGAACAGGGCGACGTGCCCCTGGAAAAATCGCTCACACTGTTTGAAGAAGGAATTCGGCTTTCAGGCTCCTGCCGCAAGGAGCTCGAGGAGGCCGAAGGCAAAGTAGAAATTTTGCTCAAGCAGAATGGCAAAATCCAGGCCGAGCCGCTTGAAATCAAAGACTAGCCGAAAAAGACTAGCCGAAGACGCTCGTTCCTGAATCGTTCCGCTTCCGCGGGCAGTGGCTCCCAAAGAGCAAGCCGGCCGCGAGAAGGATAGCCTCAGGAGTTCCCCCATGCAGCACACAAATGTTCTTCTACTTCAGAGCGATCCGAAGGTCGCCCAGACGCTCGCCTCGCTGCTTTCAAGTTCCTTCCATGGCGTGCACGTGGCCAGCTCTGTCGATGACCTGCGACACGCTGCGGCTAAACATCATCCGTCGGCGATGGTCTTAGACCTTGAATCTGCAAGCCTGGCGGAGGTTGAGGCGCTAACCAAGGAGTTCAACGGGGTTCGCGTGATCTGCAATCACCGCGTCCCGGATGAAGAAATGTGGACCCAGACTTTGACCGCGGGTGCGGAGGATTGCTGCCCATCATCCGATATGCGCGGAATTCTCTCGGCGGCGATCAGAGCCGACGCGGTTTCGACAGATTCGGCAGCCGCATGATCACTCCTCCTAATGTACTTCCCTTCCAAGGCGCCCTGATTTTCGGGCGCCTGGCTTTTTCGCGGCACTGTCGTGGCAGGCAAAACCAGTAAGGTAAACCTCTTATTTTCAATTAAATCAGTAGTACATCTTTGATTAACAATTGAACTTTCCTGGCCAGAGTTTCTGCTAGCCTTCGAACAAAAGGAACACAGAATCTCAGGTCCTCCCGGGACCACCTCCTACCAGATTTCCCCTAGCCAGCTTCGAGGGTAGTCTCAGGCAGTCGTGTCTCCGTGTGCGGCGTGAGTCTCTCAAAGAGGTGCTGCGCACGTGAGAAAACTTCAGCTCGTCGCTACGGCGGCGCTCCTCATGAGCGCTTTCGGTTGCGGGGCAGGCCAATCGGAGAAGTTCACGGTCGGCATTGCCCATGTCGCCGGGGATTACGGATTCACTCAGAAGAATTTCTTGGTTGAAGGCGCCGAGGAAATCAGCCAGCTGGGAAGCGATGCGATCTTCATCTACCTGACTCCCGCGTTCCTCACTGAATATCCCGACCAGTCGGCCAACCTGTGGCCGGCGGCGGCCCCGACCAGCCTGGCGCAGCTCGCCCAGACCAGCCCCTACGACCAGGTCTTCCACCTGCCCTTTAAGACCATCGTGCTCACCGCCTACACCTTTGCCAACTGGGATCATGTGGCGGGAATGGCGCAATCACCCGCCCGTCAGAGCGCCGAGGAAAACGAGTTTTATCAACTCACGAAATACCTGTATTCAAAATTTTCCGGAAGCGGCAAGACCTTCATTTTGAAAGACTGGGAGGGAGACTGGGCTGCGCTCGGCGGCCAGTCCGGCGTGGCCGACAACATCTCTCCCGGCGCAGTCCAGGACATGACTGCCTGGCTCAAAGCGCGGCAGGCGGGCGTCACCGAGGCGCGCAACCAGGCCAACGACTCCAGTATGCGGGTGCTGAACGGCGCCGAAGTAAATCGCGTTCTCGACTACGCGCAGCAAGGCCTCACGCGCGTAATCAACGCGGTCGTGCCCGAGGTAAACGCCGACATGGTGACCTATTCTTCTTACGATTCGACGACCATCGGGCAGGATGCGGCAGCGATGGAACAATCGTTCAATCTGGCGCTCGACACCATTGAAAAGCTCGCTCCGGACCCGCTCGGCATGGGGAGCCGCAGAATTCTCATCTCCGAGTACGGCTTATACGAAAACCAGCTCCCCGGCGGAACCAGCTGGCGCGCGCCGGCCATTCTCACGACCGCAAGCCAGGCGGGAGTCTACGGCGCTTTCCTGTGGAATTTGTACGACAACGAATGTCTGCAGCCCGACGGGCAACCCGCCGAGGTGGATACTCCCATGGGGAGTCCGGTCCGCCCCGCCGACTCAGACTGCCGGGGGTTGTGGGTCCGGCGTCCCGACGGGTCGACGAGCGCTGCGTTGGCCGTGCTCAAGCAGTACTGGAAATAACTACCGGGTCAATTTATAACCCGGCCCGCGCAGGGCGCGGCCGGGGCGTTCGCCGGAAATCTTGCCGTCAACTACGACCGGCCTGCCGTTCACAAAGACATACTTCACTCCCGTGGAGTATCGCAGAGGATCGTTGTAGGTAGCCACATCCCGGATGGCGGACGGATCAAAGACAGTCACATCGGCCATCATTCCCGGCCGAAGAATTCCCCGGTCGCGAAGCCCGACGCGGCTGGCCGCAAGAGACGTCATCTTCCGCACCGCCTCTTCGAGCGTCATCGCCTGCTGCTGGCGTACATATTCATCCAGCACGCGGGGGAAGGTCCCGAAGGCGCGCGGGTGCGCCTTGGTCGCGCTCAGAGGGCCGTCTTCGGCGGCTTCACCCGAATCCGAACCGAAGGTGACGAGCGGACTCGACACGGCAGCGCGCACATCCGCCTCTTCCATGATGGAAATCACGACCTGGCTCTTACCCTGGTCGGCAATGGCGATATCCATGGCAGCGTCTTTCGGGTCTTTGTGCATTTCCCGCCCGATCTCGACGAAGTTCCGGCCCTCCCAGCGGTGCAGGGCGGGATTCAGTGTCTCTACGAGCATTACGCCTTCGCCGCCGCCCGATCCAAGCCACTGGTTTTCCCACGCGGTGCTGGGCGTGTCCATTTCCTTCTGGGCGCGGGCCCGCTCGGCCGGATCTTTCAACCGGGCGAGCATTTTCTCTCCTCCGCCTTCGGCAACCCAGCTGGGGAAGCACGCAATCAGATCGTTCGACGCGCGGGTGTAAGGGTAAACGCTGGCGGCAACATCGATTCCCCGCGCCCGGGCGGCTTCGATCCGGCGAAGCACTTCGGGCATTTTTCCGAAATTCTCGCGATAGGCGGTCTTCAGATGCCAGATGGTGGTCGAAATTCGCGCCTCTTGAGAGATCCTGAAAACCTCGTCGAGGGAGGAAAAGATCTGGTCGGCCTCCGACCGCTGGTGCGTGAAGTAAACTCCGCCGTAAAGGCGCGCCACTTTAGCCAGCTCGACGATTTCGCCGGTCGAAGCAAAAACATCCGGAACATACTGCAACGCCGTCGACAGGCCAAAGGCCCCCTGCTGCATGGCCTGGGCCACCACCTGGCGCATCCCGTCAAGCTCGGCCGGCGTGGCCGCGCGCTTGTCCTTCCCGAGCACGTATTCGCGTACGCCGCCGGCGCCCACGAAGGTGCCCAGATTGATGGCCGGCCGGGCGCGTTCGAAGTGGCGAAAATACTCGTCGAGTGAGTGCCAATCCAGATCGACGTGATACCTCTCCGCCTCGGGACGGAGCTCCTGGACCAGGCGTTCGTTCGCCGGCGCGATGGAAGTCCCTTCGCCGGTGATTTCGGTGGTCACCCCTTGGGTAATTTTGCTGGCCGCACGCCCGTCGACCAGGATGTTGAATTCCGATTGACCTTGCACATCGATGAATCCAGGCGCGAGGACGAGATCGCGCGCGTCCAGGCGTTGCTTCGCGCGGGCATCGTGGAGGTCGCCGATTGCGGCGATGCGATCACCCGTAATCGCGAGGTCGCCCGAGAACCAGGGTGCGCCCGTCCCATCGACGATGCGCGCCCCTGAAATGATGTAGTCGAAGCCGGATTCCTGGGCTCGAGCCAATTGGAGTCCGACCAGCAGGACGAAGAGCGGACAATAACGCGCCAATCGAGTGATCATGGGAGACGTAGCAGTCGAGGATCATAAACCATCCTTGTCCCGCGCGTCCGCCGGGGAGGCGATTGGTTATACTCAAGCTCCATGCTCCATGAGACCCTCGAAGATGGCCGCAGGCGGACGGACGCGGCACTCGAACGTCTGCTGCCCGGCGCCGGCGTGCGCCCGGCCTCGATTCACGAGGCCATGCGGCATAGCGTGTTCGCCGGAGGGAAACGTATCCGGCCGGTCCTGTCGATGGAAGCGGCGCGCGCGGTAGCGGGGAAACTGCCGGCGGGGATCGAAGAGCTGGGAGCGGCGCTCGAAATGCTGCATACCTATTCGCTGATTCACGACGATCTTCCCGCGCTCGATAACGATGATCTGCGCAGGGGGCGTCCGACCTGCCACAAAGTTTTTGGGGAGGCGATTGCGATCCTGGCAGGTGATGCACTGCAGACTCAGGCATACCAGGTACTCTCGCAATTGCCCTGCCCTGCCGAGGCGCGCGTGAAAATCATCGAGGAAGTTGCCCGCGACACGGGCACGGTGAACGGGATGATCGGCGGCCAGGTCGTTGACCTTGAAGCCGAGCGGACAAAACCGGACGCGGAAATGCTCGAATACATTCACCTGTCGAAAACCGCAGCTTTGATCACGGCCAGTGTGGTTACGGGAGGCATTTATGCAAATGCCGGCCCGCAATCGGTCGAAAGCCTGCGACGCTTCGGACGGGCCATCGGCCTGGCGTTTCAGATCGTCGACGACGTCCTCGATGTAACCCGAAGTTCCGAGCAGCTGGGCAAAACCGCCGGAAAAGACTTGAAGTCCGAAAAGGCCACGTACCCCATGCTGTTTGGGCTTGAGCAATCGCGAGCCAGGGCGGCAGCGTTATTTGAGGAGGGAACCCAAGCCCTCAAGAATCTTGGTCCCAATCGGGAGACCCTCGAGGCCCTGGCGCGTTACCTGATCGAGCGTGAGAACTGAGATCCCGGAATTCGAAGGCCCGGCGGAGGCCGGCGCCGAGCGGATGTTTCTCGATAGCGGCCGGCTCTCGATGGCCGAGAGGTTATCGGCCGCGCACTGCGCTCGAACCGGCTTCTGGACACTGTCCAGATGGCGCAGAAGGCGCTTGTTTCTGGAACCTCAAACCCGGTTAACGTTATACTTCCCTTTCCCCTTATTCGCGCTCTAAAACAGGAATCCATGAAGAAATCGTTTACCCCGCGGATTGCTTATTTTTCGATGGAGATCGCCCTCGAGCCGGATATTCCCACCTATTCCGGGGGTCTGGGGATTCTGGCCGGGGACACGCTACGTTCGGCCGCCGACCTGGGAACGCCTGTAGTCGCGCTGACTTTGGCCTACCGCAAGGGATATTTTCGCCAGAGCCTCGACTCCGCGGGCAGCCAGTTCGAGCAACCGCAGGACTGGGATCCGGAGAATCAGATGACTCCGGTCGGGCCGCGGGTCGCAGTCGAGGTCGAAGGACGGATGGTTGCGATCCGTGCGTGGAAGTACACGATCACGGGAACTACCGGCGAAACCGTGCCGGTTTATCTGCTCGATACCGATCTCGAGCAAAACGGTGAATACGATCGCACCCTGACGGATTCTCTCTACGGCGGCGATCAGCGCTATCGCCTGGCCCAGGAAATTGTGCTCGGTCTCGGCGGCTTTGAGCTTCTGCAAAAGCTCTATTCCGGGCAGATCGAGACCTATCACATGAACGAAGGCCATTCGGCGCTGCTTTCGCTCGGGCTGCTCGAGCGGAGGCTCGAGCAGAGCTTCGCCGGACGATTGAAGCAGCTCGACATCGATGGCGTGCGCAACATGTGCATTTTCACCACTCATACGCCCGTGCCCGCCGGGCACGATCAGTTTCCGCGCAGCCTGGTTTCGCAGGTACTGGGACGCGCGCAACTGGGCTTGCTCGACGAAGCCGAAGCCTGGGAGGGGGATGCGCTGAACATGACTTATCTTGCGCTTCGCTTCTCCGGCTACGTGAACGGGGTGGCCATGCGCCATGGCGAGGTTTCGCGCGGCATGTTCCCCAATTACGAAATCAGCGCCATCACCAACGGTGTTCACGCGGTCACCTGGACTTCGCCTGCCTTCAGCGAGCTCTTCGACACCTACATTCCCGGCTGGCGAACGGACAACAATTATTTGCGCTATGCCATCAGCATTCCTCTGCCGGCAATCCGCGAAGCCCACGCCGAGGCGAAGACCGAGCTGTTCGCCGAGATTGCCCGCGTCTATGGGGTCGAACTCGACCCCAAGCGTCTGACCATCGGCTTCGCGCGGCGCGCCAGCACCTACAAGCGCGCCGATCTGCTCTTTCAGAATCCGGACCAGCTGCGAAAGATTGCCCGCGAAGTGGGTCCCATTCAGTTGGTTTATGGCGGCAAAGCGCATCCCCACGACGAGGGCGGAAAAAACCTCATCCGGCGCGTCGTCGGCGGGGCCCGCTCGGTTGCCGACGCGATCCGCACGGTTTACGTCGAAAACTACGATATGCGCTGGGGGCGGCTGATCACTTCCGGGGTCGATTTATGGCTCAACAACCCCATGCGGCCCCAGGAAGCTTCCGGCACCAGCGGCATGAAGGCTGCGCTCAACGGCGTGCCCAGCTTCAGCGTGGTGGATGGATGGTGGGCCGAAGGCCACATCGAAGGCGTAACCGGCTGGTCCATTGGAAGCAACGAGATTGCCGAGGACCAGGCCATCGAGCTCGGGAACCTCTACGACAAGCTCGAGCGCGAAATTGTGCCCATGTTCTACGGGCGTCCGAACCGGTACACGGAAATCATGCGATTCGCGATTGCGCTCAACGGATCTTTCTTCAATACACAGCGCATGCTCCTGCAGTACATCGCCAACGCATACAAAATGAACCGCGAAGTGGGTGCGCCGGAGGCCCGGGTCTAGGCGAGCCCGACCTTTCTCCTTCGAATTGGACATACCGGAACTGCTCCCCGAAAAGCGGATGCTCCCCCCCCGTTTGGCCAGGAATCAAGCGCTGAACCACCGGGGCGGTCGATGATCGATGCTCGATGGGGATGCGGGATTCATCGGCCGCCAGAGGTGCCGGGGGGAAGGCTGCCAGTCGTGATCGCCTTCCTGGACACCGGCGAGCTTTGGGAACCGGGGGTTTGCCAACCGTGCAATGAGCGCGCTCCGGCAGCGGCAAGAGAAAGCGTGGTGGTGCTTCAAGTAGCGAAAACCTGGACTAAGAACGAAAGCGCGGCAGATTTCTCCACCGCGCTTCGTCCCCTTCGGCCATCCAGTGTCATGGAAAAGGCTTTAGTCGTGTGCTTCGGCGTTGGGATTCAAATGCAGCGTCTTGCCGGCAGCGACGTAGACCTTCTGGTCAAAGTCTGCGCCTGCCTGTCCGCGCACTTCGATGTCGTAGCTGCCCGGACGCAGGTGCATGGTCTTGACCTCTCCGATCGTGCCCGCATAGGCGCCGTCGATGTAAACCTGCGCCTGCTTGTCGTGGGTGTCGAACTTAACATCGCCCGTCGCCGGCCCCACCGGATAGTATCCGTAGTAGGGATAAGGATACGAACCCCAGTAAGGCGCATACCATCCCCATCCGATCCGTGGACCAACGAAGACGGCGACGCGCGCGGAGGCCGCGAGAGGCGCCATCAACACCAGAGCCGCTATGGCGGTCATCATTACTTTCTTCATATCACCCCTCCTAAAACATTCGATGCTCGAGCGCCGGTTTTTATCGTAAAGAAGCGTAAAAGCGCCGTCGCCCGCACGCGCAACTCCGCGCCAGATGCGGTGTTTAATAGATGTTGCGGTTTTTCTTGTCGAGCCGCTATGCTCGTCTGATCCATGCATTCCTCAGCCCTCGACATCCTTGCCATTGCCGCGCACCGCGATGACGTCGAGCAGACCTGCGGCGGAACGCTGCTCAAAATGGCCGAGCGCGGACGGCGCACCGGCATTCTCGATCTGACTCGCGGGGAGATGGGAACTCGGGGAAGCGCCGAAGATCGCCGCAGCGAAGCGGCGGAAGCGGCCAAGATTTTGCGCGTTTCCTGGCGCGAGGCGCTCGACATTCCCGACGGCCGGGTTGAGAACACGTGGGACAATCGCTTGAAGGTTGCGCGCGCGATCCGCGAGACCCGTCCGCGAGTGGTCATTCTTCCCTATTGGAAGGGCCGGCACCCGGACCATTACACGGCCTCGAAGCTCGGCTACGAAGCCTGCTTTCTGGCAGGCTTGGCAAAGCTTGATGTCGAGAGAGCGCTCACCAGTCCTCGATCGGCGTTCAGCCAGGTGGCTTCGGCGGTCGGGAGCGTGGTAGCAGGGGAGGACCCGGGAGAAGCCTCCGGTGCCCACCGGCCCTACAAGATTATTTACGCCACCCTTTATTACGACGTCCGCCCGACGTTCGTGGTCGACATCAGCCAACAATTCGAAGCCCGCTTCCGGTCGCTGATGGCCTACCAATCGCAGTTCAGCGATCAGGCTCCAGGCCAAGACATCTTCCCGGTTCAGGCGGAGATTCGCGCGCGCGTCGAAGCCATGGCGCGCTTCTACGGCATGCTCGCGGGAGTTACCTATGCAGAGCCGTTTCTGCAAAAAGAAGTCGGCCTGGTGGAGGATGTGACCGCCATCCCGGTTAAGTCCATTTGAGGCCCGCCGATTTCGGTCAACCGAGAACCTGCTTTACAGCTTGACGGAGACCGAGACGCCATCGCGGATGGGAAGAATGGTGGTAAACAGATCGGGTGAGGTATACAGGAGACGGTTGAATTCGAGAATGGCCTTAGTCGAAGTTTGTCGAGGTTTCTTCTCGGCTACTCTCCCGCTCCATAACACGTTATCGGCAACGAACAGACCGCCCTTGCGGATCCTGGGCAGCGCCACGCGCAGCGCTCGCGGATAGTCTTCTTTGTCGACGTCGCAAAAGACGATATCGAATTGCCGGGTTTGCTCGGAAAGGAGCTCGAGCGCATCGCCGACTGCAACGTCGATGCGGGCAGTCAGTCGCGCGCGGTCGAAATATCCCCGCGCCTGGTCGGCGTTTCTCTGGTCCCCGTCGGTGTAGGTGACGCCTCCGCTCTCGCCTACTGCCCGCGCCCACCAGATGGTGGAATATCCAATCGCCGATCCCATCTCGAAGACCTGTTTCGCGCCTGAGATCAGCGCAAGCTGATGGAGGACGCGGCCTACGGCGGGGCCCACGATCGGGATCTTGCGCTTCGCGGCCTCGGCTTCCATTTCGGTGAGCACTTCGTCGCGCACCGGAAGTACGGAGTAAAGATAGTCATTGACCGGTGGAGTTGTGATTCCCGTCCCCGGCCAGCGCGGCAGGTTGGAGGCTTTCGGCATCAAGGTCTTTCCCTTATGGTCACCAGATCGACTCACGCCATGGTTTCGCCTGGCTTCATTTCCGCTACTTTGACCCCCTCGACGAGCTTCGTCAAATCG
>Ga0123356_10003321_pt1 | contig 16883 bp, 14 predicted proteins | sample TergutEmb28metaG_2_FD_92546 | JGI IMG/M metagenome (GOLD analysis project Ga0123356, IMG submission 92546) | Embiratermes neotenicus P3 segment gut microbial communities from Petit-Saut dam, French Guiana - Emb289 P3 | ecosystem: Host-associated > Arthropoda: Insects > Digestive system > Gut ...
ATGATTTGCCTATCACGCGCTTGTATTCGGGGTAGCTGTTCCAGTTCGCGGCGAACAGAACATAGCGGTGAAATAACGACGTTTTTTGCGCCGTCCAAAGCATGAAGCTGTCCGTGCCCGAAATGATTATTTTGATACGGTAACGCGGGACAAACATATCAGCCCACTCCGCAGATTCGTTTACGAACCCGCTCAAATACGAGGCCTCGTCCATAAAAAAATGGGAAATACCATCTTTTGTGAGCTTTATGAGTTCATTATTTACATCGCCCATTCCGGTTTTTTCGTAGTTGAACCGTGCATACGCCACTTTATGCTCTTGTCTTATCAATTCCTCGGCAGCTTGCAGCATACCGACGATTTTTCCGGTTGAACGCAATCCGTACACAATCCCAAGTTTCGCCGTGTAGTTTCCGTCCAGACAAAAATCAATCAGCGGCTCGACGAAATCGCGCCGTTTGAACCTGTCCGACGACACGCCCGTTTGCGCTTCTATAAAATTCAATAGTTCGTTTCCTGTTATAAAATGATTTATTTCGTTTGCTTCCATAGCGAATACACCTCCTTATGTCATTTTTGAACAAATCGAAATATCTTTTGTATATAATTATATCCGATAATTCCAATTAAGTCAACATTTTAAAGTAACAAGGCCCGACAAATTGCGGTTATATCCGCAATTTGCAAGGCTTTGTTTCATTAAATTTTAATTTTATCAATAAAAACTTGCCTGTCGTTTATGTTTATTTTGCGTTTTTTCTTTTCATAGGAACACTTGCATATTTATCTCCGTTGAAATAAAAATATTCTGCTTCTTCATTCCCTGCCTGTTTACACCCGTTAAATTCGTAACCATATTTATCGCTCTCGAAAATAGTGCGTATCAGCGTAAACAACGGCCACATAGAATCGTGCGGAGTATCTAATCCGGTCAGTTTTTTAGTCAAAGCCCATGCTGCGTCCGTTGCTTTTACTTTGATAAGCAACGTAGGTTCGGCTTCTATGACATGAACTTCCTCCGCTTGATTGAGATTGCTTGTTTCCTGTCCGTGAAGCATTGCATAGGGTCTTTGCGCCGTTGTGTGGTCAAGGGCGTAATCAATGCTGAGGCATATCATACAATCCGGCGTAATACTGTCGATGATTTTGCTTTTGTTGTCCTGAAACCATTTCCAGCTTGCGCTTACGTCCGGTTCCGACTCAAGGTCGGGAGCGACAAAATACGAACCTGCATACATTGTTTTCGCTTTTTCGATGATTTCAAAGTCAACGCCCTCAATCGTTATTGTTTCAATAATTTTTTCGTTTGTCATAAATCCTCCTGAGTATTTTTTATTTGTTCAGGCGCCTGATTTTATATTTATTTTCGGTTACGTAATCCTTGATTATATCATATCATAATTCAAAGCCTAAATCTGTTAATTATTTCCCGATTTTAGGGCAAATTTGTTAATAATCTGTAAAAGCGAATTAAAACGAAAAATCCTTGCTTGAAAATAATCATTAACTTTCGGCACTTCGCTTATTTTCACGTAAAACGCCCCCAATCGTAATTTTTATTGTATATATTATATCCTTTTGCCATTTTTTTCAAGTATTTAAACTCATATATTTTTAAAAACCTTACGCATTTCTTCTTTGAACGCCGGACGACGATTATTCTCTTTCATGAGCGATTGAATATAATCGTCGGACTTGCCCAGCACTTCGCATACATCTTCTTCAATACCCGCGTAATACGCCGCTTTCGTATAACTTTTACGCTGCGCGCCGTCGATATGAAACTGTATCATTTTCCGCAGCATATCGACCGCCGAAGACAAATAACGCTCTTGATTTGCCGAATCCTTTTCAAACAAAAACATATCCGAAATGCCTTCGTTATTTTCGCATTTTATCTTTGCCATAAATTCACTTAGATTTTTTAAGCCGTAATCTATACCTGCTCCCGATATTTCATCAGTATTCTTTTTTGCGCCAATTCCCGAATTACCCAGGGAGGCAAATATAAGCGACGTCGCCGTGTATTTTATATATTCATAACTGTCATCCGAACCATATGCGCCCCATTGTACATTTTTCAAATCCTGCGGCGCGATTTGTATAAGTTTATCCCGCCTGCCTTCGAATGATAATATCTTTCTCAGCAGCAATTTATTGTCTCTGCCGGAGTAGGCGTCGCTTTTTTGATTTTCAAGCCACTTCTCTGTTTTATCGACGAAATTAGTTATATTCATGATTTTTTTAGCCAGAAAACGCGCCCGCTTGTACAACAAAAACCATTTGTAAGACTTAAACATTTCCAAAGCCGCAGTGTATGAATCCTCTGTCTGTCCGCTCTGTTCATAAGAATCAACTAAAATTGTTTTTAATTTATAAGACACGCTGTTATGGTCATGTCTTTGATAATAATTTGCATTTGTGCCTGTTGTACCGACGAGTGTTATATATTTCAACACAGTATCGACGGCTTTGTCCCATTGTTTGATATCATAATATCCCTGCGCGAGATATAAGCTGTAATTCGGGTCGTATTCGACTAATTTTGACGATACCGCCACTCCGTTAAACTCCGCGCCCTTATCCTCATGGATTTTTTTGACGAGCAGATATATTTGTTCGCTTTTCGCAAACCCCAAACACCTGGCGTTATTTTCGAGAGCTTTCAAAGAAACGGAAAAATTTGTTATATAAATAGACATGTCGGCAGCAAAGTATCTGCGAAAATCAAGCCATGTTTCAAATATTTTTTCATACGCCGATATTGAATTTTTGTGATATTTCAAAGCCGACTCAAAGAACGCTTCCAATGTATCGCTTACGTCTATTTTTATATATTCCAACGGTTGCCCCGTTCCTAAAATTTCATAATCATCGCTCGCCTTGTTTATACATTCGAAAAGATTATCCAAAGCCAAATAAGCCATTTTAAAATCGCCGTTTCTGGCGTGAACAACCGAAAGCCGGAAATATTTCGCGAACTCTTTCGCCCAGTCGCTGTCTTCGAATTCGCTTTCATCATAGCTGTCGCTGTAATCGTCATAATACGCTTCCACATAATATTCTCCGTCAAGGCAAGCCTCGCAAAAGTCGTTTACTTCGCTTAAAAAATCGTCGCTTTCAAGTTTGCCCAACTCTGACAAAACAACTTTGGCGTTTATATATTTCGCCGTAAAATCCATCCGTTTTTCGTCGTCTAATTTATATAAAAGCATCAGGACCAACTCGGATAAATATTCTTTTTCTTTTTGCAGAAGTAAATTTTTTAATTCTGTTTTATTCATGGTTATATTGCCCCCTTTGTATGTTGTATTTTAGCAGTATATCACATTTCGTCAAAAACTGCAAGATTGAAGTGAATGAAAAAAATAATTTCGCTCTGCGAAAATTTTTATTGCATTTATGCAGGCGTTGTGCTATAATGAAAAAAAATTCAAATACAGGAGGAAAAGAAAATGAATACAAAACGATTTTTGAGCCTTGCGCTCACACTGGCGCTGGTATTCGGCCTGCTTGTGGCGATGCCGCTGACGGTAAACTCGGATTGGGCCGGGGCTTATTCATCTCAAATCGACAGTTTCAATGTTTTCCAAAAAGTCAATACATACATACCCGGGCAGTTCACCGACGTGGATGAGGATATGTGGTACGACGAAGCCGTAGCCACAGTCTATGAGTACGGCTTAATGGCGGGCAAAGGCGGCGATGAATTTGACCCGGCAGGAAATATCACCGTTGCCGAGGCCATCACCATTGCGGCGCGGGTACACAATATTTATAACGGCGGCAGCGGCGAATTCGAGCAGAGTGAACCGTGGCATCAGGCGTATGTGGATTATGCCGTGGCAAACGGTACCATCTCCGTCAATGATTTCACGAACTACAACAGGGCGGCGACCCGCGCGGAAATGGCGTATATCTTCGCGCGCACGTCGGTTCCGATTTTGCTCATGTATGTTGATGCGGGCAATCCGCCGCCGAACACCGTCAATTCCCTGCCTGATGTGGACAGCAATACGCTGCACTACGGCTATATACGCATGCTTTACGAGGCGGGCATTTTGACAGGCAGCGACGAATATGGCACATTTTATCCCGACAGCAACATTATACGCGCGGAGACCGCGGCAATTATCAGCCGCGTGATACTTTTGTCCGCGAGGCTGAGCGGTAAGACATTTGGGGATTAGAAAAAATACAAACTGCATATAACCGGAAACGACGCTTTTTTTTGAGCGCCGTTTCCGGTTTGAATTTTTCTATATTTATAATTTTTTTCCGTCATGCCGATACACTTCAATTCCCATATAGCGCCCCATCGCTTCTTCCAGTATATCGGCCACATGGCCGCGCACAAAGCAGACATGATGCTCAAAGCCGTTGTCGCATATATATTTCAAAAGTTCCTGAAGTTTCGGGACGCGGCAAAAGGCGGTGCCGCCTTTTGTGGGTACTTTTTCCGCCCCGAATTCACCCTCACCCACATACATTTTCATTATTCCGCGCGTATCGTCTGTGGTGACGCGCACAAAAGTCATCGGCCCCGCCGCCGCCTGCGCTTTACACGCGCCAAAAGTGCGCTCTTGCCCAAGTACGCTGCCCAGCACATCCAAGCAGCCTATTTCCAAATCCGGGCTCTCAAAAAAACTCTTGGGGAAATTGGAACAGTGGAGCGCCACGCAGCAATCCCTTTCGTTTTGCACATTGTTGTTCCAGTCCATAAGCGCCGGGGCGGAATAAGCGGCCAACTGCGCCGCCAGCATGCTCACCGCGCCCGTTACGTCGCTTTCACAGGCGCTGGGCCTGCCTTTTTCTCCCATCATGCTCATACCCAGACAAGCCGCGCAGCCATAATTTTTTTCCAAACTGTCCCAGCATTGCACAGTACTGGCCCGGCAGTCCAGTTCGTCCACGAATTTTTCCATAGTTATGCACAATTTGGCTTGAAGATTGATTTTTTGCGGCGAAATATGATTTGGGATATGCCCATATTCGCGTATCTCCTTTTCTTTGGCCTCTATCGCGGCGCTGTCGTCATATTTTTTCGCGGCTTCCATAACTTCGCTTAAATCCACGGTCTGTACGCTGATCCCGTATTTTTGTAAAATTTTTTCCGAAAACCGGACGGTGTTGAATGCCGCCGGACGCGCGCCCAGCATGGCGATACGGCTGTTTTTCAATCCTCTCGCCACATTGCACACGGCGGCGAAGCGTTTCACGTCCTCCTCGAATTCGGCGCCGTCCAACGCGCAGGTATGCGACGACGTCAGGGTAAAGGGAATTTTACGCTGGCGGAGATTGTTGCATAAGGAAATTTTTCCGCAAAACGCGTCGCGGCGGTTCGCCATATCCAATTTATCAAAATCGTCGCCGCAGGCTTGAATCAGAACCGGCACATTTAGCCCCGCGCGGTCGATCGTTTCGGCTACGCCCAATTCTTCCCCGAAGTTGGGAAGGACCACGATTATGCCCGTGATATCGTCCTGATGGTTTTTGAACAATTTCGCGGTGGTTTTGGCTTCGTCGAGCGATAAAACGGCTCCGAGATCCGTATCGGTTTCGCTGACTATGATATAGTCATGACCCAATTTATTCAGCAGCCTGACTATTTCTTCTCTGGCGGTTTTGACTAAATGAGACGGAAAAAAGCTTCGCGTGGTTACGATAATTCCGAATGTTTGGCGATTTTTCATTTATATTTTCCTCCTTAGTATTTCAACGATTCGCGTACCTCGAAAGATATCGGATACTACCTGTATTGTACCACAAAACGCTCCCATTTGTCCAGGGGTTTCGAAACTTTTTTCTAAATTCGAAAATCAAAAAATGGAGAAATTTAAAATGTTATCAAAAAATTTAATCGAATTTGCGGCAAAAAATTATGGTTTTGACATTGACGATTTTAAAGTTGAATATGTCGCTAAATGGGGCAATCCGCCAAAAGAAATTTATACATTTGTTAAAGACTGCAAAAAGTATATAATCCGGTTCGATAAAGTTTCCAATCCTGATGAATATATTCGCAAAACGGGAGTCGGTATAGGTTTTATGTCATATTTGTTTGAAAATAATGTGAGCGTTGCAATGCCGTTGAGAGCAAATAACGGCGAGCTTATTATTTCAACGCGGGAAAATGGCGAAAATTATATTATCATTTCTATTGAAATGGTAAGCGGTTGTCATTGGGATAAAAACGACCCGGATAAATGGAATGAAAAAATATTTTTCAATTGGGGTAGAACGATGGGCAATATGCACCGTTTGACAAAAGACTATCAGCCCGCTGACGCATACGGTTTCCAAACAAACATATTTGAATGTTTAAAAACATATCCCGTTGTATATAAAGCCGCGCAAGAATTAGTCGATGAAATTACGGCTCTGCCGAAAGATAAAGATTCATTCGGGCTGATTCACGGAGATATGCACCCTGATAATTTTTATATAGACGGCGACAAAATCAACGTGTTTGATTTTGGCGATAGCCAGTACGGTTGGTTTGTTTTAGACATCGGCATCGCGCTTTTTCATGCTTTGTGGTGGGGACGGAAAGATAATGCCGGAAATAGCTTTACAAACGCAATTATCGAAAATTTTATGAAAGGCTATTTGTCATCTAACCGTTTAAGCGTCTTTTGGATTTCAAAAATACCCATGTTTATGAAGTATCGTCAAATAAGCGCGTTTATTCCGTGGTTTTTCAATCCCGAAGATACGGACAATCCTCATCAAAAAGAATGGAAATACAATATAGAAAACGATATTTTATTTGACGGCGTTGATTTAAAATCTCGTTCTGTTTTCATATACCCTCACGAACCCGTTGATTTATAGCGACGCAGTCCTACACGAAAAAAAATATAGCTCGGTATCAAAAACAACAACCCACATAGCGGGATAAATATATAAAACGCGCTTCGTTCTCTGTCTAACAAATACAATAGTGGGTAATATTGAAAAAGCGCCAACGGGATTATAAATGTGAGAAACATCAAAATGCCTTTTCCGTATACCGAAAATGGATAGCGGCCAAACTCGCGCCCGCCGTCGGTAAACACGTTCATAAATTCCAATCCCTCGATGGTAAAGAACGAAAACGCCGCATAGATAAGAAACAACCCGAAAAATATCAAACTCCCGCACAGAACCATCAGGCAAAGCGTTAAAATTTTATCCCAAGTCCATGTAACGCCGCTGTTCGGAATTGCATAACAGAATACAAGAACAGCTTGAAACAATCTGCCGAGCCGCGTAAAATCCATTTTTGACGCGAGGACTTGGAATATGATGTTTCTCGGTCTGACGAGAACGCGGTCAAATTCACCGTTGCCAATCATACGCGGGAATAAATCGAAACCGCGCCCGAGCATTTCCGCCATCGAAAAAGCCATCAGCACCACGGCGAAACACAAAAGAGCCTGTTCAAAGGCATAATCCTCAACGATGTTAAACCGCGAAAACATAAAATACACGCCGAGAAACGCCGTGAACGACACAAGGAATTGTCCGAGCGCGGTCAAGAAAAAGGATGCCTTATACTGCATTTGGCTTTTTAAGTGCATGGCAAAAAACTTCATATAAAGCCGCATAAATTATCCTCCCTGCACAATGACTTTTTGGAGCGCCCGCCTCATCATAAACCGCCCGACAAATAACAAAGCCACAAACCAAAAAATTTGTAACGCGATACCTTTCAAAGCGTCCAATCCCGCGATGTTACCGCTATAAATTCGGAGCGGCATATTCTGCATAGACGCGAACGGGAACAGTTCGGCAACGGCGCGAATCGGCTCGGGAAAAAACGGCAGCGGCACAGTCGCACCCGCGAGGAAATCAGATAAAACCGCGACGATTATTCGCACGCCCGTCGGTGACAACGTATAGAACAGCGAGATATACATTAACATTGAAAACGCGACTACCACACAGAGCGCCAACAGCGCCGAAAACAAAAACAATAAAAGCTGTTCCGCGTTCGGCGGCAAGGTCATTCGATACGGTTCCGGCACGATGAACGCCACAATCAAAATCGGCGCGCAGCGCAGCGCCGCCCGCGCCAAACGATTGGCAGACGCCTGACAAAACCAACGGCTGTACAATTCAACCGGGCGCACCATTTCGTAAGCTATTGAACCTTCCGTAATAGCCGCGGCAATGTCGTTTTCCCAAAACCACATCATAAACAACGCGAGAAACGCCTGCTGCATCCATATGTAAGAAACCGTCTGTGAAAACTCCATCGGAAAAGCGCCCGGATTGGCGCGGTAGAACGCGGAAAAAGCGAATATCTCCATGAAGCCCCACGCAAATTGCGTAGCCATGCCCGCCAATGCCGCCGCGCGGTATTGAAGCGCGTTTATAAACCGTATACGAAACATCGCCAAATACTTTTTCATCAAAACACCTTTTACGAACCCGTCGATTTATAATGCCGCAGTCCGAACCGGAAAAACGCATAACCCGGAATGAGAAACAGTAATCCGAGCAGCGGCGTCAGCATATAAAATACATTTCGTTCCATATCGAGCAAATACAATAACGGATAATATTGGAACAACGCCAACGGAATTACAAACGTGAGGAATCGCAAAACTTCTTTGCCGTATATTGAATAGGGATAACGGCCGTGGTCGCGTCCGCCATATGTCAGAACATTCATAAACTCCAGTCCTTCGGTGGTGAAAAACGCAAACGCCGCCTGAATGAGAAACAAAGCCGAAAATATAAGACTTCCGCAAATTACCATAAGGCAGAGTGTCAATATTTTGTCCCAAGACCAAACGACATTGCTTTTGGGAATCGCCCAAAACATCACAACTGCCGCTTGCGTGGTTGCGCCAATACGGAATGGAGACAGCCTTGATGTGAGAACTTGAAAAACGATGCTCCTCGGTCTGACCAAAGCGCGGTCGAACTCGCCGTTTGCAAGCATATTCGGAAGCCGCTCGAAGCCGCTTCCGAACATCTCCGCGAATGAAAACGCCATAATCACAACGGAGAAACAAAGCAAAACTTGACCGTATGTAAACCCATCTGCATCATAGAACAACTGGAACATAAAATATACGCCTAAAAAAGTGGAAAACTGCATCAGAAAATTACCCGCCGTGAGCAAAAAGAAAGATGATTTATACTGCATTTCGCTTTTCAGAAAGATGGAAATGAATTTTAAGTATAGCTTCAAATCTTATCACCCGCCTTGCACTGTCACTTTTCGGAGCGCGCGGCGCATTAAAAGTTTTCCGGCGGCAACGAGAAGAACAAGCCAAATAATTTGAAACAATATTCCGTTCAAAGCGTCCATTCCCGCGATATTCCCGCTGTATATGCGGAGCGGCATATTTTGCATAGCCGCAAACGGGAGCGTTTCAAGCACGGTTCGCACCGTCGCGGGAAAAAACGGAAATGGTATCACGGCTCCCGTAAAAAATGCCGTCGCCGCTATCAACAACACCCGCACACCCCTATATGACGTTGTGTAGAACATCGAAACATACATGAGCATAGCGAAAGCCGTTGTGACTCCCAACGCAAGCGCCGTTGACGGCAGAAACATAATCGCTTGGAAAATGTCCGGCGGAATCGATAAATTATAGGGAGCGGGCAAAAAAAATACAATAATCAGCAACGGCAGACGAAACACGGTGAACGCGGCACGACCGGCGCAAGCGCGGGAAAACCAGCGTCCGTATAAATCGGCGGGGCGAACAAGCTCATAGGCTATCGCGCCGCTCTCGATTGAAGTTTCAATTTCTACGTCTGCGAACACCACCGAAAACAATATCAAGAACGCCTGCTGTAACCACATATATGAAATCGTCTCTGATAATGTCATGGGAAAAGCGGCAGGGTCATTGCGGTAAAAAGCCGAATACGCCAACACCAGCATCAACCCCCACAAAAATCCCGTAAATATAAGCGAAAACACGACGATTCTGTATTGCACGCCATGTATGAAGCGTATACGAAAAATCGTCAAATATTTTTTCATATATGGTATTCCTTGTATAACGCGGCAACCATTTCCTCGGAGGTAACGCCGGAAACGGAAACATCGGTCAGTTCCGTCTGCGCCGCGAGGCGGGCAATAGCGTCTGATACAGATAAATCCGATGGGTCAAGGACAATGACGAGCCTCCCTTCTTTCGATTCCGAAAGGGTCATTCCTTCGCAGATTACGGGCGCATTTCCGTTGTATTCGACAACCAGCGTCTTGCGCTCTGACGAGCGTTTTTTCAATTCGGCAAGGCCGCCGTCAAGCAAAATTCTACCCTTGCCAATGACCAGAATGCGCTCGGTCAACGCCTCAATGTCCTGCATATCGTGCGTGGTTAAAATGACCGTCGTACCGCGTTCGGCGTTCAATTTTTTGATAAACTGCCGCACGGCGATTTTGGAAACTGCGTCAAGACCGATAGTCGGTTCATCGAGAAACAATATTTTAGGATTATGTAAGAGCGACGCGGCAATTTCACAGCGCATGCGCTGACCGAGTGAAAGCGTCCGCGTGGGCGTTTTCAAAAGTTCCTGCAAGCCGAGAAGTTCGGTCAATTCGCTCAAATTATCCTTGAATACTTTTTCGTCCACTTTGTAAATATCGCGTATCAACTCAAAGCTGTCGATGATGGGAACATCCCACCAAAGCTGACTGCGCTGACCGAATACAACGCCGATTTCACGCACATGGGCGGTGCGTTCTTTCCACGGTGTTCTGCCGTCAATATCACACGCGCCATTGTCCGGCGTCAGTATGCCGCACATGATTTTAATAGTGGTGCTTTTACCCGCTCCGTTCGGGCCGATGTAACCAACCATTTCGCCGTCGCGGATCGTGAAACTGACATCGTTCAACGCATGGATAAGCTCATATTCGCGCGAAAAAAGCGCTTTTACAGCGCGTCCGAATCCTGCTTGCCGTTTGGCTACGCGAAAAGTTTTATTGATTTTTTCAAGCGTTATCATATATTTATTTTCTCCATGCCTGTTTCGTCAAAGCGTTCATAACGCAAACTCAATTATATAGGGGGGTGCCGTTTGGCAATATTATACCGCAAAAAGAGCAAAAAGTCAAGAGTTTTTTATAATTGCCTGCCAACCGTCAGATTCGGCAAACCGACTCAAAGTTGAGCTCGGGAAAATTTTTGCGGAATATATTTTTATATTGACATTTGGCGTATAATCATATATAATATAGTTGACCCGCAAGGGAAATTATAACTGCAGGAGGAAATAAAATATGTTAGTCGGAATGGTACTTGAAACATAACTGCATAACCGCTGGCTCATAGCGCGATTTCGTGGGGCGCGGCTCCATGTCTTTTCGTTGTGCGCCGCATTTCAAGTAACCTTTCGTCAATACTGTTTGCATGCTGTAAAACAGTAGCTTCGATTGAGGCTGCTTGTTCTACGGTATTTTTGCGTCCATTTTAAAAATATATAAATACAAAACAAAACATGAGGATTTTTATTTTGATGATTTTAAAACAAAAAAAATACGGTTTTTTCGACATGATAATTATGTCGTTTAAAACGTCGCCGTTTTATTCGGTCATATTCGCCTCCAAATATATAGCTGACGCTTTGATTCCGGTATTATCCATTTTCATAACGGCAAACTTTATCAATTCCGCGATGGCGGTTTACAATAAACAAACCGATATATCGTCGGTCTATACACCGGTTGCGTTGCTGGCGGCGGTTATGGTGTATAACGCGGCGATCGGCACGATAATGAACTTTATCGAATGCAGGCGAAATATATATTTCCGCAAAAAACTGACGCCTGAAATACTCGAAAAACAAGCGAAACTCGAATACAGGCATATGGAAAACCCCGATACAGCCGACCTGATTGAGCGTGTTTGCCCAAAATTCCCCGATAATGTATGGGAGATGTATTCACGGATATTAAATGCGGCAAATCTCGTTATATATATCATGGGTGTTCTCATAACATTATTTACGCAAGTATGGTGGATTGCGGCGGGGATGTTCTTATCTTTCATACCGATATTAACCATAGCGAAAAAAGCGGGACAGCGAAGTTATGACGTTGACAAAGCGGAAGCTCAATTGGGGCGCCGCATGAAATATTTGTCCAATGTGATGACAAGCCGCGAAACCGTGGAAGAACGCAGCCTATACGGATATACCGGCAATCTGAACATCAAATACGGCGAAAAATTTGATTTTATCCGTAAATTCAAACTGAAAGTGGAGTCGAAAAATTTTATCAGATCGAAAATGGGAGGATTGGCCGCTTCGATTTATTCCGTGATCATCATGTTTGCCATGTTGATTCCCGTGTCTAACGGTGATATAGATTTGGGTATGTTTATCGGGCTGATGAACGGCGTGTTCGGTTTGATAACTTCGAACAGCGTTTCATGGGGCATATACGGGACTGTTCAAGATTTGGTAAAAAGGCGCGAATATTTAAAAGACCTGACGCAATTTATGCGTTTTGAAGAACAAGCCGGGGCAATCGACTTGCCGGATAAAAATATGACATTTCAAACAATTGAGTTCAAAAATGTCAGTTTCAAGTATCCCGGCACAGACAACCTTATACTCGACAATATATCGTTTTCCATCGAAAACGGCAGACATTATTCCTTTGTCGGCGCAAACGGAGCGGGCAAAACCACTGTAATAAAACTGCTTACGGGACTATATACAAACTACGAAGGCGAAATCTTTGTTGACGGACGTTCACTGCGCGATTTGTCACAGGCACAAATAAAGGGCTTATCGTCTGTGGTGTATCAGGATTTCGCGAAATATTATATATCGTTGTATGACAATATAGCGATTGCCGGAAGTGAAGTTGAAAAAGCCGTCGAGCTTGCGGGGTTATCAGACGCGGTCGAAAGACTAAAAGACGGCGTCAATACTCCGCTTGGGAAAATATATGAAAACGGCGCGGATATATCGGGCGGCGAGTGGCAGAGGGTAGCCATGGCGAGAAGCATAGCGAATAAAGCTCCGCTCTTGATTCTCGACGAACCGACTGCCGCCCTCGACCCTGTGAGTGAATGCGCAGTATATAAAAATTTCGAGCAAATTTCAAAAGAGCAGACGACAATTTTTATCAGCCACCGGCTCGGCTCGACAAAACTTGCGGATATTATCTTTGTGCTGTCCAACGGTAAAATCGTTGAAAGCGGTTCACATTCAGAGCTTATGGCGCTCGAAAACGGTATATACGCCGAAATGTTCGATTCGCAGGCCAAATGGTACAGGGCATTGGAGGTAACTTTAAATGTTTGAAAAAATATCGGTTTTCAAAATTGTTAAATTCGCGCTGAAGCATTACATAAAATCTTATAAATTTTTCTTTTTCGCTGTAATTTTGCTCGGAATACCACATGGTTTATTGCATAGCGTCGCGACGCTTGTTTTTTCACAGCGGCTTTTTGATACTATAGCCGATGTTATAACAAAAGGGGAACCGCTCGGCAAGACATATCTGATAATAATTGCGGCAGGCGCGGTATTTATCATAAGAGAAATATTGGAGGGCGTTTATAATTTTTTATTCACCGTGTTGTTGTATCATAAACCCTGCGGAGAAATAATAAAAATGATACACTCCAAAACGGCGCGAATAGCCCCTGTGTGTTTCGAAGATACAAGACTGCATGATACCATAGAAAAAACTGAAACGGGCATGTACGCAATTATTGGCATAGTCAGCTATATAATAGTCTTAATTGCGATTTATGTGCCGTATTTTATATTCATGGCTTTTTACCTGCATAATCTTCAGCCGTATTTGATTTGGATTATCGTGCTTGCCTTCGTTCCGAGTTTGTTCAGTCAAGCAGTAAAAACAGGTATTGCAGCGAAATTTGAAGATAAAGCCTCACCGATAAGACGTGAATACGATTATTACAAAACAACAATCGCCGGAAGGACGTATTATAAAGAAACCCGTAAACTCGGCGCATATAAGTTTTTTCTGTTTCGCCTTTTAACTTCAATGAAAAAATTGAGCAAAGCGGAATGGGACAGAAACAAAAAAATAAATCTGATTGAACTTAGCACAAATATAGTGACTGCGGTCGGTTATGCCGGGGCTTTATATATGCTAGTGAGCGCCCTTATTTCAGGCGATATAACAGCGGGAGCGTTTGCCGCAGTATTAGCTTCGATTGGCAAATTATATGAATGGATGAGAGATTTGATCAAAGAGGGTATAGGCGATTTCGCGATGGATATAGGCAGGGCTCGGAACTTTATACGTTTTATGGAACTCCCGGAGCGCGGCGGCGTTGACGCAATACCCGATTATGATAAAGGCATCATAGCCGAAAATATCAGTTTCACATATCCGAATGCGGAACATAAAAGTGTAGACGATGTTTCTCTTGAAATAAAACCGGGCGAAACGATAGCAGTTGTGGGCGCAAACGGCGCGGGTAAAACAACGCTTGTACGGTTGTTGATGGGATTATACACTCCGACATCGGGTGTTGTAAATCTAAACGGAATGGATACATCTGCGGTGAATAGTAAAAGTTTGTTCGCGGGCATATCGGGGGTATTTCAAAACTTTCAACGCTATCAAATGACTTTGGACGAAAACGTGAAAATCTCGGATTTTTCAAGCGAAGATAAAATCGATTTTGTTTTATTTGAAAGCGGCGTCGATTGCAAAAACACTAATACACTCCCGAACGGCAAAGAAACTATGTTATCGCGTGAATTTGACGGTGTGGATTTATCCGGCGGCGAATGGCAAAGGATAGCGATTGCGCGGGGACTTTATCGCAGACATAATATAATTGTGCTTGACGAACCAACCGCCGCAATCGACCCGATAGAAGAAAGCCGGATTTACCGCAAATTTGTGGAAATATCGAAAGGCAAAACCGCGATTATTGTAACGCATAGATTGGGTTCTGCAAAAATTGCCGACCGCGTGATCGTCATGGATAAAGGCAAAATAATTAATACAGGCCCGCATGATGAACTTCTGCAAAAATGCGAATTATATGCAAAAATGTTCAACGCGCAAGCTGTATGGTATAAAAAGAATGGAGGAGAATTTCTAACATGAACGAAAAAAAAGGAAAAGTAATAATAATCGGCGGTTGTCCGAGAACGGGTAAAACGACGTTATCTGTAAAATTAGTAAAAAGCGGCTTGGGTTTTTCCAAAATATCGGGCGACCATTTTGGCGATGCGTTGCTGGGTAATTTCGAGCAGGTAAAGACACTTTTAGAAAGCCTGTTGGAAGATGCCGGAGCATACGGGATAAACTCTATTTTTGATTACTACCCCGATAATTTTACTTTGGACGACATAAAAAAACTGCCGTTCAAAGACAAATTGGATATGTATTTTTTCGGATTTCCGGATATTCCTGTCGAAGAAATAAAATATTACATAAAATATTACGCTGTGTATACGGACTGGATATATGGTTGCAGCGACGATTATATCGGAGAAGTTGCGAAAAGAATATACGATTTCAATATAAAACTAAAACAAGACTGCGAAAAATATGGTTATAAATTTATAAACACAGGCGTAGGAGATGAAAGAAACAGCATTTTGGATTCGCTGTATGAGGAAATTATAGATAAATGCAAAAATACCTGAGTTTCAATTTATATAATATACAGACACCTATAAAATAATTGTGAACCCACCACTCCTAAACACTCCGTGATATAGACGTGGCTTCCGGCGAATGTATCTGCGCCGGACTGCCTATCTGAGATACGGCAAAAACTCAGAGACTCACGCGGCAAGACGCGCAAGCTCCGCATTTAGGCTAATGAGGTCAGACAGGACGCAGGTGGTTCTCCTGGCCAGCCGAGGGACTTTTGCCTCGACCGCCAACCCGACCGTCACCGGCAGGGATTTCATGATCTCTCGTATGTAGTATCGTGCGCCTATGTTGTAGCTGGCGCTCAGGTCGCAGTGGTAGCGCTTGCCGGTGGCGAACGTACACATGCTGTAGTTGCCTTCGTCGCGCGCCACGGGGCCGCTGCCGTCGAAGGCCAGTCTGCTCGTGTTCCACGCGCACACGGCAGACACGCGCATGCCAAACAGAGGGAATCGAGGCAGGCGGGGTGGTGGCTGACTACGTTGGGTTGGTGGTACACGATTTTTGGGCGCCATACTTCAAATACGGCGAGAGCACACATGCGATGTGTTGCGCACATTTGCTGCGCGAATTGAAATGGGTGGCCGAGAACACGAGGCAGAAATGGGCGGGCGAAATGGCCGAATTGCTGCGCGAGATGAAACTGGCCAAGGAAAACTGCCAGCGTGACGGCCAAAACGCGCTACCGGAGCCCCTCGCCGAGCAATTCGCGCGCAGATACGCCGAAATACTGGGGCTGGGCGACATCGAGGCGCCATACGACTACAGCTCCAAAAAACAGCACAAATCACGCAACCTGCTCGAACGTTTCATCGACCATATGGACGAAATCACCCGTTTCGCCCACCATTTCGTCGTACCCTTCACCAACAATTGCGCCGAACGCGCCATCAGAAACGCCAAAGTCAAGCAGAAAGTCTCCGGCGCTTTCCGTTCCCATCTCGGCATTCACAATTTCGCCACTATTTCTTCCATCATCGGCACCGCCGCCAAGCAGGGTTTGTCCGTTTTCGACTCCCTCAAAAATATTCTCGCCCACGATTCTTTTTCCCTCTTTTCTCTTCCCCTCCCAACTGAATAGTTACGAATAAAAAACGAGGATTTGCAAACGATAAGTCAAGTATTTTGGTAATTTATATTTTATTCGCTTGTGGATATAAAACTTAACCGTCGTTCAAGTTTTGACTTGAAAAACAATAATGTGTCTCCATTGACTGCGATTTATTTCTGCTTTACAATAAAGACATCGCGTTATAATAAATTTTAA
>Ga0123356_10003322_pt1 | contig 16882 bp, 25 predicted proteins | sample TergutEmb28metaG_2_FD_92546 | JGI IMG/M metagenome (GOLD analysis project Ga0123356, IMG submission 92546) | Embiratermes neotenicus P3 segment gut microbial communities from Petit-Saut dam, French Guiana - Emb289 P3 | ecosystem: Host-associated > Arthropoda: Insects > Digestive system > Gut ...
GTGCGAGCGCCGTGCGGAGTTGGAACGCAACCGGCGGCGCGCACGCGCGCACCGCATCGATCTGACGGTACAGGGTTGGCGATACCCGGCAGGTGATTCGTGGCGCTTGTGGGACATCAACACCCAGGTGCGCGTCACGATTCAACCGGAAGGCATCAACGATGTGTTTCTAATCGGCGAGCGTGCGTTCCGGTTTGACGATCGCGGTGGGCATACCACCAAGCTGACAGTCATGAAGCGAACCGCCTTCGTTGGAGAGGAAAATGAATAACCATCTCTGGCGACGGCTCCAACTGCTTTTTGGGCACGGAGTAGCGGCGCTGGTCGGCCACCAGAAAGTCCAGGCGCGCGTACTGGATGGTGAAGTGCTGCCCAATATCACCCGCGTTGAGCCTTACGGGTTTTCGTACCGCCCTAAGCCTGGGGCGCAGACATACCTGCTGTTTCCGGGTGGCGACCGCTCCTATGGTGTCGCCATCATCATCGGGGACAAGCAATACAACATGCAGCTTGAGGAAGGCGAGGTCGCACTGCATGACGATGAAGGCAACTACGTTCACATCAAGCGCGGCGGCATCATCGAGGCAAGGGCAAGCACAAAAGTCATTGCTGACACACCCCTTTTTGAGACAACACAAAACGCATTGATCGGCGGCAACCTGACGGTGGTTGGTGGCATGAACATACTTGGCGCAGGTGACAGCGGCGGCGCGTCAAAGATCAAGGGCAATCTCGAAATCGAGGGCGCAACGCTAACGCACAACGACAGGGACATCAGCAGCACGCACACGCACAGAGGTGTCCAGTCCGGCGATGACAACACCGGCGAGGTGAATTGAGATGCTTAAACTCATTCAAACGCGGCCTGGTCAATTCGATCTCGCCCCTGACGATCCGGCGGAAAACAACGAACAGACCGCCATCGAAACGCTGATCTACGCCACCCTTTTCACCGACCAGGAAGCGCCAGCCCGTCGTGTACCAGACAAGTTCGACCGACGCGGCTGGTATAAAAACCCGCAGGCGGGCAGCGGCATCTGGCATGTCCGCCGCCAGCCGTTGACGGCGGACGCGCGGCGAGAAGCTATCGCGCAGATCGAGCAGGCGCTCAAGCGCGCATCCGCTGCGCTGTCAAACGTCTCTGTCCGCGAGGTGATTTCGCCCGACCCGGCTGGAAACATTTCCAGCCTAAGCCTTGAAATCACCGGCTCGCACAATGGCCGCAAGTTTTTAACGCGCGTTTCCTTGTCCGATGCCTGATTACCCTAGACCTTCTCTGATTGAGCTTGATGCCCGCATCCAGGCAGACCTTGCTGCAATGCCTGCAACGCTGCGCGAGCCTCTATCTCATTCCTGGGCACGAGCATGTCACGGGCTGCACGGGCACCTTGAATGGATCGACCGGCAGTGCAGCCCGCTGACATGCGAGCTTGAACGGCTTTACGGATGGGCTGCGCTCTACAACGTCCCACAGTTACCATCCACGCCCGCAACCGGCACGGCTCGCGCCACTGGCTCACCCGGCAGTGTTGTGTTCGCGGATGAAATCCTGCGCGGCCCGAACAAGTTGGACTACATCATCGTTGCCGCAAATTTCATGGCGAATACCGGCGTGGCGAATGTGTCGATCCGCTCTGCCGATACAGGCGAAAACGCCAACCTGCCCGCTGGCGCGCGGCTGACCTTGGTTGATCCGATGCAGGGAGTCGACCGCACGTTTGTCGTGGATGAGGATGGACTGACCGGTGGTGCGGCGGAAGAAACTATTGATGATTGGCGCTTGCGCGTAGCAGACGAATGGCAGGCCATGACAGTGCGCGGAGCACGCGGTGGCCGTCCTGATGATTATAAGTTTTGGTGTATGTCGTCTCACCCGGCAGTTAACGGCGCACTTGTTTTCCCGCATGCGATGGGGCTTGGCTCAGTCGTTGTGCGCCCGATCTGCGACGGTGCAATCAACCGGCTGCCGCCGCCTGGGGTGATTTCGGCAATTAAAGACCACCTTGCCACTGTTGCGCCAGCTACTGCCGACTGGCTGCTTGTGTCGCCAGTTGTGCGCCCGGTCGTCGTCATCCTGCACCTTGATCCGGCGGTCGACAACGCAGCCAACCGCGAAAGGGTTGCCGCTGCTATCAATGCGGCCATCCTCGCTGAGAAAGACGCAGACGCCGTGTTCAACATGGCAAAACTCGACGCCGCCATCGCAACGATCACCAGCCAATACACTCGCATCGCACCCGCCGCGAATATTGCCGTGACGCCTGGAGAGGTGCTTGTGCTTGCCGGAATTGAGTGGCGATGATCTACAAGCCGCACACACCGGACGAATACGCCAAGGCGCTCCGCGCACTGCTGCCTCCTGGGAAAGCGTGGGAATGGGCGGCAGGCGGCCTCGGCTCTGCCATGTTGCGCGGCACGGCGGAAGAACCAGCCAGACTGGAATCCGGCATCCAGGGCGTGCTCCAGAACGCCATCGACACGCACAGCCCGAAGTATTCAAGCTGGCACATCAGCGAATACCAGCGTGTGGCCGAGGAAGCCATCAAGACGGCTGGCTTCGCAGAAACCCTGCCGCGCAAAACATGCGCCATCGGCGCACGCATCGGCGTGCGGCTGTGGAGCGCCAATGCGCCCAGCACGGATTTCGCTGTGCCGCTAGTGCAGCTTTTTCACCTTTTTTCGCCCATGACTGTCGGGCGGCGCGTCGGTAGCGGCTCAGGCCGTGACCCGGCAGCGCGCATCTGGTCAGTCGCAGGGCGCACCCGCTATGTGCTGCTGGTCAGGTACTACCGCTCTGTCGTTGATCCGGAAATCCTCCGGGTGGCGCTCGATGCGTTCCGACAAGCGCATGTGTCCCTTTGGTTTGAAGACATAACAGGAATTGGAGGCATCTATGCACCTCATTGACGGCGCAGGCCATGTGAACAATCAATTCGTTGCAGAGGATGTGCCATCGGGACGCCCGCCGACGGAAATCACGGCGGACTTCATGAATGCGCTGCAGAATGAACTTGCCAGCTTCATCCTGTCGGCGGGAAAAGCACTCAACAAGAACAACAACGAGCAGTTGCGCGATACTCTTTACGCTACCTTCGCGCGTAGCGACAGCACGATTCATTATGTCGGGGATATTTATAACATCGTGGCCGACCAAGCCACCCTTGGTTCGATACCGATTCAATATTTACCAGATGGTGTCAAAGTCCTAGTCACAAACTATTATGGGCTGCACCAAGCCGCAATGATGACGCTCATCAACGGCTCATGGGTCGATACGCCGACCCCGCTCAAGGTTTTTGACCTCTACGCTTGCAGCTACGACAACCACGGCTATTACTGGTTTGCTGGCGCGTGGAACCTATTCGACGTGAGCGCGATACAGGTGGAGGAAGCCACCGAAGTCGATCAAGGCATCATCAAACTGGCCACATGGGCAGAAGTTCTCGCAGGGAGCCTTGCCGCCGTGGCAATGCGCCCACGGCACATGATTGACTACATCGACAGGATGTTTATCGGCATGTTTGGAGATTTTTCCTCCGGCGCTACACCGCCGCCAGTCTGGGTGCCGGTCAATGGGCAACTCATCAACCGCACAGAACGCCCACTTCTATGGCAACACGCTCAAAACAGCGGAATCCTAGTTGCAGATTCCGCATGGGCGTCCGATACCGGCAAGTTTTCGTCTGGCAACGGGACATCAACTTTCCGTGTGCCAGACCTGCGTGGGAAATTCAGGCGGTCTGCCGACCAAGGGCGCGGGGTTGATCCAGGGCGGCTGGAGGGGACGGATCAAGAGGACGCGATCAGGGAGCACCGACATATCAACGGCATGGCAGGCAACAGCTCCGGGATGTTTGCGTATGGCGCGTTTGCTGGCGCCCAAACTTCAGGGGCAGCAAATCAATCCGGCAACGGCAGCGGCTATCCCTATACATCCATTACAGGCGGAACTGAAACGCGCCCATGCAACCTCGCCTACCCGACGCACATCTACGCGGGAGCGCCCGCGACGTGACCATTTTCCCGCCGTCGGGAAAATGGTTGATGGGGTTACTTGCACTCTGCAATGGCTGCTTCGTACTTTGGCCGAGTAGTCCACTCACCTGTTTCGTACACTTCATTCACCCCGGCGTCCAGCATGAAAGCAGCGATGCCACAGTACCTATAGGCGGTATCTTCTAGCGCCTTGTTTTTGTCTACGTTGAAAAGGTAGTCATATTTTACTTTCATCGTAGCATCCCATAGTTCAGTAGCGCCCCTTCGGTCACCAGCCCGTGCCGCTTTTACCAATTTTTCAGCGACAGGGTTCATCTGTTTTTTCATCGCACTGGCTTCCGGGGTGTCCTTCGCCTGATCCTTGAAATAGGTGGCGGCAAAAATAACCGGGAAAAGCACCACCACGAAAATCATCCACTGCGCCCACTTTGGAAGTTTTGCGATTGGGTTTTGAAAGCCGTTTTCAGAATTACTCATGTCATTTTTGCTCTGTGTTGGGGGTTTTTGGTTGGGTTTTTTGTGCTATTTCCTGCGCTTCCTTCCACTGCTTGACCTGCTCACGCTTGGCGTCCGCCGCGTTTTTGAGGATTGCCCGCACGGAATCCTGCACAGGTGGTGGGCTTAATTTGTAATCCTCGATCAAATCACGATCCTCTGGCCTGTAAGGTAGCGCCTGCTTTTCGCGTAGATCATCATCTTCTGGCAGGCCGCGCACGATCCAGAAAATCTCCGCGCCGATGGCTGAAATACAGTTCAGGTACGCGGCGGGCAGGTGCAGCGTTTCGTCGCTCTCGAATGCGCGCTGTTCTTCGGTGCTTACCTCGCCAACGTCGGCAAATTCCTTGATGCCGTAGCCCAGCCTGCACCGCTCGTTTTGCAGCCGCCCCGCCTGTGTCCCCGCCCGGCCACCCGTCAGGATGTAGAAAACGTCTGCGCCAGCACTCGCAAGAGCTTCCATGTATGCCGAATCCGGCTTACGGACGCCTTTCTCGTAATTCTGCTGAGACACCAGCGATACGCCGCATAGATCGGCCATTCGTGCTTGGCTCAGTTCTAAACGCTTCCGCTCTTCGCGCAGTCTGTTATGCATCACAAACACTCGTTTATAAAAATGTTGACTTACATACGTTTGTATGTAAACTTGCGCTTACCTTTACAAACAGGGTAAGCCATGAACCACAAGCAAGTCAAAAAACCACCACTAAAAGTAACAGCCGCACAAGCAAGGGCGCGGCTGCGCCAAGAGGGCAAGTCCTTCAAACAGTTCGCCGACGAAAACAACATCAACTGTGGGACGCTGTATGCCGTCCTTCACGGCCACAACAAAGGCTACCGGGGCAACGCACACCGCGCCGCTGTGGCGCTTGGCATGAAGTGAGGTAAATCATGAGAAAAAAACAAGTAACTAAAATCGACCTCGGTATTTCCACAGTTCCAGTAAAAGGCGCGAACGTTCGCGCATTTGATTTTTCAGAAGCCGACGCTAATACGGCTGCATCGCTTGGCATCGTGTTGGCGGGCAGTGCAGACGCTTGCATTGATCGTGCTGTCTCCTGTGCAAACGCGGCTGCGGCTCTTTGGATCGAGACCGGCTTTTTGATGCTGAAAGCAAAAAGCGAAGCTGGGCACGGCGAGTTTGAGAAGGCCATTGAATCAAGAGGCATGGACATCCGGCGCGCGCAAGAGTTTATGCGTATAGCAAAATTCTATACATCGCTGGATGAGTCTCAACGGCGCAAGGTCTTTGCACTTGGAAAAGTAAAAGTGCAGGCGCTTGCTGCTGCCGATCAGGATGTTGTCGATGATCTGCTTGATGAGCCTGACGAATACCTCAGCACTTTGTCTGTTCGCGGGCTTCGCGATGAGATCAATGCCCTGCGTGCAGAAAGAAACCGCATTCAGACCGATCTCAATACGGCAAACGCCAAACTCTCCGTCGCGCACAAAACCCTTCCCCCGCCTCTCATCTCGCGTGAGACAGATGCCTTTCTGCGAAAGGATCTCAATGCCGAGGCAATGGGGGCTGCCGCGCACGACATTCTTGCTCGGCAAATCAAAAGCATCGAAAACGGCACTGAAGACATTGAAGAACGTGTGATGTCGCTGCACTGCTGCCTTACCGCGCTGGCATGCCGCGCAGTGCTTGCTTTGGAAAGGTTGCATCAGTTCGCATCGGATTCCAACGTCCGGCTGCCGGAGCGTCCCCGTATGGCGGTAAGCGAAAGCATGGCGAGGGATTACCTCGAAGCCCATACAGGCTACATCCAAACCGCCATCGAAATCGCCGAAAAGGCACTGATCGCGCATGGCGAACCTGCCTTACGGGGGCGTGGCAGGCCGGCGGGAAGTAAGAGCAAAAAAGGGGCAACACAATGAGTAATTACGTTGATGTTGCTTATGACCTCTGGATCATCGCTGACTGGATGATGAAAGAGAATTTCAGTGGGCAGCGAGATGGGCTTATTGAAAACCGTCTTGAGGACTTGCTCTGTGGGCATGAACTTGATGATGAATACACAGCAGAAGAGCGCATTCACGTATTTGGCGACGATACATGCAAGGTTTGGCTTGGATGCATGAACGGCAGATGGGTATCCCCTGAAAGTCTCTGTTCAATGATTAATCTCTTGATTAAAGACTATGACATGGCTTGGGCTGTAAGTTGTGACAGCGTATTTGCAGTCATGCTCGATGGGCGAAAAGTTACAGGTTGGTGGAGACGCGAGGTAAGTCATGGCACTCCAAAACACTAACCTAGCCGATCAAGGCAAACGAGTAATGGGCAACCGTCTAACCGTCCCGCCCGTGTCGAATATCATCAAGCTGCGCCCGTCAACCCCGTGGTCTACCGCGTCCGAAAAGGCAAGAAAAACCGCCGTTGCCCGTGAAGATGTGTTGCTTGAACTCAAGGCACGGCAGTTGCCCGGAGTGAGCATTGATCGCGCCATTAAATCCTTTCAGGCGGCTTTTGCCGCTGGGCAACTGACGCCGTTCATTCAAAACCAACTGAACGTCGTTGCGTGCAAAGGCCGGGGTTTTCCGTCGCGCAATTCGATATACGAATGGTTAAAGGCTTATGAATCAGAAGGCCGTACAGGACTGATTCCGCTTTACAAAGGCCGCGTTGTCGAATCCGCGTCCTGGTGGGGGCCAGCCCTCGAATATTTTAACCAACCCAGCAAGCCGAGCATGGCAGCGGTCTACAACCGCTTGCGCGAAGTCGAGGGCTTTAACATCACATACGATCAGGTACGCAATTACTTGTCGTCTGTTCCCGCGCAAATCGGGCGCTACAGCCCCGCGCGGCTCGGCAAGAATCTCTACAGGCTAACCGAGAAAGCCTACACCCGCCGCTGTACAACGAACGCGCTTCCAGGCGACGTATATGTGGCGGACGGCTACCGGGGCGACATCTACTTAGCGCACCCGATCACTGGCGACATCTGGCGTCCAGAGTTCACATGCGCCCTTGACCTGCGCTCGCGCGTCCCGGTCGGCTGGCGGGCGGATGAGCACGAAGGTACACACGCCGTCCAGAACATGTGGGCGGAAACCTTCGCCCGCTGGAACCACGTCCCGCCGATGCTCTACGTGGACAACGGCTCCGGCCACAAAAACCGCTTCATGTGCGATGACCTGACGGGTTTTTATAAACGCGCAGGCGTCCAGCAGATCATCCACGCGATTCCAGGCAACCCGCATGGCAAAGGATGGGTAGAACAGTTCTTCCGCATCGTGCGGGACGATTTCATCAAGGTTGAATTCGGCGCTTTCTACTGCGGCGACGACATGGCGCAGGAAGCCAGGAACAGGATCACACGTGAAGTCAAGGCGGGGCGGTTGTCTTTACCCGCGCTGGCGGACTTCACTGTCGCTTTCAATGCCTGGATCGCCCGTTACGTTGCCCGCGCTCACCCTGAAGACAAGAGCGTATCTCGCGCAGAACTTTGGCGCGAACTACAGCCGCTGCCGCCTGCCGCATCTGTAACCGAACTCAAGCGTCAGGCAGTCACCCTTACCGTGCGCCGTGCCAGCGTCAGGCACGGCAAGCGCGAATACGGGCACCAAGACCTGCACGCACTCAACCACAAGCAGGTTGTCCTGGAATACGACCTCATGGACAACCGCGTTGCCGTTATCCGCGACTTGCAAGGCCGTTGGATATGCGACGCGCACCTCATTTCTGCCATCGATGCCATCGACAAGACCCGCCTCGATGAAAAACGCGAACAGCGCGCAGCGGATGCATTGAAGCGGCTTCAGAAGAAAGCAGACGAACAGCGCGCCCGCGCCGGGATCGTGCTCGACGCCGATGCCCTGGTGGACTCCGCGATGCCAGTAATCACCCAAACCGACCAAAAACGCCTGCCGTCATCCGATGGCGACGATTTCAACCTGTTCGATCTATGACTTACCCCTGTTTAAAACCCGTTTAAAACCTTCTTGAATCGGAGAGCAGCATGACAGCAATACCAGCATCCCAGCCGCAACCAGAAACGCCCACAGAGGCCGGTTCCGTCAAACAGCATTACACCTACAGCCAGGAGGATGTTTACAACATCGCCTGGATTCTGAAATGGCTCAACCAGAGCGGTTACTCGCGCAACGCCCTCGCGCGCCTTGCACGGGTTTCGCCCGCCTCTCTCTCGCAAATCCTGAACGGGCAGTATCCGGCGTCCCCGACCAAGCTGCTGGCAAGCGTCACGGCGGCTATAGAACACACCGACAAGTCGAACAAGTTCACCGAGGCCGTTGAAACCAGCGTATTCCGCTTGGCGCATTTGACATGCGACATGGCGCGCCGCTACCGCAATTTTGCAGTTTTCACGGGCTTTGTGGGCACGGGCAAAACCTTCGCCATCAAGCGGTACGCGGAAAAACACCCTAACACGTACATCATCGAAGCCAACCCGTGCATGACGCCGCAGACGCTCATCAAGCAGCTCGCGCGGATGGTGGCGGGGATCGAGAAAGGCTCCATCGCCGAAAAGTTCGACCAGATCGTGGCGAGCCTGAAGGATACGGACACGCTGATCGTCATCGACGAAGCCGAAACGCTCACCCCCAACCAGTTGCACACCATCCGCCGGATTCGTGACACGGCAAACATCGGCGTGGTGCTTGCCGGGACTGAGCACCTCTCCGGCCTGATCCGCCCCGCGCATGGGCAGTTCGACCAAATCCGCTCCCGCGTTGGCTTTTGGCCGGAAACCATCAAGGCGATTACCGAGGCCGACGCCGCCGCGCTCACCCAGGCCGCATTCGGAACGGAGGAAGTGCCGGAGGAAGTCATCACGCGCCTCTACGCCTACAGCCGGGGTTCCGCGCGGATGCTCACCGAGGGGCTGATCGCCGCGATGAAAGAGTTCCGCCAAGGCCGTGCGCTCGACGCGAAGCTGGTGGATGCCGTCGCCAAACAGGCTCTGTGCCTGCAATCGTTAGCGTAAGGGGCAGCAATCATGACAAGACAGGAAAACCCCGCTGCAAAGGCCAATGCCGGGTGGAGCATCCCCTACTGCAAAACCGACCGGCTCTGCCGTAAGTGCAAGCATTGCGGCACGGCGCGTGAAATCGGGGTGGTCTGCAAGCACCCGCTGAACGACTTCTGCGACACCGATCTGGACGCCACCTGCAAACGCTTCGAGCCGAGGGGTGCGTGATGAGCAACGTTATCCGCCTACCGATCCCCGCGCCCGCAGCATCGCACGCAAACGTGATGAACCCCGTGTTCGTGCAGCGGCTTACCGCCGCCAACGCGCTCGCCCGCAAGCTGCGCGACTGGGGCATCCGTGTCTGCAGCATCGTTATCCCTGCGAACGGCCACCACGAACCGCCAAGGCTGTGGATCAGGCCAGCCAGGGACACATCAATCAAACCATTGCTCGCGGCAACGTCACAGCGCCGCCGTTGGATACCCGCAGTTGGCAGGTATCCAGGCCGTATGGAGGCTTTTCTCGATGGCTGCGAAATCACCTGGGAACTGCACAAGGAGGTTGGAAATGCATGACGCACTGACATTGCGCGGGCAGCTTTCGGCGCTCACCGCCGACCTGATCCCCCGGACTGGCGGGTCGCTGCGCTGGGGGGACACCGGCGTGTGTCCCGTCCGCCACGCACCGACACAGGATCGCGTTTTTTGCCACATGGTAAAGGCGCACGAATACAGCATCCACGACCTCGCGGACATCCTGCCCAGCATTGGCCGCGAAGGCATCCGCAGCGCGCTGTCCGCACTGGCGCGGCGTGGCCTGCTGACCTGCCGCAAGTCGTTTGCAGTCCCCGGAAAAGTTTCCAGCGGCAGGGGAGGCGGCAGCAGGCAATGCGCCCGCCCCATGCTGCTCTACACACGCACCTCATAGGAGAGCACCAATGGCAAAAGCCAAAAAAACCGCCGTCCCACACGCCTGCCAGAGCAAAGAGGAGGCAATGGACGCCATCCGCGCCTTGGGCGATACGCAGCGCGAACTCACGCGCCTGGAGACGGTGGTCAACGACGAAATCGCCGCCATCGTCGCACGCGAGAAAGACCGGATCGACGCGCTGAAGGAACGGATCGAAACTCTCACCACCAGCATCCATTGGTGGTGCGAAGCCAACCGCGCCACGCTCTGCGTGGGCGGCGTGAAAACCGCCAACCTCATCACTGGCGAAGTCTGGTGGCGGCAGCGCCCGCCGTCGGTCAGTCTGCGCGCCGTCGACAAGGTCATCGACACCTTGAAACGCCTCGGGCTTGACCGGTTCATTCGCACGAAGGAAGAAGTGAACAAGGAAGCCATCCTGGCTGAACCCAAGGCGGTTGCCGGGGTCGCGGGCATCAGCGTTGTACAGGGCGTCGAAGACTTCAACGTCCAGCCCTTTGAGGTCGATGCAGGGGGTTCGCAATGAGCAATCCTTTCCTCCGCCGACGTGCATGCGGTCGCAGGTTGGAAGCGGTGTCCAGCAGCGATCGCCTCGCCGACGTACAGAAATTCAACATCCGTCAATGCTGTGCCGCATTGGAGCAGCCCTGCCTGCAGTCCGCTGTGCGCGTGGCTATCCAGATGCGGTTGCGTTGGCTCGACCGTAACAACGGGTGAAGCCATGAAGCGCATCTATGTGAGTGGCCCCATGACTGGCCTGCCCGCCCTCAACTTCCCCGCCTTTGACGCCGAGGCGGAAAGGCTGCGCGGCCTCGGCTATCAGGTCATAAACCCTGCCGACCTCAACAAAAACGAAACCAGCCGCGCCAAGTGCATGCGCGCCGACATCCGCGCCCTCACGCTCTGCGACGCCATCCAGTTGCTCCCCGGCTGGCGTGATTCTAAAGGCGCGGCGCTTGAGGTGGCTGTCGCCAAGGAACTCGGGATGCAGGTGTTCAACTACCACAGCCCGATCACGGAGGCTTGCAATGCCTGACCTGCTCAAGCACCAGCGCCAGTTGCTCGGTATCGCCAAAGGGTGGGCGCTCAAAAACCTGCCCAGTTGGACGGATGATTGCCACCGCGACCTGATCGCCCGGCACGGCGCACAAGCCGTCGACGGGCGGATCAGCGCGAGCACCATGAGCCTGCCGCAGCTTGCCGCCGCGCTGGATGACTACGCGCAGCGCGGATGGCCGCGCCGTAAAACCTTCCAGCGCACGGGCACGGTCAAGACCATCCCGCCGCACATCTCACACATCGTCCGCCTCTGGGGGCGGCTTGGGCAAGCGGGCAAAGTGCAGCGCGCCTCCCGTCCCGCCTTGCTCGCCTTCTGTGTCCGCCAGACCGGACGCGAAATTCCCAACCTTGATGCCCTAACCACGCGGGAAGGGCAAACCGTCACCGAAGCCCTCAAAAGCTGGCTTGCCCGCTGAATATGTCCGATGCCCGCCAACTGCCCCTTGTTAATGAAGACCTGCTGAGTACCCTGCCGCCGGTACTCCGCGCGGTGGTGCGGGCGCTTGGGCTGACGCGGGCGCAGGAGTGGCTCCAGGACTACGGCGGCGTCTCGATCATCCTGCCGCAATACCGGACGGATGCGCTCTCGCTCACGTCGGATGAAATCCAGGCGATGCGAGTCACGCTCGCGCCGCACCTCGATGCCGCCGGACGGTTTTGGGCACCCAAGGCCGACAAAATCCTGATCCGGGCGCGCGACGATCAAATCCGCCGCGAGCGGCACCATTCGAGCATCCGTGTGCTTGCCCGCCGTTACCGGCTGTCCGACCGCCAGATTCTGAACATCTGCCGCGAGGATGAACCCGGCCTGCAATGCGTACTTTTCTGAACTTGCCGCCCGAGAGCAATCCTTCTATGCTCCCGAACGGGTGTGGAAACCCAAGAAATCCAGATGGACGAACCGCCGAAAAATACGGCGGTTTTTTGTCCTGTCACGGCTCAATCAATGGGCGAGCCGTGCGGGAGGGCGCAAGCCCTACCGGACATCTGGATTTCCGGTTTCCACCCCGTGCGGTTCTGCCCGCCCTCCTGTGGAAAGGGTGCGGGCAGAAGTAACTTGATGCCCTAAATCCAGATAGATGTTATGAGCCTAATCATCCGCGCGTTCGCGCAATTCCAGACAAAAATATTTCTGAAACGCTTAGGTCAGGTATGTATTTTAGAGAGTGCTCTCAATTCTTGGGGAAGCACTCATGCAAAACCAACCTGTCAGCCTGCGCGTCTGCCTGATCCTCTGGAAACATTTCCAGCCTAATCGCAGTTCCGCGCCTTTGGGAAACTGGCGTCCATGAAAACGGACGCCAACTCCACCCTTGCCGCGCTGACCGTCGAACTTGTCCCGCAGGACGGCGATGCTGTTCCGACCGAAGCGCATCTTTTGCCGCGCGGCGCGTTCCGCGCTGACGACGGCAGGCCGCGAGAGTGCGCTAACTGGCTGATTGATGATCGCATTGCCGCGAATGTCATCGCCAGGGCAGAGGCAAAGACCAACGACACCATGATCGACTACGAGCATCAGTCGCTTCATGCCGAGAGCAATGGGCAGCCAACGCCCGCTGCGGCGTGGTTCCGCGCACTCGATTGGCGCGACAGCGGTCTTTACGCCACGGGTATCCGCTGGACGCATCGTGCGCGCCAGATGGTTGCCGCGCGTGAGTACCGCTACATCAGCGCCGTCTTTCACTACCTGCCGGATACCGGGGAAGTCCTCGAAATCGTCTCGGTAGCCCTCACCAACGCCCCCGCGCTAGACGGGCTGCAAGCCTTGGTCGCGGCGCGAAAACTCACCCCCCAGCCCCAATTGGAGGAAGCCGAAATGGCCGATGAAAAAGCACTTGCCGCGCTTACCGAAGAGCGCGACAGCCTCAGAACCAGCGTGGCGGCGCTTACCAAGGAGCGCGACACCGCCGTTGCCGAACTGACCGCCCTTAAGGCGCAGAACGAGAAAGCGGCGCAGGAAGCGGAAAAGGCAGAGCACGCTAGCCTGCTGGCCGCCGCACTCACCGACGGGCGGATCGCGCCCGCCTTGAAGCCCTGGGCGGAAAAGCAGCCGCTTGCGGCGCTCAAGGAATACCTCGAAACCGCCCCGCCTGCCGACCTGCTCAACAAGCAGACAGGCGGCAAGGAAAAGCCCGCCGCCGCCGCGCTGACCAAGGAAGAGCAAGCCTTGTGCGCCAAGCTCGGCGTTAGTCATGACCAATTCCTGAAAGCCAAGGAGTAATCCATGCCTCAAATCGTCCTCAACCAGGCGCAGATTGACGCCATCAAAACTGCCCTGGTGGCACGTTGGAATGCAGGGTTGGCTGCCGCGCCGAACGACTGGCAGAAGGTCGCCAAGCCCATCCAGTCGAGCAACAAGAGCAACACCTATGAGTGGCTCTCGCAGTTCCCGGCGTTCCGTGAATGGGTTGGAGCCAGGCTGCATAAGCAACTCGCCGAGCAAGCCTATGTTGTTATCAATCGCAAGTTTGAATCCACGGTCGACGTGCAGCGCACGGACATTGAGGATGACAACATTGGTCAGTACGGCACGCTTGCCGAGTCCTGTGGGCAGGCGGCGATTGATCTGAAGAACGACCTCGTATTCCAGGCGCTCGCCGACGGCTTTACCGGGCTGTGCTACGACGGTCAGCCGTTTTTCGATGAAGACCACCCTGTTTATCCGAAAGAGGATGGTACCGGAACGGCGGTATCCGTCTCCAATATGCAGGCGGGCAGCCAAGCGCCCTGGATTCTGCTCTGCACCAAGCGCGCCCCGGCTGCGATCTATCTGCAAGAGCGCATGGCTCCGCAGTTCGATGCGATCACTAGCACCACGAACACCGACGTGTTCAACCTGGACGTGTACAGCTTCGGCGGGCGTTGGCGTGGTGAAGCCGCCTACGGCTTCTGGCAGTGCGCGTTTGGCTCGAAGGCCGCGCTCAACGAGGCCAACTTTAACGCTGCCTTCAAGGCAATGATGAAGTTTGAGGGCGACGGCCACCGCAAGCTCGGCATCGTCCCCGATCTGCTGGTGGTTGGCCCTGACAACATGGCAGACGCCGAGCAGCTTCTAAAGGCTGTCCAAAAACTCGGCGGCGGGTCCAACACCAACTACAACAAGGTTGACCTGCTGGTCACGCCTTGGCTGTAACCGAATAATCTCCCCCCGAAGCGACCCCATCCCGGACTGGATTGCCAGTCCGGGGCAGGAGAAAAGACATGGAAGTTTTTGCCCGCATCAACCCTAAGACTCGCGCCGAAAAGTTCCGCCGTTGTGGGATTGATTTCACCAAAGACTGGCGGAAGGTCGAAGTCGATGCCGCCACCGAACAGCGCCTGCGGCAAGAGCAGATGCTTGAGGTTATTGATACGCCGGATGGCACGTTTGAAAACCTGCCGGAAGGCGTGGACGCGGAAGACCTGCCGAAAGACTTGGATGCAGAAGAGCTTCCGACTGCACCGGCAGAAGTTCCGTCAGCAAAGCCTGCCAAGACTACCAAAGCCGCCAAGGCGTAACGATCCCTCTTTGACATGTTCGCTACCCGCTCAGACCTTCTCGCCAGAAGCAACGCCCGCAGGATCGCCAAACTGGCGGTGCCTGCGGACTTCGATTTCCCACAGTCAGAGCGGGCGCTACGCGAACTCATCGAGGGCGGCGACATTGCCAGTTACCCGGCAAACGAACAGGCCGCGCTGAAGTTGGCGCTGGACGCTGTCGACAAGTGCTTGGCTGACGCCGACGCGCTCTTGCTTTCTTACGGCATTCCGCCTGAAGTGAAAAACACGTTGCTGGCGCGCCTTTCCTCGACCGTGGCGCTCTACTACCTGCAAGGCGGTGAGCGCATGACCGAGGATGTGCAGGATGCCTACAACGCGGTGATTGCGCTGCTGGATAAGTACCAGCGCGGTCTGTTGCCGGGCTTGGTTCCAGTTGAGCCGGACAAGGGCGGCATAGCGGAAATCCAATCCAGCCCGAGGCGGTACGGATGATCTCGCTCACGCCAGTCATCAAGCGCCTCACGCCAAAACCGGACAGCTTTGCCGACATCTGGTTTCGGCAAGTAGCGGGCGCGGCGGAATTCGCACAGGTACGCCCGGACGCACTCCCGCTCCCGGCCTGTTGGGTCATCCGCTCGGCAGACCGTTCGCGCCATGCGGGCGAGTGCGCCGAAAACGTCACGCTCGCTTTTGACGCGGTCATCGCCGTCGATAACGCCCGCAATCACGTCCCCGGCGAAACCGACGACAAGCTGCTCGCCTACCGGCGGGCGGTGAAAGACCTTTTATTGGGCTGGGAGCCGCAACCCGGCGTGCGCCCGCTCAAGTTTGACGGCGGACGTGTGCTCGAAGTGACCGACAGTGACCTGTATTGGGCAGACCGTTACACGTTCGAGGCGCTTGTCACCAACTACCTGCCCGACCCGCCCCCGTTTGAATCCATCCAAAACACAGGAGATTCTCCGTGACCATCACGTTCTCAGAAGTCCCCCAGGCGCTACGCTATCCCGGCGTCTACATCGAAATCGACGGCTCGCAGGCCGGTCTTGGTGGAGACCTGCCGCAAGTGCTACTGGTTGGGCAAAAGCTCCCCACGGGCAACGCCCCGGCTGGCGAAGTCATCCGTGTCACCAGTGCCGAGGATGCCAAGAAGAAGTTTGGCGCTGGCTCCATGCTTGCCCAGATGGCCGCTGCCTACCGGCGTGCCGACCAGACGTTCGACCTCTTCGCGCTGCCCTATGCCGACAGCGGTGCCGGTGTGCAGGCCACGGGCAGCATTGCGGTCACCACACCCGCCACGGCTGCCGGGACGCTTGCCCTGTACATCGCGGGCAAGCCGGTCAGTGTCGGGGTACAGGCAAACGCTTCTACCGATGACATCGCTACGGCAATCGCGGGCGCCATCACGGATGCTGGGGATGCCATCCCCGTTACGGCTGAAGCCACGGGCGGCACGGTTACGCTGACCGCGCGCCATAAAGGCTCATGCGGCAACAGCATCGATCTGCGCCTCGGCCTGTACGATGAGCCGATGCCAGATAACCTTGTCGTCAATATCACGGCCATGACGGGCGGCACGGGCGACCCGCTACCGGGCGACCTGCCGAGCCTGATCGGTGAGCGCTGGTTTCGCTATGTGGTGCTCGGCATCAACGATGCCGCCACGCTGGCAGCATGGCACACCGAATCGCGCCGCCGCTATGCCGTCCCCGTCCAAGCCGGGTTCCGGGTATTTACCGCGCTGCGCGCCACGTATGAGGATGCGGCTACGTTCGGTGAGACGAAAAATTACGAGCACATCTGCTGCGCGTGGCTGGCGCTCAACCCGATGACGCCCTGGGAAGCTGCCGCAACGCTCTGCGGAGCCGCCGCGCCACGGCTCTGGAACAACCCGGTGACTTCACTCGAAGGAACGCCGCTGCCCGGACTGGTGGCAGACGTTGGTTACAACGATTTCACCCTCGGCAATTCTCTGCTCTTCAAGGGTA
>Ga0123356_10003323_pt1 | contig 16880 bp, 22 predicted proteins | sample TergutEmb28metaG_2_FD_92546 | JGI IMG/M metagenome (GOLD analysis project Ga0123356, IMG submission 92546) | Embiratermes neotenicus P3 segment gut microbial communities from Petit-Saut dam, French Guiana - Emb289 P3 | ecosystem: Host-associated > Arthropoda: Insects > Digestive system > Gut ...
GATGAGATAGTACGTTCATCAGAGGATCTGGAGGACAGCGGAGTGAATCTTGTTGATCTGACAATGGGCGAGGATCCCGTCATGCACAAGAACGATCATGAAAAATTGATAGAGATAATTGAAAAAGTGAATTCATCAATATCGGTGCCGATAATGCTGTCCCCCGGAGCGGTACCCGAACATGCATTCCCTTTGTTCAAAAAGGCGGGGGCGGATTGGTTCGCCTGTTATCAGGAAACGCACAACCGCCGTTTGTTCGACGAAAGAAGATTGGAACAGGATTTCAATTATCGCTTGGCACAGAGAAAATGGGCAAGAAAGTACGGAATGTTCGCGGAGGACGGCATAATGGTCGGTATCGGTGAAACGAAGAATGACATCACGGATTCGATAATGCATATGGGAACACAAGGATGCGAGCAGATACGCGTTATGACCTTCGTCCCCCAAAGCGGAACGCCTATGTACTCGTCGACTGTGAAAAAAAGGGAGGACGAATTAAAAGTTATGGCCGTGATGAGATTGGCTCATCCTGACAGACTGATACCGGCAAGTCTTGACGTTGAAGGTATTGACGGTCTGATACCAAGGATAAAGGCCGGCGCGAACATCGTAACGTCGATAGTCCCGCCCAATATGCATTTAGCGGGTGTTGCACAAAAGGAACTGGACATAGACAGCGGACGCAGATCGATAGATCACGTCATGAACGTTCTGGAAAAGGAAGGATACAGGGTCGGTTCGAACAACGAGTACGCATCCCTTTTGAAGGATATCAAAGAACGTGGATATACCGCATGCACCGACATGATAATGAGCGAACGTACGAGTAAAATATCCGAGATGGTAAAATGACCAGACTGACGGAGGAAATGATAAAGAATGTTCCGTCGAAGATGTCCGATCTCGATCGTGAACTTGAAAGGATCATCGGAATGGATATGAAAGAATTTGCATGTCACGCAATGAATGTTGATCTGAAGAGAATAAATTTCAGCGATCACAAAGCGGCGATCGTTCCGGTAACATCCGGCGGCGGTGTGATCGGCGGATTCTCACTGTCCGTTGAGGCGGCCCTGCGAACAATGGGAATGAGTTCATTTATCACATCATCATGCGACGTCGCCGGGATATCGGAGGCATTCTCATCCGGCGCGGACATAATATTCATGGCCGATGACGAAAGATTCATTGCTTTGAACACAAGAACGAGATCCTTCTCAGATAACATCTGGTCAACGGCAAAGGGATACGTCACCGCGCTGAGACTTGCGGAAGGAAGCCTCGTGGGAAAAAGGGTGCTGGTCGTCGGTGCCGGAAGGGTCGGTACGGAAGCGGTAAAGATGCTCAAAAAAGAAGGAGCAAGTGTTGACGTAACAGACATAATTCCGCACAAGGCGGAAGTGCTGGAAGCGAGATATGATAACGTGAATGCCGTAACGGACGTAAGCCTTGCGATCAGAAGCAACAGACTGATACTGAACGCATCTCCCGGATCGATACCCGGGAGTTTGATACAGAAGGGTGCTGTCATTTCTTCTCCCGGGGTTCCGTATGCGTTCGACAAGGAAGGCGAAAAGAACGCAAAGGTGATAATACACGATGTTCTGAGCCTCGGTGTCGCGGTGATGGCGGTTGCAAGCATCAGCCTGTCGCTGTTCGATGTTCCCGCGTCGGAGGTCGTTGCAGAAAGACCCGAAACAAAGTAAAACGTTCTCGCGCGACCGAAATCTTTAAAATACCTATGCTTTTTAAGGGGTATCTTCATTGTCTATCGTTCAGTGATAACGAAAGGGCAATGACCGCAGAGTGGTATGAACGAGGGAGTAAGATGAGCATCGAAGAAAAGGCCTCAGAGGTACAGGACGATCTGGAATCGAAGTTCCGCAGCATTGGCAAGGGCAGGTACGGAAGGGTCCTGAGGATGGCGCACAGGCCAAACAAAGATGAGTACAAAAGGGTCCTTATGATAACCGGCATAGGCATAATCATAATCGGAGCCGCCGGTTTCGCCATAATGTGGCTGATGAGATACCTCCCCGGATACTTTTGATCGGAGACGAATAACATGTCCTTTACATCTGATATTGATAATGACCGCAGCAGGATGATATCCGCGGGCGGAAGCACAACATGGCCTTTTCAGGCAGGGCCGGCGGCATCCGGTAAGATAACAATAAGATTCAACATCACGACCGGACCGGACGCGGAGAATGCGCCGGAGTGGAACGTCACATTATATGATTCCTCCGGAGAACTGTGGAGCAACTACCGCAGCAAGAAGGATGTAGAAGCGGATTCACAGGGAAAGAATCAGAAAGAATTTAAGTTAGAGGTCATCGCACCCAAAGGTGCCAGATATGGTGACGAAGTTGTAATAGATGTCATGTTGGATGTTGACGGTAACGAGATCGTTGAGACATTCCGCGCGTCCGCGAAACAGTCGATAATGATACTCAAGACGCAGATAGACCAAGAAAAGAGTGTCGTCGACAGTTTGCTTTCGAAAGCGAACATCGGTGAAAAAGATATTTTTGCGATATTAAGTCCCGGAAATCTCAGAGGATATGTTTTCGTGGAAGGAATGAACACCGAACGTCTCAGAGAAAAGACAAGGGACATAAGAAAGGCACGTTCATTCGTTGACGGCGAAACTTCGCTGAATGAGATCAATCACTACCTTACGCCGCTGTCGACCGTCGTCGGCATCGTTGAAGGAGATCTCGTAGAACTCATCAACGGACCGTTCAAAGGCGAGAGAGCGAGAGTTCAGCACATAGACGGCAACAAGGAAGAGATAACTGTTGAATTGATAGAAGCGATGGTACCGATACCCGTAACGGTAAAAGGGGACAGCGTCAGGATCATTGAAAAGGAGAAGTGAATAAAATGGCAGATACAGTCGAGGCATTGGTGGAAGGAGGCAAGGCGACCGCCGGGCCTCCGCTCGGTCCCGCGTTGGGCCCGAAAGGCGTTAACATAAACAACGTCATCGCCGCCATAAATGAAAAAACAAAAGCGTTCGCCGGAATGAAAGTTCCCGTGAAGATAATAATCGCTGACGATAAGAGTTTTGACATCAAGGTGGGAACGCCTCCGGTGTCCGCTCTGATAAAGGGCGAGTTAGGGTTAGAGAGCGGTTCAAGCAACACAAGAACGACGAAAGTTGGTAACTTAACGGTCGATCAAGCGAAGAAGATCGCGGAAATGAAAAAATACGATCTTCTCGGCGCAACTGTGAAAGCAAGAGTGCTTGAGGTCGCGGGCAACTGCGTCTGTGTTGGCGTGACGATAGACGGAAAGGAACCGAAGGTCTTCCAGAAGGATGTAAAAGCGGGAATGTACGATAGCGTACTGTGAACATGATGCCGCATGTATGGCATGTGCTCACAACATAAGGTCGGATGTGTTACCATGGAAAAAAAGGAGAGAATATACACCTACAATCCAAGTCTCATCGACCTTATCCTGTTCCATGCCCTGAAGGATGTAAAGAACGGCACCTATGTTGATGTGGGCGCAAATGAGCCCCTCCTTGAATCCGTCACGAAACTGTTCTATGACCGCGGCTGGTCCGGAATAAACATTGAACCGCAAAAATATTATTGCGACCTTCTGCAAGCAGACAGACTTCGTGACGTGAACCTGTGCATCGGTGCCGGAAATTGTGAGTCCGAACTCGTGCTTTACGGGGACCTTCAGTGGGCAACGATGGAAAAGGACGTAGCGATCAATGATGTACAGACCATCGTGAAAGTTCTGCCCCTAACCAAGATATTTGATGAAAATCTGCAGCCCGGCATCGACATTCACTTTTGTAAGATAGATGTCGAAGGATTTGAGAAGCAGGTCTTGGAAGGGTTGGATCTGAAAAAATATCGACCGTGGATATTTGCAATAGAATCTGTCCATCCGCGTACCGGAAAACCCACCTTTGCCGGATGGGAACACATTCTCACTGATAACGGTTATGTACTTGCGTTGAGTGAGTCCTGCGACAGGTACTACGTTGACAACATAAACGCTCCGGGGTTAAAGGACAAATTCGTCTCAAAGACCGGACTCATCGAGATGTACGACGTACTCAACACAGGCCGCATCCGTGCTGACCATCCTTGGAAGGGTCTCAAAGATTTCATAGTGAGAGTAGTGATGAAAATAACAGATCCGTGAACGGACATAGAGGGTCATTTCAGATCTTTTGTACTTCCCACACGCTTCCATATGCTCATGGATTCCCCACGGCGCATGTGCTCCTTCGCTTTGAGCCTTGAAATGAGTTCAAGCGTGAAAGTGAAAAATATTTTGAACGGGTGCATACCCATATCACGTACCGAATCAATAAGTGTATTCATACGCTGGGTGCCCATTTGTATCGGAACTGAATATTCATATCTGTTTTTCATCCATGTCTCTCCAACAATTACGCGCGCCCTTTGTTCCACAAAATCACTTGCGGTTTCCGGCCCCCTGTTCAGTATGTACGCATTCGGAGCGTATACTGAAATGTAACCTCTCTTTTCCGTTTCCATCTTCATTATCGCTTCATCGGACTGCATATCCGTCGGAAGACGTATGCCAATGTCCCTGAATGCGACCAATTCACCTATGTTCGGACGTACCATGGAAACATTATGATGCATCGTCCACACCATGTGCGCCACGAACCCCATTAACTTTTTCGGATCGTTGGTCGGGATCGGATGTCCTCCGACGATGCCAACTTTCTCATCTTTGAAAGGAGATATCAGATAGTGTAGCGAAGATTCATCACGTAATATGTTGTCCGCGTTGAGAAGGACGGATATCGTTCCGTCCATCTTGTTATCCAGAAATTCGTTTATCGCAAAATTTTTTCCCATCCTTTTTTCCTGACGGATAAGCATCAGCGACGGGAACTCTTCCGTAAGTGATGTTACAATTCTGTCCGTGCCGTCCGTACTTTCGCTGGAAACGACTATTACCTGGGTTAACTCAAAACAATCTGTCGTCTGAGAGTATACCGAACGTATGGCCCGTTCTATGTTGCTTTCTTCGTTGTAAGCACATATGCACACGGATACCGGCATCATTGGGCACGCAATATCGCTGACAATAATAAACATTCGGTCGGTCGCCTATTTTAGCATCCTGTAAAGCACCGCGAATCTCAACGGGAATGCCAGAACATACCCGACCGCATAGAGAACAACGAACAACGATAGGAAACTGGTAATCCAGAATAATTCATCAGCCAATATCAGGTTTGGCAACGCCACCCCGGCGGCCAATAGATCGAGTGCTGTCGCAACGAGAAGCATTATAAGGATATTATCAAAAGACAGGGGATTTATGTTCCTTATTAGTATGTACCTTCTCTTATCTTTGAACGCCTTTTCCTCTATTCTCGCCCAACTGATATCCTTGATATCGGGGTCGACCAAAAATTGCAGGTATGGTGCTATCAGTATCAGTAAAATGAACAGCCCCGCGACCATTCCGAATATGATGTTCAATATCTCGCCGCTTACCAAATACTGGCCTGTGCCCACGCAGAAGAACAGGATCGGCCAAGAAATGCTGTGGTTTATCGTGTCGAGGAAAATGCCGCGCCTGGAATACGTCCGTTTGTATCTAGCAACATGTCCGTCCGTACTGTCCATAGAATAGGCTGCTATCCACCCTATTGCTCCGGCCACGTGAATCCACAGACAATCGAAAAGGAAGAAGGAGGAGAAAAAGAGCATAAGCCCGAGCCATATCCATGTTATTTGGTTGGGGGTTATCCTTGTTTTGACGAAAATGCGCGTGAAGAGGAAACCTACCTTCTCGTAGATGAAACGCTGAGCCGGCGTAGAATCGTGTTTCCTGTGTTCCGGTATGCAGACGTCCCTCATCTCTTCGATCCTTTGTTTCCTTCCCGTGCCCATTGCCGGTTGATGGCCATATGTGTATTTAACCGCTCTCAGACGGGAATTCGCAATAAAAAAGCAACGTTCCGGTAGATTTCTGTCATCAGAGAACGAGGAATTTCGTCGGCTGCTCCCATATTTGTTTATATCCATTCCGCGCTTTGCATGATGGTGCTCTGTTGCAAGCTCTGATCTTAGCGGCCGGAATGGGAAACAGGTTAGGTAAGTACACCAAAGATAACACCAAATGTATGGTTGACGTCGGCGGAAGGACCCTTATTCAGCGAGCGGTGGATGCGCTTAAGAAATGCGGGATAAGAAAGATAACCGTCGTTGTAGGATACAAAGCGGACGGTGTCATTGACCATGTAAAAAGTATGAACGGTATAGAACCGGAGTTCATTTTCAACAAGGATTTCGACAGAACGAATAATATATATTCCATGTATCTGGCACGAGACGTTCTTATGGAAGATGATACGATACTCCTTGAATCGGACCTGCTGTTCGATGATACCATCTTGGAGCGCCTTGCTGTATCGAAAGAGGACGTGACAGTTGTTGACAAATATACATATTGGATGGACGGAACCACAGTACTGGTGAATAAGAACAACGTAATAACCGAATTCATCGAGAAAAAGGATATGGATCACCGAATGTTCGATAAATATTACAAAACGGTGAATATGTACAAGCTGACGAAAGAGTTCAGCAGAGATCATTTTATCCCCGGGATGGAAAGGTACATCAGCGAGAACGGTCGGGGCGCATATTACGAACTCGTCCTAAAAGTACTGGCCGGGGCGCCGGATTCACGGCTGAAGGCCATGCGCGTCAACGAGAATGAAAAATGGTATGAGATCGATGACCCGAAGGACCTTGAGGTTGCGAGAACGATGTTTTCGGATGAGAACACCCTTACGTCATACACAAAAAGGTACGGCGGATTCTGGAGATTCCCATACATACTGGATTTTTGCTATCTTGTTAACCCGTATTTTCCTTCCGATTTCATGATAACGGAGATGTCTTCCGTAACGAAGGAACTCCTCACCTCGTATCCGTCGGGAATGGATGTTCAATGTCTCAATGCGGGCGTTTTCTTCGATATAGATCCGAAAAACATCCTCGTAGGGAACGGTGCGGCGGAACTCATCAATGAGGTGAGAGAATTTGTCGGTAAAAATGTCGGCGTTTGTGTACCGACGTTCGAAGAATATATCAGATGTTTTCCCGGCTCCGAAATAAGAACAATCGATCTTTCTGCTTCCAGATACAAAATGAATGCTGATGCCATCATAAAAGCGTTGGATGACTCGGATACATTTGTTATCGTCAATCCCGGCAACCCGTGCGGCGACCTTCTGAATAAAAGCGATGTTATGAGAATACTTGACGCCGCAAAAGAGAAAGGAAAGAGGGTGATATTCGACGAATCGTTCATCGACTTCTCGGATGAACCGTACACGCTCGTCAATCAGGATGTTCTGAATGAATATTCCAATTTGATTGTAATAAAAAGCATCAGCAAATCGTACGGCGTCCCCGGTGCGCGATTGGGCATATTGGCAACGTCCGATGTGAAATTATTGGAGAAGATGAGAAAGAACATGTCCGTCTGGAATGTCAATTCGTTCGGCGAATTCTTTTTGCAGATAGTCGGAAAATATGCAGGACAGTACAAGAAAGGCTGTGTTCTTTTCAGGAAAGAAAGAAAAAGATTCATGGAATGTCTTTCAGCCGTTCCCGGATTGAGAGTTTATCCATCACAGGCAAATTATTTCCTGTGCAAACTTGAAACCATGAAAGCTGCGGATGTTACGGAAAAACTGCTGAAAGAATACAGCATACTTATCAAAGATCTCACAGGAAAACACGGCGTTGATGATGATCGTCACATACGGATAGCGATACGCGGCGAAATGGACAACAACAGACTCGTTGATGCGCTGCGAAGCATTCTGACCAAATGATGATGCATACCGCATGCTTTTAGCAGGAGAATGCCATATGCCCCCAGGAGTATGAAGAAGTGGATAAGAAAAAGGTAAGAACATTCTGGTCTGAACGTGCAAGATCCTCTTCTTCCAAACTGCCGTGCCAAGAGACCTATGTCACTTTCGAGAACGATGCTGAGCTCATATCTATGCGCGCTGAGATCGAGACGAAGTTGGTCAACTCAGAACTCCGTCTAACCAAGAACGACGTTGTGGTGGATCTTGGTGCGGGCAACGGAAGATATTCCCTATTCTTCGCACCGAAGGTACAAAAAGTTGTTGCGGTCGAGTTCACGGATGAATTTGCGTCCTCCATCAGAAAGCAGGCGGCGGCATCTCACATTAATAATATCGAGGTGTTGAACATGTCAGCCGAGGACTTTTGCCGTGATGACTCTGCAGATGTTGTCTTCGTTTCAATGTTGCTGCATTATCTCGACGACGAACAATACCGCAGGACAGTATCGAACATCTCCAGAACACTGAAACGCGGAGGTATTCTGTTCTTCTTCGAAACGGTCAGCCTTCTGGATGATGAATTTTTCATCGACAAGTTCTCGGAAGATCTGAACGCTGATTATACGTCCCTCTACAGGACCGCGAAACAATATGCAGACTCTTTCTGTGAAAAAGGATTTGCTTTGAAAGAGGTCTTTCCCGTTTTCGAGGACGGAAGCGTACTGAATAAACGGCTCGAGACGCGTCTTTATTGTTTTATCTTCGAGCGAGAGTAGCACAGAATTTACTGAGCTACAGCGAAATCTTCCGCAGTTTCCCTTAACCTTTATATATCACGCGCTTAATGGTGGTGTTCGCTTGTAGGAGAGCTTAACGGCTCGCATGCACTACGAGGAGGAATTATATTGGCAGAAAAATCGACCGTAACGGCTGTGCAGAAGGCACTTGACAGTGCAAAGAAGCGCAAATTTACTGAGACGGTTGAGTTGGCCATCAATCTCAAGGATGTTGATCTCACCATTCCGAAGAACCGTATCCAGGATGATATCATCCTGCCTAACGGTCGTGGAAAAGCGATCAGTATCTGCGTGATTGGTGGTGGCGAACTTGCCTTGAAAGCCAAAGCTGTTGCTGATCTCGTGATCACTCCCGACGAATTGGGAACGATCGCGGACAACAAGAAAGATGCGAAGAAGATCGCGAACAGTACTGATTATTTTATCGCCGAGGCGCCTCTGATGGCCGTTGTCGGTAAAAGACTCGGAACGGTTCTGGGTCCGCGCGGTAAAATGCCTAAACCCATACCCCCGGGAGCAGATCCTACGGGAATGATAGAGAATCTTCGCAAGAGCGTGTCCATCAGGACGAAGGACAGAATGACCTTCCACGTACCTGTCGGTGCGGCAGATATGGATCCCGAGAAGATAGCGGAGAACATCGAAGCTATCATCAAACGTGTGGAGACCCGTCTGGAGAAGGGTAAGATGAACATCGCTTCATCGTATGTCAAGACGACCATGGGTCCGTCCGAGAGGATTATCTGAGGAGGGACAAGATGGCACACGTAGCAGCTTGGAAGAAGGAACTGGTAAAGGAACTGGTCAAAAATATGACCGAGAATCCAACGGTCGCGATAGTCGACCTTCACGGTATTCCCGGACAGCAGATACAGTCCATGAGAGCGGGGCTCAGAGAACATTCGATACTCAAGATGACGAAGAATAACTTACTTCTTTTAGCGATCGACGAAGCATCGAAACTGAGGCCCGGACTTGAAGGATTGAAAGAATTCGTGGGAGGACAGTGCGCAATGGTGGCAACGGACATCAATCCGTTCAGGCTCTTCAGGCAACTGGAAGCAACAAAGACACCTGCGCCCGCGAAAGCGGGCGAGATCGCACCGATCGATATCATCGTACCGAAGGGGCCCACACCGTTCGGTCCAGGACCTATTATCGGAGATCTTCAGAAGATAGGCTTACCCGCCGCCATAGAAGGCGGGAAGATAGGTATCAAGAAGGACACGACGCTGGTCAAAAAAGGAGAACCTATACCGGCGCCGGTGGCAGCGATGCTCCCGAAACTTGAGATATTACCGATGATCGTCGGTCTCGACCTGAGATCGGCGTTCGAAAGCGGTACAATATACAGAAGGGACGTTCTGAACATTCCGGAAGGATACTATTTGAATATGTTCGCTACGGCCGCGTTCAACGCACGCGCGCTCGGTGTCGCGATCGTGTTCCCCACAAAGGAGACGATCGTTCCGCTTATCGCAAAGGCGTTCAGGGAGTCATTGGGACTCAGCATATCGGCCGCGATACCAACCAGAGAGAATATCGAGATGCTCCTTGCAAAGGCAGATTCACAAATGCTTGCCCTTGCAGCAGCGACCGGCTCGACAGACGAGCGTGTGGTTGCCAGATTGAATTCGGCACCTGCGCCTGTGTCAGCTGCGCCGGCTGCGCCTGAGAAGGCAGAGGAGATCGAAGAGAAAGATGAACAGGTCAGCGAGGAAGAAGCCGCCGCCGGCCTGAGCGCATTATTCGGATAAATGAAGGAGGTAGAAAAATGGAGTATATCTACAGCGCAATGGTGCTCTACTCTGCAGGCAAATCAATAACGGAGGATGCCGTCGCCGGTATCCTGAAGGCCGCAGGTGTGGACGCTGACGCAGCCAAGATCAAAGCTCTGATCGCTTCACTCGAGGGAGTCGACATAAAGGAGGCAATTTCAAGCGCTTCCGTTATGGCAGCAGCGCCCGCTGCGGCAGCACCTGCAGCAGCAGCCGCACCCGCAGCAGCCGCAGCAGTTGAGGAACCGAAAGAGGAAGCAGTCAGCGAAGAAGAGGCTGCAGCTGGTCTCAGCGCCCTGTTCGGCTGATCGTTACGACGTCGGTCTGGCAAATAAAACCTTTTACACCCAATTCTTTATTTTACTACCAAATGATGAACGGTTTCGCTACCAATGTCTTGACATTGTGCTCCATGAGTGCCGGGTGTTCCGATGCTGACCGCATCAGACAATTATTAATAGTGCATCACTATTGCTCGTTCATCTGAAAGGTGGGTCTTATGGAAGAGGTTTTGTGCAACGTGGAACTCATAAAAGAGAACAACGATTACATTGCGAAGATACAGAGCGACCTGGGCGGTCTTAGGGAATACAGATCCGTGAACTTTGAAGAGGTCCTTGAACAGATGGTCATCGACCTTCAGGAAGAATTTGAGGCGATGTGATTTTGAGGTGTTACGATGACCGCGAACAAGATCAAACAAATAACAGATATTTTGGATATTCTTGCGGATGATAACTCCGTACCGAGAAATATAAGAAAGGGTGCCTCGGACGCAAAAACAAGACTTTTGGATACGAAAGATGCAATGGATGTGCGTGCTACGAGTGCGATAATGATATTGGATGATCTTGCCAACGATCCCAATATTCCTTTACACGGCCGTACGCTCATATGGAACGTAATAAGCCAACTCGAGATATTGAGCCAGTCATAAGTTTTTTGAACGGATGACCGAAAATTACCGGGCAATGTTCATTCCCATTCTATGGTCGCCGGAGGTTTTGTTGTCATATCGTAAACAACGCGCGTCACATTGTCTCCGAGTTTTTCCGTTATACGCTTTGATATTGCCGTAAGGACGTCGTACGGTATGTCCGCGGGTGTTGCGGATATCGCATCCTTTGTCATCACCGCTCTTACCGCTACCGTTTTTCCGTACATCCTTTCTCCGTTATGCACGCCTGTCGACCTTGTCGGTAAAAGAGCTGCAAAATACTGCCAAGGCAATTTCATCTTTCCGTTCTCCGATGCCCTTTTGATCTCGTCTTCGACGATGAAGCATGCTTCTCTTACAATTGCGATGTTCTCCTTTGTAACTTCGCCTAAGCATCTCACAGAAAGCCCGGGACCCGGGAACGGCTGGCGTTCCGATACCTTGATGCCGAGATATCGCGCAACCTGTCTTACTTCTTCTTTGTATAATTCTATAACAGGTTCCACAAGTTCCAAGTTCATGTCTTTCGGAAGGCCGCCTACATTGTGATGTGATTTAACGAGACCTTTGCCGTTCGTCCCCGATTCTATGACGTCCGGCGCGATCGTTCCCTGAACTAAATACTTTGCACCGTATGCTTTAGCCTCTTTCTCAAAACATCTGATGAAGCGTTCGCCGACTGATTTCCTTTTCTTTTCCGGATCGGTCACACCTTTCAGACCCTCCAGGAAATATTTTTCCTCATCCAGTATCTTGAAGTTTACGTTAAGTTCCTTCAGCATATCCCGAACTTGTTCAGGTTCGTCCTTTCTCATCAGCCCCGTGTCGACGAATACCGCAAGCAGTTTGTCGCCGATCGCTTTGCTTGTCAATACGGCACATACCATGCTGTCAACGCCGCCGGAACAGGCGATTATTGCTTTCTCGTCCTTTATCTGCGCCTTTATCTTTTTCAGTTGATCGTCAACGAATGCTTTTGCATCGAACATTTTTTTACACCATCTCGGATTCCGCTATTATCTTGGCTTCCATCTCTTTTCGGTATTCAGACAGTTTTTCTCTCATTGAGGGTGTTCCGACGCTCAATATCTCGGCTGCGAGTATTGCTGCGTTATCTCCTCTGTCCAGTCCGACCGCCGCAACAGGTATTCCCGGAGGCATCTGTGTCACTGACAGTAACGCATCCAAATTAACTGCGCCGCTCACCGGTACGCCTATTACGGGTTTTGTTGTCAGCGAAGCAACGACACCCGGAAGTGCCGCCGAAAGGCCGGCGATCGCTATGAACACATCAGCATCGCTTTTTGTGACCAGTTCTTCAACTCGTTTCGGCGTCCTGTGCGCCGATGCAACGACTATTTTATGATCAATTCCGAACTTCTTGAGTATCGGTGTTCCCTTCTCCGCCACCGGCAGGTCATTCTTGCTGCCCATTAATATCAGTACCTTAGCCATCGTTACACGCACGTTGATACGGATAATTAAAACCAGCGATGATACGCCCGTTGATGTTTGCTTTCAGCAAATGAAATATACCGCATTATCGCTAATCCGCTTCATGGAGGGGATCGTTGTTGTTTGCGCATAAGTATCTCATGAAGGTCATTGCAAGCATCATATTTTCCGCGTCCTCATTCATTTCGCTTATCTTCATGACCCGTTACGTCGGCGAAGCCTACGGTATGATGATGTGGGGCATGTCGATGGTGGCGATGGTGAATACCGCTTTGGACATGGGATTCCATTCGGCGAACATAAAGAAAGTGTCGGAAGGAAAGGATATCAGCAGATGCGTTTCCACGTATCTTGCGGTACGTATCGCCATAAGCAGTTTGATGGCCCTCATTGTGCTGACCATATCGCTGGCATTAAGTTATTACAGTGATGGATTCCCGTCAGAATTCTGGATGGTCACTTGGGTGTTCATTCTTTATTACGTACTGGATAACATTCTTGTCGTAATGACCGGAACGTTCATCGGCAATATGGACGCAGGAAAAGAATCGATCGTCCTTACGACGGAATATCTTCTCCGATCTGTTTCCTTGATGATCTTTTCGGTCATGGGTTCGACCGCTGTTGTTCTGTCGTTCGGATACATCATCGGTGTTGTCTGTGCTCTCGCCGTTTCATTGTTCCTGTTCAGGTCGCTCAAGGTACGTCTTGTGCGGCCGGCGTTCTTCAAAGAGTATGTTTCGTTTGTGGTCCCGCTCGCCTTACCGGTGATGCTCATCGCTGTGATGGGATATATCGATAAATTTATGATAGGTACGTATCACAACGAACTGGAGGTTGGTTTCTACGCCGCGGCCGCGGGCGTGATATATTCATTTGTCACACTCGGAGTGGTAATGAATGGTCTTTTATTGTCGCATATGACAAAACTGAACAAGGAAGGTAAAAGAGATGAAGCACGCAATACTCTTTGGAGCGCTCAGAAGTATCTTGCCGTATTGATGCTTCCGGCAACAGCATTCTTGCTTATATTCGGCAACGAGACCGCTGTCGCTCTCTTCAAAGATGGTTTTGCGGATTCCGGCCCCGTGCTTTCGGTGCTTGCGGTCGGCATATTCCTTACCGTTCTCGCCGGCATGCTGGCGCAGGTGTTGCTATCCGCCGGACATAACGTTGTATTCGGCAGATCAGCGATCGTGTACACCGTCTTTACAATTGCACTGTTCTTTGTTCTGATACCAGGATACTTTTTTGACGATATCGGCGGTGCCGTCGGAGCGGCACTGGCGGTCGTCATCGGATCTGCCCTTTATCTTACTCTGCTTTCGATATCGGCGAAACGCAAAGGATTGTTCAGCATCTATCCTAGGTTGTACATACATCTTGCCGCCGCAGGCATTGTGTTGGCGATCCTCTACTGTGTGAAGGAACATCTCAGCCCTTCAGGACTTATTCCGTTGATCCTATTGGCATTCCTGACGTTGGCTTTGTATGCGGTCATACTTGCAATTGTCAAAGAAATAACAAAAGATGACATACGATTTGTACGTGATACTCTCAGTCCGAAGAACATCTACGACGATCTTGTGGATGAGATGCGAAAAAGTTGAATTTCACTATGTTAAAGGCGTTATGCACCATCAGCGTTCAATAAAAGATATATTCTACCTAGTCATAGAGAAGCGTTCGGTGGCAAAGATGTATGTGATATCAATGATGGTCAAGGACGAGTTCGGCGTGATGCAGCGCGTGATGGGAGAGTTCACACGCAACAAGATAAACGTTGAAACTATAGTCGTCGGTAAATGCGAAACACCCGGAAAGGCAAGAATTGTTCTCTCCGTCATAGGTGAAGAATCGGCGGAGACGGCAATAGCGAGACTTGAGAGGCTGCAGGATGTGTCTGATGTCAGATTGATACCTCCGGAAGGACAATCCGCATACGCATTGATATCGACATCCGACGGGCACGTCGGATTGATCGGAGGTTCGGCACAGGTGGAAGAGATAATAGAGCGGACCAAACCCGAAAAATATGTGAAAGCGCTGAACGCGCTGTGATGGTGGTAATATGGAGAAAACAGAGAAGATATGGATGGACGGAGAGTTCGTTAACTGGAATGACGCAAAGGTGCACGTCCTTGCGCATGCTCTGAACTACGGGACGGGCGTGTTCGAAGGGATAAGAGTTTACGAAACGTCAAAAGGATTGGCCGTTTTCAGGCTGAAAGAACATGTGGAAAGACTGATAGACGGGTGCAAGGTCATGTGCTTCGACCTTCCGTACTCGCATGAAGAGATACGCAACGCGATAAAGGACACTGTCAGAACGAATAAGAAAGTGGATTACGTGAAACCGTGCGTGTTCCTCTGCGGTGAGGCCGTCGGACTCAATCCCATAGGTGTTCCCGTTAAATTCACGATAACTTCCGTCTACCTGGGCTCATATCTGGGAAAGGAGGCGCAGGAGAAGGGCGCTTCACTGGTAACATCATCGTGGATGAGACCGTGGAACCTTGCCGCTCCGGCCGGATCCAAGGTCAACGGCATATACGTAACGTCATGTTTAGCAAAAATGGATGCGAAAAAGCGCGGATATGATGAGGCCGTTATGTTGAACGCACAAGGCAACGTCGCGGAATGCAGCGGTGAGAACATATTCATAATGAAGCGCGGAAAAATATACACACCGCAGACATCGGACAGCATACTTGAGGGCATAACAAGGAACTCGATAATAGAAATAGCAAGAGATCTGGGTTATGATGTCGTTGAAAGAGAGGTCTCAAGGATAGAGATGCTTACTGCGGACGAAGTATTCATGACCGGAACCGCCGCTGAGATAACGCAGGTGACGAAGATAGACGACCGTCCGATCGGTAACGGCAAACCCGGGCCCGTAGGAAAACTATTGGCAGCAAAATATGCGGACGCCGTCCGCGGGAAGGACCCGAAATACGAAAAATGGCTGGACCGCGTCTGAACGCTGCCGAAGATAAACGGGCAAACGTTAAATACGATTTAACTTGTTGCCCTAATACGGTAATACCAGCGCGCGTGCGCAAAAAGGTCAATATTGGAGAGGCAAACGATGACACCAGAAGAATTCCTGACGATCCTAGTGGTCGTGTTCTCGCTCGTTATGATACTGGCGGGTGTATTCACATCATATTTCGGAAGCGGCAAAAGCAGAAGGGTCGGACTCGGCCTCGTAGGCATCGGACTCGTTATAGGTCTGGTGTGGATGTACCTTTTGGGTCTGTTCGGAGATCCGGGCCTTGCTCTGCTTGAGAGTGTGCGTGAGAGCGGCGCTTGGGAACTGATGTATAACTCAATACTCGTAATAGTTGCCGCACTGGTCGGCGCACTTGCGGCCATCGGGATATTCCTTGTGGCTGTCATGAAGAGTTAAAACGGCGGTCTTTCCGCCTTTATTATTTCCCATTTTCCTTATCGTTCTGAGGTTACATTCCGCATATTCAAACATGTTCACAATTTGAAGTTCTGAATGTATTTGAATTTAACTTTTTACCTGCGAGAATATAAAACTGACGAAAACCATTAAATAGTGGATATATTATCGTTGCAGAAGATTCGGTAGATAAAACTATCGTTCCGCAGGTATGGATATGAATGTTTTAGGTGTTGTCGAAGATATTTCTCATGAGGGCCTTATAATAGTGAGGGGAGAGGTCACGCCCGAGTACGGGAATATCGTCTGCGATCCTAAAGGAAAGAAAATAGGAACGGTCAAAAGAATATTCGGTCCGGTAAAGGAACCGTATATATCCGTCGTACCGGCAGACAGATCCGTGCTTAAAGGAATAGAAGGAAAAAAGGTCTACTTTGAAGAGGGAACTCAATATGGCAAGAATAAGAGAAGGAACTGATGAGGTCGAGAAATGCCCCGAGTGCGGCAGCAGGCACCTGGTGCGCGATTACGAACGCGGAGAATTACTTTGCGACGATTGCGGTGTGGTGCTTGACGACCAGTTCATAGATCAGGGGCCGGAATGGAGAGCGTTCGACGTTGAACAGGGAGAGAAGAGAGCGCGTACCGGCGC
>Ga0123356_10003324_pt1 | contig 16878 bp, 20 predicted proteins | sample TergutEmb28metaG_2_FD_92546 | JGI IMG/M metagenome (GOLD analysis project Ga0123356, IMG submission 92546) | Embiratermes neotenicus P3 segment gut microbial communities from Petit-Saut dam, French Guiana - Emb289 P3 | ecosystem: Host-associated > Arthropoda: Insects > Digestive system > Gut ...
CGGAGCTAGAGATCAAAGGCGATAAAGCGATGGGAACGTGGTCGTTCGAGGACACGGTCATCGCCATGGAGCACCGGGTCTGGATCAGGGGCGCCGCGTTCTACGAGGACTCCTACGAGCGGGGCGCGGACGGGGCGTGGCGGATCAGCCACACCGGCTACAAGCGGATCTACGAGACGCTCAGCTCGTTCGACGACACGCCGTCGCTGCGGTTCCTGGACGTGATGTGGCCGCCGAGCTGACCCAGCCGTTCGCCGAGGCGGTGCTGGAGGCCGAGCAGCTCATCGTCAGCGCACCGCACGTGCGGACCCCGCAGGACCTCGCCGAGGGGTACGACTACCTGGCGGGCAGCATCCAGGCGTCGCTGCGGATGGCGTGGGCCTATCAGCGTGACTGGCCGTTCTTTGTCCAGTCGACCGGCCCCTATACCAAGCTCGGCCTCGACAACCCGGACACCCTCTACCTGCACTCCTACCTGCGCGACGACGCCGAGTACATCGTTACCGGCCGCCGCGGCACCACGACAGATCTCAGCTTCCAGGTGCTGAACGGGGACTACTCGCCGGTCGAGGTGCCGGACAGCCTGACCGCGTTCGACGACCGCAGCATCGACATCGCCGCTGACGGGTCGTTCGAGCTGCGGTTCGGACCGCCACGGCCCGGCGCGGGCCGGAACTATGTGCCGCTCGGGGCGGGCTCGGCGATGCTCGCCGTCCGCGAGGTGTACAGCGACTGGACCGGCGAGCGGCGCGGCGTGCTGCGGATCCACCGCGCGGACACGATCGGGGCCGCGCCGCCGCCCGTCGACGAGTCGCTGATGGCCAGGCGCTACGGCGTGGCCGGCAAGATCCTGCTGTCCCGGCTGAAGACGTTCCTCGCCTTCCCGGAGTGGTTCTACCTGCGGGAGCCGGTCAACACGCTGACCCCGCCGCGACGGACACCGGGTGGCCTGGCCACCCAGTTCTCCTCCGCCGGTCACTTCGACCTGGCGCCGGACCAGGCGATGATCGTGACCGTGCCCATCGCCGGCAAGGCCACCGCGCCCTACCAGGGCATCCAGCTCGGCAGCCCGTGGTACGTCTCGCTCGACTACATCAACCACCAGACCAGCCTCACTGCCGACCAGGCCCGGATCGACAGTGACGGGATGCTGCGGTTCGTGATCTGCGAGGACAACCCGGGTGTCGCGAACTGGCTGGAGCTGACCGGCCATAGCCGCGGCTACGTGCAGCTTCGCTGGCAGCGGCTGACCAGGGATCTGGCGCCGGCGGACGGGCCGACTGTGCGGGTGGTGCCGTTCGGGGATCTGGCGCTCGCGTTGCCGTACTACGAGCACGCGAGGATCACTCCTGCCGAGTTCGCGACCCGGATCGCGGCGCGGCAGGCGGCCGTCGCCGAGCGGATGGTGGGCTAGTTGACTGGCCCCGGCAAAGAACGGTGAGCTGATGGCAGGTTTTCTGGAAGACCGAGTGGTGGTGATCGCCGGGGTCGGGCCGGACCTCGGCCGTCAGATCGCGGTGCGGGGGGCCGCAGCCGGTGCGGACGTCGTGCTCGCCGCCCGGACCGCGTCGCGGCTGGAGGAGGTCGCCAAGGAGATCGCCGATCAGGGCCGCCGGGCCCTCGTGGTACCCGCGGACCTCACCGCCCCGGCGGACGCCGAGCGCCTCGCCGAGGCCGCGACCGCCGAGTTCGGCCGGGTCGACGCGCTCGTCTACAACGCGCTGGTGATGCCGCCGATCAAGGACCTCGGCAAGGTCGACCTCGACGCCGTGCAGGCCGGGTTCGACAACAACGTGATCGCCGCGCTGCGGCTGACCCGGCTGCTCATCCCCGCGCTCGCTGCGTCGTCGGGCGCCGTGGTGTACATCAACTCGATGGTGGTGCGGTTCTCCCAGCGCACCATGGGCCCGTACAAGATGGCGAAGGCGTCGCTGCTCGCCATGGCCGGGAGCCTGGCTACTGAGCTCGGGCCGCAGGGCATCCGGGTGAACTCGGTGGCGCCCGGCGATATCTGGGGCGCGTCGCTGAAGTGGTACTACAGCTACCTCGCCCATAAGCGCGGGGTGAGCGCGGACGACATCTACGCCGAGGAAGCAGCCGCAACGGACCTCCGGCGGCTGCCGGAGCCGGACGAGATCGCGGACGCGGCCCTGTTCCTTGCCTCACCGCTGGCCCGCGCGATCACTGGCCAGTGCCTGGACGTTAACTGCGGCAAGTACCACCACTGACGCCGATGGCGGCGGCGGAACACGACAGTGCAGCAACCGGCCGTGTCGGCACGGTCGAGGACCTGCACGCGTCGGCCAGCCGGATGACAGGTCTGACCGACTTCGGCGCCTCTGACTACAGCGACGGGCTCGCGGTCCTGCTGGAGTCCTACGCGGCCGACGCCGACCTGACGTCGTTTGGGCGCCGCGTAGCCCGCGCCGGGCTACGCGGCGCGCTCGCGGCCCGGCTGCTCTGCGAGGCCGGCTGGGCGGCTCATCCCGAGCATGCAGCGGTGCCGATCGAGCGGCCGGTGTTCGTGACCGGCCTGCCGCGCAGCGGGACGACGGCGCTGCACCGGCTGCTCACCGCCGACCCCGCGCACCAGGGGCTCGAGCTGTGGCTCGCCGAAGTGCCGCAGCCGCGCCCGCCGCGGGACACCTGGGCGGCGAACCCGGCGTTCCAGCGGATCCAGGCCGCGTACGCCCAGCACCACGTCGAGCACCCGGAGTTCATGGGCGTGCACTACATCGCCGCGGACACGGTCGAGGAGTGCTGGCAGCTGCTCCGGCAGACGATGCGATCGGTCGCCTTCGAGTGCCTCGCGCACGTGCCGATGTATTCGCACTGGCTGCGCGGGCAGGACTGGGCCGGGCCGTACCGCCGGCACCGGCGCAGCTTGCAGCTCATCGGCCTGCACGACGCGGGCAGGCGCTGGGTGCTGAAGAACCCGTCGCACCTGTTCGCGCTCGACGCGCTGCTGGCGGCGTATCCAGACGCGCTGGTGATCCAGACGCACCGCGAGCCGGCCGCCGTCATCGGCTCGATGTGCAGCCTCGCGGCGCAGGCGACCGATGGCTGGTCCGGCGCGTTCACCGGCAAGGTCATCGGAACCGATCAGCTCGAGCTGTGGGCACGCGGACTCGAGGAATTCGCGGCCGCCCGGGTCCGCCACGACCCAGCGCGGTTCCTCGACATCGACTACGCCGACTTCACCGCGGATCCCGTCGGCGCCGTGGAGTCGGTGTATGCGCACTTTGGCCTGCCGTACAGCGGGGCTGCGGCGGATGCGATCCGTGCACTGCACGCCGCCGCGTCCGGGGCCGCGGCGCGGCCAGCTCACCGGTACTCGCTCGCTGACTTCGGGCTGACGGCCGGGCAGGTGGACGAGCGGTTCAGCGGCGACAAGCGCGGCTAGCCGTCAGTAGTAGCCGGTGGTGCCGTCGACGCACTCGCGGAGCAGGTCGGCGTGGCCGTTGTGGCGCGCGTATTCCTCGACCATGTGAGTGACGATCCAGCGCAGCGACCATGGCTCGCCCGTGCGGTCCGAGGTCCGCGCGCTGAGAGCATCCAGGCTCGCAGCTTGCGCGACCACCTGCCGCGACGCGGCACATTCCTGCTCGAAGGCATGGATCGCCTCGGCGGGGTCGGCCTGGTCGACATCGTTGAACTCCGCGTCCTCGTCCGCGGACGTGTCGTACAGATCGGGGATGTCTTCGCCGACGAAAATCTGCCGGAACCAGCCGCGCTCGACGTTGGCCATGTGCCGGACCAGCCCGAGCAGGGATAGCGTCGACGGGGGCACGGCGCGGCGCCGGAGCTGCTCCGCGGTCAGGCCCTCGCACTTCCAGATCAGAATGCCGCGGTGGTGTTCCAGCCAGCCGGCCAGCATCTCCTGCTCGTCCGCGTTCTGCGCTGGTCGCGCTCGGTCGGTCGCCATGCGGCGACCCTCTCACAGCAGCTCTGCTCGCGCGACCTGGTCCAGGGTCAGGGACTCGATCTGCCCGTTGAAGTAGTGTCCGCGCGGGCACAGGATTCGCGCGCTTTCCAGTAGCCCGTCGGTCGAGGCGACCACGTAGGAATCCTGGACTTCGGCAGGAAGCCCGCAGCGCGCCGAGCCCCGCGCATCCAGGTATGCCGGGCAGTCCACGAATATCGTCGCGCTGGCCGCCACCGTGATCCCCCTTCGTTACCCCGTCAGAAGTCAAACCGGGCCGAGCTGGCATCACCAGAGCAGCAATGGCGCATCAATGTCGCATGCACCGTCGTGGCGTGAACCGCGCGCACACTGCATACGCTTAAGAAGGGAGAATTCCCGTTCCGGATAGCGGGGTGCTGCTATGGCCGAAGGCACCGCAAGGAAGGGCGAAGCGGGGCGGCGGCGCCTGGCGCAGCGCCGCAAGGTAGTGGGCCTGACCCAGGAGCAACTGGCCGAGCAGCTCGGCGTGGAGCGCAGCACCGTCGTGCGCTGGGAACGGGGCGAGACGCGTCCGCTGCCGTGGCTGCGGCCACGGCTAGCTCAGGCGCTCATGGTCTCGGCTGATCGCATCGAGGAGCTGCTGGCCGTCGACGGCGCCACAGCCAGCCCGCCGGACCCGGCTGCCGTCATCCCGAGGCAGTTGCCTGCGGCGGTGGCCGACTTCACTGGCCGGTCCGCCGAGCTACGAGCACTGACCTGGATGCTGGACCAGGCTGAGGCCGACGCGCCGGGCACAGTGGTGATCAGCGCGATCGGCGGGACCGCCGGGGTGGGTAAGACGGCGCTGGCCCTGCGCTGGGCGCATCAGGTCGCGCACCGTTTTCCGGGCGGGCAGATGCATGTGAACCTGCGCGGCTTCGACCCCTCCGGCACCCCGGCGACGGCCGCTGAGGCGATCCGAGGATTCCTGGACGCGCTCGGCGTGGCGCAGGAGCGCATCCCGGCCAGCGCCGAAGCCCAGGCGGGCTTGTACCGCAGCCTGCTGGCGGACAGGCGAATGCTGATCGTGCTGGACAATGCCAGGGACGAGTGGCAGGTCCGGCCGCTGCTGCCGGCCAGTTCTGGCAGCCTCGTCCTCGTCACCAGCCGCAGCCAGCTGGCCGGGCTGGCCGTCGCTGACGGAGCCCGGCTGGTGACTCTGGATGTGCTGAGCCACGCCGAAGCGGCGCAGATGCTGACCGCCCGGCTCGGTGCCGCCCGGTCTGCCGCCGAGCCGGCGGCGGTCGACCGGATCGCCAGCCTCTGTGCGTACCTGCCGCTGGCGCTGGCCGTCGCCGCGGCGCGGGCCGCGACCCGGCCCGGCTTCCCGCTGGCCGCTCTCGCGGCTGAGCTCGACGTCTCGGTCGGCCGGCTGGACGCGCTGGATTCCGGCGACCCGACATCCAGCGTGCGGGCGGTCTTCTCCTGGTCGACCCGGCAGCTAAGCGAGGAGTCGGCGCGGATGTTCCGGCTGCTAGGCCTGCACCCGGGCCCGGACAGCTCTGTCGCCGCCGCGGCCAGCCTGGCCGGCCTCGCGGTGCCGGAAGCGCGCCGGCTGCTGAGCGAGCTAGCTCGCGCTCACCTGCTCGCCGAGCACGTGCCCGGCCGTTATGCCTTCCACGACCTGCTGCGTGCCTTCGCCGCCGACCAGGCCAGCGCGATCGACAGCCCACACGAGCGCGAAGCCGCTGTCGGCCGGGTGCTCGACCACTACCTGCACACCGCAGCGAGTGCGAACCTGCAGCTGGAGCCGGCCGCGGAGCGGGTGGTCCTCGCCTCGCTCCGGCCGGGCGCTGCTGCCGGACAGCATGCCGGGTACGCGCAGGCAATGGCCTGGTTCGAGGCCGAGCATCAGGTCCTGCGCGCCGCCGTCACCCTGGCCGCCGAAACCGGGCTGGACAGCCACGCCTGGCAGCTGTCTTGGGCCGTGTCGAACTTCCTGCAGCTTCGCGGCCAGTATCACGAGCGTGCAGCCGTCCAGCGCACCGCGCTGGCCGCCGCGACACGCCTTGGTGACACCACCGCGCAGGCCATATCCGCGCGGCTCATGGCTGACGCCTGCGCCGAGCTCGGTGACAATGAGCAGGCTCGCGGCCACTTCGCCAGCAGCCTCGCCCTGTACCAGCAGCTCGGCAACCGCATCGGCGAGGTCAGAATCCACCACAATCTCGGCGTGCTCGCCAACCGGCAGGGCCGCTACGCCGACGGGCTCGGCCACGCTGAGCTGGCGCTGCGCCTGTCCCGGGCGATCGGCGACAGAATCTCCGAGGCCGTCGCCCTCAACAACGCCGGCTGGAGCCACGGCCTCCTCGGCGACTACGAGCAGGCGCGCGCGATCTGCCGGCAGGCAGTCACCCTCAGCGCGGAAGCTGGCCACCGCAGGATCGAGGGGCGAGCGTGGGACAGCGTCGGCTACGCCGAGCACCAGCTGGGCAACCTCGGCGAAGCCGCCACCTGCTACCTGCGCGCAATCGGCCTGCACCGGGAATCCGGCGACCGCCTCGCTGAAGCGGATACCCTCACGCACCTCGGCGACGCCTACAACGCTGCCGGCGAGGCCAGCCGGGCGCGCGAGGCCTGGCAGCAGGCGCTCGCACTCCTGGGCGACCTCGAGCACCCCGAGGCCCAGCAGATCCGCGCCAGGCTCGCCCTGCAGGTCATCGAGTGAAGCCGGCCCGGCGTCAGGGGGTCCAGACGGATCGATCGTGGGCGAAGTAGACGACGCGGGGATCGAATGCCTGCAGGGCATTGATCCAGGCCGGAATGGCCGGCAGCGGCTGGCTGTGGCCGTCTAGGCTGGCCCGCCAGGCGAGCTGATCGGCGGCGTCCTGCGTCGCCGTGTCGTGACTCTGGCCCGCAACGATCACCGCACCGTCACTCTTGCGGATGATGAGGGACTGGTGGCCTTGGGTGTGACCCGGCGTCGGCACGAGAAAAACACCCGGCAGCACTTCAGCCTCCCCGGTTATCGCTTCGAAGCGGCTGCCTTCGATGAGTTCGGGGAGCGTGTAGTCCGGGGTCCCGCGGGCGACGTCAAGCTCTGCTGACTGCACGAGAACCGGTGTCGGCCCGAGCAGCGGATTGCCGCCGCAATGGTCGAAGTGCAGGTGACAATTCGCGGCGAGGCTCAGGTCGGAGGGCCGAGTCCCGATTGCGGCGAGCGCTTCACCTAGCTGTGCCCGGTGCGGCCGGTAGCGGGCATCGACGTCAGGGTGTGAGCCCATGCCGGTGTCGAACAAGAGCGTTCCCCTGGGATGGTCCACGAGGTAGCCGAGGCACGGCTCTACTCGTGGATAGCCCGTTCCGGTTTCTTCGGCTGGCCGTACGAAGTAGCCGAAATCAACGCGCCGCACGAGCACTTCAGTCATGTGCTCAGTCCTTGCGGGCGATGAAGTAGGCATTGACGATGTCGCCATCGACGTGCGCGATGTTCACGGTGGTAAAGCCAGCCTCGCCGAGCATCTGCTGCGCGGTCTGCTCTCCCCACATGGTGCCAAGGCCCATCCCGCCCTCGGCCAGGGAGACGGTCATGCAGTGCATGCACGACACGGTGTACAGGAACGGCCCGAGCGGGTGGCCCAGGTTCTCCGCGAGCAGGCTGGACGCCCGCGTCTCGACACAGAGGTATACCCCGCCAGGGCGCAGCGCGCTGGCGATCCCCGCGAGCACGAGGTCCGGCCGGGCCTGGTCGTGCACCGCGTCGAAGGTGCTGATGAAGTCGAACCGGCCGAGCTCGCCGAGGCGGGCGACGTCGCGCTGGTCGAAGTGCACGTTCGCCAGGCCCTTGCGTTCTGCTTCCAGGCGCGCCGCCGCGATCCCGGCATCGGACAGGTCGTAGCCCGCGAACTGCGAGCGCGGGAAGGCGTCAGCCATCAGGTTGACGGCGTGGCCAGACCCGCACCCGATGTCGGCCACGTCGATGCCCTGCCTGAGCCTGTCGATGAGCCCCGGCACAAGCGGCAGCGTGACGTCGATCAGGGTGGCATCGTGCAGGGCGCCGCTGTCCTCTGCCATGAGTTCCTGGAACCGCGGGAACGCCGAGTACGGCACCCCGCCGCCGCGGCGGAAGCAGTCGACGATCTGATCTTCGACCTGCGCCATCATCGCGATGTCCTGCATCGCGATGCCGAAATTACTCATGCCTGCTGCCCGGGTGAGCCAGGCGGCGTGATCAGCGGGCAGCGAATATGTCCCCGTCGCGCCATCGTGCTCGACGATCCGGCCGGTGGTCATTGCCGCCAGCCACTCGCGGACGTATCGCTCGTCGAGCGAGGCGCGCGACGCGACTTCCGCGCTCGTCGCCGCCGGCAACCCCGCCATCACGTCGAAGAGCCCGGTGCGGTGGCCGACACTCACCATCAGTGCCAGCGCGGCCTCGTTCATCATGCGGAGCATCCGCTCGGAGAATTCCGGCGAACCTCCGGCCCGCGTGTCGCTCATGCCCAGTCCTCTCACCCGGAGGAACGGGCGTAATCGTAGCGGGCTGCGGCTGTCCTAGCGGCGCGCTGATGAGCGCGGTCGCCGGCCGCGAGCCCCGGCCACGAGCAAGGCCAGGCCGACGACCGCGATGATCGGGCCCGCCGTCGCCCAGACATTGTTGTTCGACATGAAGCTGCCGCCCAGTACGCCGAACCCCTGCAGCGCGAACACCGTTCCCGCGGCCAGCAGGAGCACGCCGACCACGCCGAGCACGAACCGGATCACGATGCCTCCCTCGGTGCCGGGGCGGGCGGCCAGTACCGGCGATCCGCCTCGATCGGGCTCATGAGCCCGACGCCGTTGCCGTCAGGGTCCTCGACGATCGAGTACCGGGAGCCCCAGAACGCGTCGTAGGGCACCTGCCGGCTCTGGTAGCCGGCCGCGGTTAGCTCCGCGTACAGGTCATCGACAGCCTGCCGGGTCGGCAGGGTGAAACCGAGGACGATGCTGCCCGTCACCGCGCCGCGCGTGCCGGAATCCCACAATGCAGCAGATTCGGCGCTGTCCCACTCCAGCGAGAGGCCGCCCGGCAGGCTGGCTTCCGCGTGCACGCCGTCCGTGTCGCTCGGCGAAAGGCCGAGTCGCCGGTAGAAGCCCATGCTCGCGGACATGTCCGCGACGACGATGTTCAGCTGGGCGAAGACGGGTCCCGTCGTGTCGGTCATGGCACCAGCGTGCCACCCGAGCGCGCTCGGCGCGCCGAACCCGTACCTTCGGCGGGAGGTAAGGTGCAATCTGTGCCGACGTCACAGCTAGTTCCTGATGACTTCGCGGTTCCGGCCGGATTGCGAACCGAGGTATTCGCGCTGGAGCCGCTGACGGTCCGGCACAACGAGCGAGACTACGCGGCGTGGACGTGCAGCATGGAGCACATCCGGCAGACTCCCGGCTATCCAGATGGCTCCTGGCCGAAGCCGATGTCACTGGAGAAGAACGCAGCCGACCTCGTCCGCCACGCGCGCGACTTCACCAGTCGGGCCGGCTTCACGTACACCGTCCTGGAACCGGCGACCGGCGACGTCATCGGGTGCGTGTACCTCTATCCTGCGGAGCGCGCCGGGTTCGACGTCGATGTGCGGTCGTGGGTACGTGCCGACCGCGCCGAGCTGGACAAGCCGCTGTACGAGCTGGTGAGCGGCTGGCTGGCGGACAGCTGGCCGTTCACGAACCCGGACTACGCGCCGCGCTGATGTCCGGGACAGCCAGGCTTCGACTCACCTCGGTGACGATCGGGGCGCCCGACCCGCGCGAGCTGGCGGCGTTCTACGCTCGGCTGCTGGGCTGGACGGTGACGGCCTCGGACCCGCCGCGGCCGGGTTTCCCGCCCGAGGACGGCTGGGCGCAGGTGCGACCGCCAGCAGGGGAACAGGCCCCGCGGCTGAATTTCGAGTACGAGGCGGAGTACACGCGCCCCGTATGGCCCAGCGTGGCCGGTGAGCAGCACATCACCGAGCACCTCGACATTGCGGTCACGGACCTGGACTCCAGTGTCGGCTGGGCGGTTGAGCAGGGTGCCACGCTGGCCCGCTATCAGCCACAGGACGACGTCCGTGTGCTGCTCGACCCGGCCGGGCACCCGTTCTGCCTCTACGTCGGCTAGCCCGGTTAAGCGGCCGAGCCCGCTCGGCGCCCGAACACCAGGCCGGCCGTCAGGCCCGAGCCGCCCGGGTAGTTGCCGCTGAACAGGCCGCCGAGCATCTCGCCGCAGACATACAGCCCGGGGATGACGGCGCCAGAGTCGTCGAGGACGCGGGCGCCCGCGTCGGCCCGCAGCCCGCCGAAGGTGAAGGTGATACCACAGGTCACGGGGTAGGCGTAGAACGGCGGCGTCTCGATCCTGTTAGCCCAGTTGCTCTTGACCGGGATGACCGCGGCCGAGCGGCCGTCCTTGACGGTGGGGTCGAAGGCGACGTCGCGGCGGACTGCCGCGTTGAAGTCCGCCACGGTGGCCGCGAAGCCGTCGGCATCGATGCCGCACCGTGCCGCCAGTTCGGGGATCGATGCCGCGACGTGCTCGCTGACACCCGGGCTTTCGTACTCCTCCGCGCGCAGCAGCGGCCGGAGGACTGCGTCGAAGACCTGGTAGGCGATCGCGCCCGGCTGCGCGATGACGTCCGTGCCGTACCTGGCGTAGGTGTAGTTGCGGAAATCGGCGCCCTCGTCGATGAACCGGCGGCCGTGGCGGTTGACGACGATTCCGAGCGGATAGCTCTGCCTGGTCAGCTGGTTGGTGAGCTCGCGGTCCCCGACTGGGGGTGCGCCCGCGTCCCACGCGACGGCGTGCGCCGTCGACCAGTCCCCGGCACGCCCGGCCCCGATCTCCAGAGCCGCGCGCAGCATCCGGCCGTCGTTCAGCGGCGTCCCGCGCACCCGGGCGTGTTGCCAGTCCTCGCCCAGGTGCTCGCGGCGCATGCCCGCGTCGGCCTCGAAACCGCCGGCCGCGAGCACGACGGCCGCGGCCTCCGTGCGGCCGCGGGCGCCGTCAGGTCGTTCCCATATGACCCCGGTGACTCCGGTACCGTCGCGACTGAGCGCAGCGCAACACCGCTCGTACTGGACGTCGATGCCGAGCCGGGCCGCGATCTCGCGGTGACCGGCCATCAGGCCCTTGCCGCCCCCGACCGCCCCGACCGCCAGGCCGCCCCAGAACTGGTAGCTGGCGTCCGGCCGCCTGTACGCCTGGCGCTCGTACATGAGCCGGAACGGCATGCCGAGTTCCCTGAGCCACCGGACGCCGGCGCCCGAGTCAGCGACCAGGGCGCCGGTGAGCACCGGATCGCACCGGCCCGATGTCGTCCGCTCCATGTCGGCGCGGAACTGGCCGGCCGGATAGGGCGGTACCTCGGTCTGCGCGATCCGCTCGTCCGGCTCGACGATGTCCAGCAGGTCAGGCAGGCCGTCGTGGGCCATCCGGATCGCACCGGCAGTGAAGAAGCTGTTCCCGCCGGATTCGGCTGGAGCGGCTCGTTCGAGGAGCACGACGCGGCGGCCGCGGCTGGCGGCCGCGTGCGCCGCAGCGAATCCCGCGTTACCGCCGCCGACCACGACCACGTCGGCGGACTCGGCGATCTGCGGGGCGCGTGACGGCATCTCATCCTTCCGGCTGGTCGGCTGAACTCTGATAGTAAGGAAGCCGTGCCCGCTAGAGGCGGACGGACGGATGAGAGACGGGGTGCGTGCCGTGGCTGATCTGAAAGAGGAGTTACACCGCAAGCTGCAGGCGAGCCGGTCGACGGTGCTGTCGAAGCTTGAGAACCTGAGTGAATACGATCGTCGCCGTCCCATGACCTCGACAGGCACGAACCTGCTCGGGCTCGTCAAGCATCTGGCCGGGCTCGAGTACCTGTATCTGGGTGAATCGCTCGGCCACCCCGCTCCCGAGAGCATGTCCTGGATCGAGGACGGCTCGATCTGGGAGGGCGCCGACATGTGGGCGAAGCCCGATGAGTCGAGCGACTACATCATCGGCCTGTACCGGCGTGCCTGCGCACATGCCGACAGCGTGATTTTCGCGCTCGACCTGGGGGCACCCGGGTCGGTGGCGCACTGGCCAGCGGACCGGCGCGATACAACGCTGGGCGTCCTGCTCATCCGGATGGTCGCTGAAACAGCCCAGCATGCGGGCCACGCGGACATCGTCCGCGAGCTCATCGACGGCAGGGGTGGTCCTGATCAGGACGAATTCGACGAGTCCACCTGGCGCGAATACGTCGCCCAGGTTCAGACTGCGGCCGACGCGTTCCTCGACGCAGCGGAGCCAGGACCACGGCCGTGAGTATCGAGCGGCCTGGTTAGACCTGGGCTGACCTGGCTCGCGAGCACGCGGCCGCGAACCAGAGCGACCACGTTACCCTCGTTGTTGACTTCATTAGTACGCCCGTACTAATCTGTGACCGTGAGTACTAATCAGACGTTTACTCAGGTCAAGCGTCGCGACCAGCTTGTCGAGTGCGCGATCGACGCGATCGTCGAGCTAGGTTTCCAGCGGACGTCGGTGGCCGAGGTGGCGCGCCGGGCCGGGGTCAGCAAGGGAGTGGTGACCTACCACTTCCCGGCCAAGGGGGAGCTGATCCGCGCGGTCGTCGCGGATGTGCTGGGCGCGATGACCGAGTACCTGGAGCCGCGGATGCGCGCCGCCGAGCCCAGCACGTTCCCCGAGCGATTCCTCGCGGCCTACATCACCGCGTGGGTCGGGTACTTGCAAGCGCACCCGCGGCCAGTGATCGCGCTTGTCCGCATCTTCAACAGCTTCCGCGATGAGTCCGGTCAGCCGGATGCGGCCTTGCGCGAGCTGCTCGACGCCCGCGTGCGGGACATCGCCATCGTGACGCAGATCCTCGAGCTCGGGCAGGACCGCGGGTCGCTCACCGCGTTCTCGGCGCCGGTTGTGGCGGCGACCGTGAAGGCCGTCCTGGACGACCTGATGCTGCAGCTCGCCGCCGACCCGTCGATCGACGCGGAGACGTACGGAACCGAACTCGCGGCGCTCTTCGAGCGCGCCACCGGCGCGCCGCCGCGGACAGATAAGGAGGACAGAGAGCAATGAAGCCCTACTTCGAAGTCAGTCACATCGCCGGGTTACTGCTGCTCGTCATCGCGCCGGCCTGGGGGATGATGGAGCTGGCGCAGCATTCCAACACGTTCGAAGCCCGCAAGGGCGCCACCAGGGTTCGCTTCGGCGGGTTCAGGCTGGCGGTCCTGACCTGCGTAGTCGTCGTGAATCTGGCGATCTACGGCGCGCCGAGGATTGCGCCGGCTGCAGCGATCCGGCCGGCCCCGGTCGCCTTCGGCATCGGCATCGTCGTGCTGCTGGCCGGGCTGGTCCTGCGGGGCTGGTCGTTCAAGGCCCTGGGCGACTACTTCACCTTCACCGTCATGGTCAGCTCGGACCAGCCGGTCGTAACCAGGGGCCCGTATCGGGTGCTGCGTCATCCCGGCTACACCGGCGTCCTGCTGGCTTGCACGGGAGTGGGCCTCACGACCGCGAACTGGCTCGCTCTGGGGGTCACGGTGGTCGTTCCGCTGGCATTGCTGCTCTGCCGGATCCGCATCGAGGAGCACGCGCTGTGCGCCACCCTTGGCGACCGGTACCGCCGCTACGCCGCAGGCCACAAGCGCCTCGTTCCGCTGGTCTGGTGATCGGGGTGCCAGCGCAGGTGGCCATCGTGACCGGTGGCGGATCCGGGATCGGCGCGGGGCTGTGTGGTGAGCTGGCCCGCCGGGGCGTGCGAGTGGTTGTCGCCGACATCCGCGGCGCCGACGCGGAGCGAGTGGCGGCCGAGATCACGGCCAGCGGCGGCCAGGCCGAATCCCGCCCGGTGGACGTGTCGGACGAGGCTGCCGTGCGGCTGCTCGTGACCGAAACGGCCGCTGCCTACGGGCGGCTGGATTACCTGTTCAACAACGCCGGCATCGCGATCGGCGGCGACGCCAGGGACCTGAAACTCGAGCACTGGAACCAGGTGCTCGACGTGGACCTGTACGGCGTGCTACACGGCTGCCTCGCGGCGTATCCGGTTATGGCGCGGCAGGGCTTCGGGCACATCGTGAACACGTCGTCGCCGATCGCGTTTTTTCCCGACCCCGGCAACGGACCGTACTGCACGGCCAAGCACGCTCTGATCGGTCTGTCGCTGACGCTGCGCCTCGAGGGCGCCGACCTCGGCGTCAGGGTCAGCGTCGTGTGCCCGGGGTTCGTGCGCAGCAACATCTACCAGAACGCGCGCGTCGTCAACATGCAGGCGCTGAGCGGACGCGAGCGGGAACGGGCAGCGGGTGCACCGGCCCGGATGATGTCAGCGGAGCACGCCGCCCGAGTGATCCTGGACGGCGTGGCGCGCAATCAGGGCCTGATCGTCTTCCCGGCAGGCATGCGCTGGCTCCGGCGGCTCTACACAGTAGTCCCGGGGTTGCTGAACCGCGAGTTGCAGCGTCGCTGGTACCGGCGGCGCAGTCTCCGTATGGAGGCCTAGCTCAGGCGGACCAACGGGCCGTGGAGCGGGCCGAGACGTTGGCGAGCAGTTCAGTTATCTGCGCACCGGGAATCTTGCTCCGGACGACATTCGGGTTACTCGGACGGCGTGCTATTTAGTCAGCGCCGTCTGAGCAGACGGCGGTATAGCCCATGCCTGCCATCACGGTCCGGATGTGGCCCCGGTAAAGGGCGTCGGTGTCATCGACCGTCTGCTGCAGGCTGCCGAAGATCTCCATGCCGAGGAAACCGCGGATGGATGCCCAGGCGCCCCCCATGATCGCGACAATCTGGCCGGAGGGGACCGCGAGCCCGACACGGTTCACGAGGTCCTCCAGGAGCGGGCCTGCCTTCAGGTCGGGGGGCATCTGGGAACGGCCGGGGTCGGCAGCACCGGCCTGCACTGCCGCTATGTAGAGCATGGCGGGGACAGAGGAGTAACGGGCAGCCGCGGGGCCGGTCGCATCCCACGGCGCGCGGTAGCCAGGGATGGGAGTGCCCGCGATGAGGGCGAAGTCGGCCCTGTTCCCGAGGGCCCACTGGCGGACGGCGTAGCAGACGGCCTGAAATCGTCCGGCATGGTCGGCCGCCGGCACCCCGTCACGGGCTGCCGCCATCGCGGCCGCTCCAGCATCGTAGGCGTCGGCGCAGAGCGCGCTGATCAGGTCCTCGTGGCTCGGGAAGTACCGGTACAGCGCCGAGGACGCGGTGCCCATGTGCCGTGCGATCGCGCGGAGGTTCACGGCGCCGGTGCCCTCCTCGGCGAGCTGTTCCCGCGCTAGTGACTTGATCTCGGTGAGGGTGGCCTCGCGCTGCCGGGCCCGCCGGGTTGCCGGCGCCGGGCCGGCTGCGGACGTGGTCATGCAGACGAGTGTGCCGCTGAAATGTGATCAGTGCAAACTTAGCGAGCGCTGCTCTTGACAGTCCGGGCCGCCTCGCTGTGCAATGAGAGAGCATCAGTCTTTTAGTGATCGATGATCTCTCAGGAGGTACTCGGGGTGTCTGATAGCGAGCTGGCCGTGCAGGCCCGTAGCGATGGCGAAGGGTTCGAGGTGTGCGCCGTCGGCGCGGGCATGGCTGGACTGTCGGCAGCTCTGATGCTCGGCCGGGCCGGGCGGGCAACATTGGTGTGCGATGGCGGCACTGCGCGGAATGCGCCCGCCGCTGCCGTGCACGGGGTGATCGGCCACGACGGCACCCCGCCAGCGCGGCTGGGCGAGCTCGCGCGGCAGCAGGCGTTCAGCTATCCGTCGGTCACGCTGGCGGCGAGTCCCGTCGCCAGCGTGACGGGCAAGCCAGATGCGTTCGAGATCGGGTTCGCCGACGGGCGCTCGCACCGGGCGAGGCGCGTGCTGCTGGCCACGGGCATCGCCGACGAGCTGCCGCCGATCCAGGGCCTGGAGCCGCTGTGGGGCCGGACGGTGGTGCACTGCCCGTACTGCCATGGCTGGGAGCTACGCGGCGGGCCGCTAGCGGTCCTCATCCTGGGGCGCGCCGACGTTTTCAATGCACTCAAGCTCGCCAACCTGAGCGGCCGCGTGACCGCACTGCTGAACGGGGCCCCGGAGCCGTCGGCCGCCGAGCAGCACCTGCTCAGCGCGGCCGGCGTTACCCTGCGGCCCGAGCCTGTCGCACGGCTCGTAGGCGACGGCGACCAGCTGCGCGAGGTTCGCTTCACGGACGGGACGGCGCTCGAGGTGACCGGGCTGTTCGTCCACCCGCCGGCCCGCCAGGCCGCTCCGTTTGCCGCTGACCTGGGCTGCGACCTGCTGCAGGATGGCATCGTTGCGGTCGACGACCTCGGCAGGACCACAGTCCCCGGTGTCTACGCGGCGGGGGACATGGCTCGTCGCGCTGCGATGCCGATTCCCGGACAGCTCGTTTCCGTCGCGGCGGCCGCCGGGACCCTCGCGGCCATGGCGGCCGATCAGGAGCTGCTGGTTGCCGACCTGGGCATGCCCTCGCCCATGCCCTGGCCGGCCAGCGGATCTCTCACCGGATGAACTGTCGCCGTTCTGCGACGCGGCCTGCTGCGGATCCGCCGCCCATGAGAGCCCGACTTTCGGGCACGCGCTAGAACGTGCCGAAGGGCGCGGTCAGCGGGTCGACGTAGTCCGCTGGCCGGGGGCGCGCAGGCACCGGCCGCTTCTCGCCGATCTCGGTCAGGATCGGCATGAGGATCGCGTCGAAGGCCGTCGCGCTGTACTTACTGTGCAGCGCGGACAGGACGCCCTTCTCGCTCATCGTGCCGATGACCTCGCTGAGCACCTCGTGCGACACCTCAGACCCGTCCGCTAGCTCGTCGTAGGCGGACTGCGCTAGAGAGGCAAGCTCCGGGCAAGCGGTCGCCTCGGTGAGCACGATGAGCGTGGCGTCCTGGAGATTCATGCCGGAAGTCTATGGGCGCCGCGGGTGTGAACGCAGTGAGAGCGAGCGCGCCCCGAAAGGCAAACGGCTCCCATCACGTCATGGGAGCCGTTCGCTC
>Ga0123356_10003325_pt1 | contig 16878 bp, 12 predicted proteins | sample TergutEmb28metaG_2_FD_92546 | JGI IMG/M metagenome (GOLD analysis project Ga0123356, IMG submission 92546) | Embiratermes neotenicus P3 segment gut microbial communities from Petit-Saut dam, French Guiana - Emb289 P3 | ecosystem: Host-associated > Arthropoda: Insects > Digestive system > Gut ...
AGCTATTTTAACCTCTTTATTTATGATTTCTATGCCAACACTGCCATTTTTCCCATTAACAAAGAATTTTACATCTTCGTCAAGCGGATATTCTGCTGCAAGTGAATTATTTCTAAAAACCACGACACTATCCGGCAGACCTGATTTAAAAAGAGGAAAAACAGCAAACATAGCAGCAATCATTGTAATCACAATAAAAATATCCGCAATGCCGATAGTACGTATCGTATCTGAAAATAGCAATTTTACTGATTTTTCTAACGGTGATTTTTTATATGACATAAGCTAAACGATTATTTCGCTCAGGAAATAAAATTATTATTTCTGCTTATCGCTCTGTAAATTGTAGGTTACTACCGTTTTTGCGTAATAGAGATTATTATGAACCGCCAGACCAACAAGCACTGTTGGATTAGTACCGCGCCACGCGGTTTGGATTGAGAGCTGCCCCTGCTTTATATCATGAAATCCGATTCGGTTTCTTTTTCCTGCCAATCCAAGCCGTTTCTCATACGCTTTTGAAAGATGATTAGCCCACTCTCTTACAGTTTTGTCAAGCTCCTGCGCTGCGAGCGCCTTTGTTTCCATCTCATACTTATAGTATCTGCCCCTTTCATCAAAATAAAAGGCAGCTGTAAAAATCATCCCTTCAAACTCTACAGAGTCAACTCTCAAAAACTCAGGAGTCTCTTTTGACTTTATACTGTCACGCGCAAAAATCAACAAAAGAACCTCTTTAGATATACCAGCTGGAATTCCCAAAATGTCTGTAGGTTGTAATTTACGGTTTTTTAATCCTGTAACTATACTCATCGAGTCTCTATAAGATTTCTCTCTCCTTTTGCGCTGAGTCTCAACGAAATTGTCCATCTCGGCAAGCTGTTTCTCAAAGCGTTCAAAAAAGATAACCGGTTCACATGATTTTACATCTTGCCGCCTTAATCCTGTAGCTCTGACATAAGAATCAAATTTTTCCTTATAGCCTTTATCCGCTGCTAAGGAATCCATCGTTTTCTTCCATTTGTTAAGCTGAGGCATAGTAAGCGTTGTTGTATCACCGGTACAAATTAAATACTCGGTTCTAAGCTCATAATCCGCTGAATCTTTAGCGGCAAGACTTTTGGGATTTGAAACGGGAGCTGCCGATATACAAACGGCTGTGAGTGCGATAATAGCCAAACTGAGAAAGTTAATTTTGAAGATTTCTTTGCCTGTCATTTCAAATAACCGCCGTTTTGTAAGCAAAATTTATATCCGAATTAGTTCCATTCTGCATTGCCTGTCTCTTTTTTACTATTCATTAATATAACATTCGGTGTGTCGGGAGAAACAAATTATTTCTGACCCGCCGCCAGAGTATTTGACCGGATTTTACGCGGGTCTCTAAATTCTTAGCTCTGAGCGCTGTCTTTTTGTATTTTCTTTTTGCTCACATTCTGCTTCTCCGCTAAAGATAAAAACTTGCGGGCAAGCCGGTATATAAGCGAAAGCGCAAAGAGATTGACAATGGTACGCAAAAACCACGGTTTTATCCGTTTTTTTCTAAACATTTCTACTACCTTTTAATGAAGGATAACTAACAGATGGAATATACTACAGGCACAGTCGGTAAGTGTATTTGTTTGAGGCTTCATGAAAATGATCCTGTCTATAACAGTATAGAAAGCGTTGCTGAGACTGAAAGTATCGAAGCGGGTGTTGTGTTTGTAATCGGCGCAGTTAAAAACGGGGCTGTCGTGGTTGGGCCTATTGACCAAAATGAAAGACCGCTGCGGCCAATAGTTGAGAGGTTTGACGAAGCGAGAGAGATTGCCGGAATAGGGACGCTTTTTAAAAATGAAGCCGGTGAGATGAAGCTTCACATGCACGCGTCTATTGGTCACGGTAAAGAGATTGTTGTGGGATGTCCGCGCGTGGCTCTTCATTGTTGGTTGATAAATGAGATAATAATACTGGAGCTTAAGGGGCTTAATGCGGTTAGGGCGAAAGAGGCTTCGGGGCTTGAGCTTTTGAAATTGACTGGGGTTAGTTTATAATGACAATGACTAAAAGGACAAAGGATGTATTGACTTCGAGATTTGGATTTTATTCGGTGTTGACAAATCCGATAAAAGGATATGAGTACCTTACCGAACTGCTTGTTGAGGAAGAGATACCGTTTGTTCAGCTCAGGATGAAAAATGTGTCTGAGAAGGAGATTGTTGATACTGCTTTACGGATGCGTAAGATCACCGAAAACAGTAATACTCTTTTAATAATAAATGACAATCCCCAAATAGCTAAAGATGTTGGCGCGGACGGAGTTCATGTAGGACAGAGTGATATGCCGTACAGCCGGGTAAGGGAGATTGTCGGTGATGATATGATAATCGGTATATCAACGCATAATCCTCAGCAAACTAAAAACGCGTGTGAAGAAAAACCTGATTATATTGGGATAGGGCCTGTATGGGCTACGCCCACTAAACAAATTGCTGACCCTGCCATTGGACTTGACGGAATGAAAGAGATGTTATCGGTTTCAACAGTGCCTGCGGTTTGCATAGGCGGAATTGACTTGTCGAATCTCGCGTCTGTTTTAGAATTCGGAGCGCAGAATTTCTGCATGGTTCGGCAGTTTACTCAGAGTGAAAATCCAAAACAGGTGCTTGGCGAGATAAAACGGATTTACGGTGATATCTACAGTAAGGGCTGATATATTATCAGCCCTTACTGCGATACACAATCCTGCCGCCAAGAACCGTGTAAGCGGCGGCCCCTGTAAGCTCCATACCCAAAAACGGACTGTTCCTTGATTTGGAGAAGAAAGCGTCCGCGTCAACCGTCCATTTTACAGATGGATTGATAATTGTGATATCAGCGACAGAGCCCGCCTTGAGCGTTCCGCCGTCAAGACCTAAAATTTGATTCGGCGCTGCGCTCATTCTTTCTACCATCTGCGCTGGAGTGATAATTCCCTTATGTACAAGATATGTAAGCACTGCTCCAAGAGAGGTTTCTAATCCTACTACTCCAAACATCGCGGCGTCAAATTCAACGTCTTTTTCCTCAGAGACGTGCGGCGCGTGGTCGCTTGCTATCGTATCAATTGTTCCGTCCGCAAGCCCCGCTATTATCGCATCCCGGTCTAAAGCGGTGCGCAATGGCGGATTCATTTTTTTATTCGTATCGTACATCCCTATATCCTCATCTGTCAGCACAAAATAATGAGGACACGTTTCCGCCGTTACTTTTACCCCGCGCGATTTCGCTTCACGGATAAGACGCACTGACCCGGCAGTTGACACATGGGCAATGTGAACTCTCGCTCCTGTATATTCAGCCAAAAGCAGATCGCGTGATACCGCAATATCCTCAGCGATAACAGGAATCCCTCTTACGCCAAGCCTTGTAGATACAAGTCCTTCATTCATGTGGCCTTTGGCGCTTAGCGTCGGTTCTTCACTGTGGCATATCACCGGGATATTAAATGACTTTGAGTAATTAAGCGCATTGCGCATTACGTTTGATTTGGCGACAGGTTTTCCATCGTCAGAAACCGCTTTCGCGCCTGTCTTTACCATCTCACCCATTGGGGCAAGTTCTTCTCCCTCAAGCGCTTTTGTTATCGCGCCAACTGGATATATCCGGCACGGACACCCTTCGCCGCGCTGTATGACATACCGGATTTTTGCCTCTTCGTCAAGCACAGGATTGGTATTGGGCATACATGCTACAGCCGTAAATCCCCCCGCAGCCGCAGCCTGAGTTCCAGTGGCTACCGTCTCCTTATCCTCACGTCCCGGCTCGCGCAGATGTACGTGCATGTCAACAAGACCTGGAACAACCCACATCCCGCTGGCGTCTAACTTTTCAGCGTCACTATATTGCGAAGGGATATCGGCGCAAACCGCTTTCACTACCCCGTCCTCAATCACGACGTTATACACTCCGTCAATACTTTGAAGAGGGTCAATGACTCTGCCGCCCGTAATCACAAGCGGTTTTGACGCAATTTCACTATTGACAGGATATTCAACGCAGCCGTTTTTTCTATTGACCATTTTGATTTATTCCCCTCCGCCCAAAAGATAAAGAACCGCCATTCTTACCGCAACACCGTTTGTCACCTGATTTAAAATCACCGAATTGCCGCTGTCGGCCACATCTGACGCAACTTCAACTCCGCGGTTTATAGGCCCAGGGTGCATTATCACCACATTCTCTTTTAGCTTTGAAAGCCTGTCAAGGTCAACTCCGTACCTGTCGCGGTACTCCCGGTTAGAAGGAAAAACCGCGCTTGACTGGCGCTCAAGCTGAATTCTTAAAAGCATCACCACGTCCGCTCCGTCAAGCGCTTCGTCCAAGTTATCAGTCACAGGCACGCCAAGACTTGCGGTATGGCTGTGCTGGGGCAGAAGCGTAGGCGGACCGCACAGTACAACGTCCATCCCCATTGTCTTCATACCCCAGGCGTTTGAACGCGCTACGCGGCTGTGAAAAATGTCACCTATTATGGCGACTTTAAGCCCTTCAAGTTTTCCAAATTTTTGCCGGATCGTCATCATATCAAGAAGCGCCTGAGTCGGATGCTCATGGAATCCGTCCCCCGCGTTTACAATCACCGCGTCTGTACATTTTGTCAAGAAAAACGGCACGCCTGCCGCACTGTGGCGCACGACCACCATGTCAATTTTCATCGCCTCAATATTTTGAATTGTATCCCTGAGAGTTTCGCCTTTGTTTACCGAGCTTGTAGACGCCGCGAAATTAAGAGGATTTGCTGATAACCGTTTTTCGACTAATTCAAAGGAGATGCGGGTGCGGGTGCTGTTTTCGTAGAATAGATTAACAATTGTTTTACCTCTGAGAGTGGGGACAACTTTTATATCCCGCTGGAGAACCCCGTAAAAATTATCCGCTGTGTCAAGAATCAGATTAATATCTTCACGGGATACGCCCTCTAATCCAAGAAGGTGCTGTATATGAAGCTTCATATATTCTAAATTATCCTCCTTAATAGTCGTTCCACATCAAAATAATAATGCAGAATGCAAAATGCAGAAATATTTTAGGATTTTATCTTTTATTTCTGCATTCTGCATTATTATTTCTGCATTATTCAATCCCCCTCCTCAAGTTCTGTGAGCCAGAGAGAATCTTCGCCGTCTTTTTCAGCAACTTTTAAAGCGACTTCCTGTTTGGCAAGAGTCGTAATCTTCTTACCAACATAGTCCGCTCTTATCGGAAGCTCCCGGTGACCCCTGTCAATAAGCACCGCAAGCTGTATAGTACGGGGACGCCCCATATCCATGAGCGCGTCAAGCGCGGCGCGCACCGAACGTCCGGTAAAAAGCACATCGTCAACCAAGATAACGTCTTTTTTGCTGATGTTAAAAGGGATATCCGTAGCGCGCACAGCGGGCTGCGCAAAAGCGGTGCGGTAGTCGTCGCGGTAAAGAGTCACGTCAAGTTTTCCGCAGTCAAGAGCCGCGTTTTCTAACTTACCCATTTTCTGTGCGAGCCGTTTAGCCAGAAACACGCCTCTTGTCTGCAAGCCGACTATACACATATTGCCAAAATCGCCGTTATGCTCCAAAATCTGATGCGCCATGCGCGTTATGGCGAGGTCAAGAGCGTGGGCGTCCATGATGAGTTGTAACTTTTTCATAATACATAATATAAATTCGGCGAAGCGGGAGAATCCGGGGAAAAAATATCAGATAAAAAAACGGGCGTCTCATGCAGGGATGACCGTTACTGTTATCCCTGTTTTGATACGCCCCAATTTATGAAGTTAAAGGAATCGGTTAAAACTTGAAACCTATGCCGGCTTTGATATCAATACCGTGCTGTGTGACTGTATTAAACAATCCATCACCCATGTCAACCAAGTCTTTTTCTAATTTATTTTTCATTCCAATACCGTAAAGCAGTGTGGTACGCAGATACATCTTTTCGCTTAACTCAAAATCAGCGCCGCCGCCGAATTTAAACCAGAGCCTGCTAAGATCGCCTGAGTCTTCAGCCTCTTCCTCCATGCCTCCGGCTTTTAATTTTGCCGACATGCAATGTGAATAGTTAATACCGGCTGCAGGAAAGAGCGTCATAGATTCTGACATTTCTATGGGATATTTAAGCAGCAGACCAAAATTCAAAAATGTAAAAGATGTTTTAATATCGTCGCCAACGCCCGGAATGCCTAAATCAAAATCATCATCATCATCATCCCAACCGCCGCCGCCAAAAAGGTCGCCCATACCACTCTTCACATCCATCTTTCCGCCGGCAAACGTAAGTCCCCCGGAAAATTCTACATACTGACCATCAACGAATCCATAAAAACCGCCGCCGGTATGGGGATAATTAATTTCTAAAAGAGTCATGCCAAAAAATGAAGCTTTCACTCCGCCGCCAAAATAACTCCCCAAAAACGCACCGCCGCCCGCGCTCCATTGAGTTGCATACGCCGAAGACAACAATCCGAAACCAATTGCGAAAGCTAATGCTTTCCTTATCATACCCTGCTCCTTTTAAGTTAAACGCAAAACTTGTATGGACGATAATATAAAACATTCACAAAATAAAAAGCAATAAATTCACAGTGATACCCGCGCTCCCTTACGCATGGCTGCAGCAAATATTAAACCATCAGAATCAGCCGTTATTGATACGGAAAATTTACTAAAGTTTCATTGATTAATGCCGAATAACATAATATATTATTGAAGATACGGTTAAACGTTACGCCCGTACCGCCCGCCGGCTGCACGACAGCCGTGAGGCCGCCGGACGGTACAGGCGCAGCATTTAACCGTAAGATGTATAATAGAATACTTACCAAAAAAGGGGTCAAATATGAGCATGAACGCAGGAAATGTAACAGGTTCAGGAGCCACAAAAGCTTATTACCAGAATCTTCAAAACAAAAGAGACGGCGGAAACGCTCAGGAGACAAACAGCGCAGCGGCGCCGGCGGACGCTTATACCGGCGGAAAAGGCAAAGTAGCCGGAGCGTATTCAAAAGACAGCGCCACAATGCAGCAGCTCTATGATATGGCTGAAGCTAACCACGCTTCAATGCGCTCAATGGTTGAGAGCATGCTGGGCGTTGGCGGCGGCAAGGGCGGCCACCACGGTCAGGCGTTCTGGGCGATGGCTGCCAAGGGGAATCAGTCTGATATCCCTATGGTTCCTGTAAGAGTTGATGACGCTACACGCGCCAAAGCTCAGGAGCTTATCGGCGAAGACGGATATTTTGGAGTAAAGAAGGTAACAGAGCGGATTATGGAGTTCGCCAAGGCTCTTGCCGGTTCTAATCCAAGTGAAAAAGAGGTTGATAATCTGCTTGACGGCGTTAAAAAAGGGTTTGACTCAGTAGCAAAGATGTTCGGCGGATTTGATAAACTGCCTGACGTTACCAAAGATACTTATGACTCAATCATGAAGGCGTTTGAAGACTGGAAGGTTGAGCTGGGATTTGCTGCTGCGGAGAAATAGAAATTTTTAAGGGCGGGGCTTGCCCCCGCCCGTACAAAAAGAGACGGTTTGCAAAGAACTTGCTTCACGATGTATCTTTATTATTATGAGAAGCCTCTCCTTACTGATAACATCTTTACTCCTGATATGCACATTTAATGTTTATGCAGCTGATACGGTCAGCGCTGCAGGGCGCGTTGAACTGCTTTTGCGTCTTGATTCCATCGAGGTTGAAAAGCAGACCCTTAAGCGTCAGGGTAAACCGCTCAGGGAGCTTGAAACCGCAGCTTCGCAGATTCGCGATTCGCTCGCCGCAATGCGCGCGCACATTGCTCCTTCAGAGCAGCAGCGCTCTTCTGAAAAGAACTTTTCACTCCCTTTTTCGCTCCCTTTTTCTTCAGCGGTTTCAAATTCGTTTTCAAAGATTGCGTTTAGCCCGCGCAATTTTTTTGACTGGTTTATTATTGTTGTAGGCATTGTTGCCGTGCTTTCAGTGTTTTTGCTTGTAATAGGCGTTCTTCATACCGCAAGAGCAAAAAAACGACGCGCCGGAGCCGCCGCGCCAAAAGCAAAATCAAAAGATAAATCAAAAGAGAAGGCCGTAAGTAAGCGCATGAATTTAGCGCCTCAGGAAAATCATACGGCGGCGCAGCTTCCTGAAATACCTAAAATGGCTCCAATGCCGCAGCCTCAAACTCCGCCGCCGTCTTTTGGCGGCTATGATTTCGCGGGACGGGTAAATCTAAATGGGCAGTCTGCCGAAGCGCAAAATAAAAAAGAGGTATCTAACAGTGATGATAAAGTTTTAGCTCTTCTCAAGGAACGTATACTGAGCGCCTCCGCTCCCGAACAGCAAACCGCGGCGGCTCCGTTGTTTGTTACGGGCGAACAAGCGCCGCCGCCCAAAATATCTCCGGCATTTTCAGCGCCCCCTGTTGGAGCGAGCGCGCAGGAACTCGTCATGTCCGCGTCGCAAGAGGGGCTGAGCGCGCAGGAGATATCTAAACGCCATCAGATAAGTATTGACCAGGTTAATTTGATTTTGAGAATGGCTAAGAAGTGAGGGTTTTAGAACTTAGAGCTTAGAACTTAGAACTTAGAATTGAGAATTGAAAGCTGAAAACTACCGCCACTCATCTTACCATAAACGACAAAACCATTCTCAAAAAATTTCTTGATAAATTTGCTATTGACCCGCAAAATTTAGGTGTTGACATACTCATTAATTCTGTTGGAAACGCGTTTTCATACGTCCCTTACGAGAATCTCACAAAAATTATTAAAGCCGACGCGCTTATAAACCCGCGGTCTGCCATGCGTTATCCTGATGAGGTGATTGGAGACTATCTGCGGTTTGGGAGCGGGGGGACCTGTTTTTCGCTCACTGCCGCCATAACTGCGGTTTACTGCGCTTTGGGGGTAGACGCTTATCCGATTCTTGCAGACCGCCATTATGGGGCGGATACCCACAGCGCGGTTATTATTTTCAGAGAGGGACGGGTTTTTCTTATTGACCCTGGCTATCTTCTTTTTATACCGGTTCCTCTTTACAATGAAGAATCTTCATTTGTTGATACCGGCACTAACAGTATAGAGCTTAAGCCAATAAAAAACGGCGAAGCCGCCCAGCTTTACACAACGTATAAAAATAACAGGAAAATGCGGCTTACCTATAAAATCGCGCCTGCCTGCCCGGAACACTTCGCCCGTGTGTGGGAGAGCTCTTTTGCCTGGGAGATGATGAGTTATCCGGTGCTTACAAGACGCACGGCAGGCGCTCAGCACTATTTACAGGGGAATAAGCTTGCGGTTTACACAGGCGGTAACAGCCGGCGTATTATTTTTAATGATGACAATACCCGCGGCGCGGCTATAGCGTCAACATTTGGAATTGATCCGCAAATCATAAAAAAAGCGTTGGAGATAACAAAAAATGGCTGAGGTAAAAAATGTATTACCTGTAAAATACTTCGCGGCTGTGCTTTACAAAGAAAAAACATGCCTCGAACAGGCTCTGCGTTCTCTTGAAGAAAAATGGGGAAGCGTAGATATAAGCGGCGAAGACCGCCTCTTTGACGTAACCGCCTACTACGAACCGGAAATGGGAGCCCCGCTCCTGCGGCGCCTTATGTCCTTTCACAGTCTTTTGTGTCCTTCTCTTATGTCAGACATAAAGCTTGCATGCAACCAAATAGAACAAAGCCTCTCTGTCAACCAAAAAAGAACCGTAAATATTGACGCCGGATACTTAGACCACAACAAAATACTCCTTGCTTCCGCAAAGGAAGCAGGCCAGAAAATATATATAGGCAAAGGAATTTACGCCGATTTGGCAGGCCGCTGGAAAGCTGGCCGTTACCAGCCGTTTGAATGGTCTTTCCCCGATTTTAAAGACGGCAGATATGATAAAGAGCTGCTGAAAATGCGGACTGAATATCTCAGGCAAATTAAAATCCGCGGTTTTTAGATTTTATCTGTTGCGTTACGCTAAGGTTTTTATATATAATATATAGATAACCGGGAATAAGGTATTGTACTGGTATTGGATACAGATAATCACCTCTTTGTTCAACGCCGGTAACGATTTGTTATATTTTTTTTGGTTTTTTAGCTTATATTTATATTTGAGAGCAGCCTTTTTGGAGCTGTTTACTGAAAACGGAAATAATATTAGGGGAGGTTCCCATGAAGAAATTAAGCGTTTCAGCATCCGGTCTGCTGATAGTTATGATGGCGTCTCTGTGTGTATTTGCGCAGCAGGATTACAGCACGATTCATGTGCCTGTCACTTTCTATGACTTTCACACCGACAGGTCTAATCCTGAGTTTGAGCAGCCGCATAACGGCGGGTTGAGGACAGGTGCGGTTCAGCAGCAGCTTGATAACGACTTTAAGCCTGTGGCGGTAATGCCGAACGCTTCCGGGCAGGGCGGAGCCGGCGCAAACAGAAGTATGGGAATCGCCCACTGGTTCCGGGACTGGAATACCTACACGCTTGCTGATCACCAGAACAACGGGAACCCGGCGGCTTTTTATGGTCGGGGCGCTAACCGCGCGCCCGGTTACAGTCCGCCTTCGCGCGGGTTTCAGCAGGGTTTTGCGAGCAGCCCTAATACCGGCGGCGACCAGTGGCAGAATGAGTTCCGCATGCCTGTAACGTTTACCGGGGATATTACTACTATTGGTCACGATACCTCATTTAAAAATATTATTATCAGAGATTCCATAGCGTTCACAAGAATGCCCGACGGAAAGTACGAGTTCGAAAACAGGTCTTTCTTCCCGATAAATAACCGCGGCTTCGGCAATGAGTGGGTCTCGGTTGAGGGCGCCCGCAACCGCGGCAGAAATTATGGTTTTGCTATGGAGATGGTTTATCCTTTTGTGGCGAAAGACGTCAATAACATGGTTTTTGAGTTCCGTGGGGACGACGACGTATGGGTGTTTGTTGATAAAGACCTTGTTTTGGACCTTGGCGGTATAAAGGACGCTGAAGACGGCTCATTTACATTGGCGAACCGCGGAATACAGGAAGGCGGAAAGCATACCCTGCGCGTATTTTATGTAGAACGCCACTCCGAGGGCTCTTCAATACGTATCCAGACAAATATAGTGTCGCCTCCAGCCGATATAAAGCTTAGCACAAGCGACAACCCGAATGACCGCGGTTCTTATATTAACGACGGCTCTATCCCCGGACTTACCGTTGAGGAAGAGAAAGTCGTTTACGCTCACATTTTTGATGACAGCGGCAATCTCATAGACATAAGGGGTCAGGGTAACTGCGACAGAATAACCTGGACGCTTACGCACGCGGACGGAACAAAAGAGACGCATAAGGGGTGCGAAGTTACAGTTACGACAACCGTTAAGGGTAATCTTGTTATTGAGGCGGTGTACATAGACCCCGAAAACCCTGACGACCCTGTTAAAGGCAACGCCGGAGCGACTTTCAAGCCGCTTCCCGCGGACTCTCTGTGGGTAATGCGTGACGGTTACTTCCTTGAAAACGGTATTATTAATCCTGAAGACAGGGTTAAGGAAGCGTATTTCGCATCCGGCCAGGATGAGATTATACTTTGGGTTATTGAGGTGGACAGGTACGGCAACTTTGTTCAGGTTTACGGAGCCGATATTAATGATATTCCTGCAAAAAGAAGGCTTGAGTGGGAGATTTTTGATGCCCGCGTAGTGAGTATAGATACTGAAGGTTTAGGCACATCCGGGGTTAGACTGAGAAGAAAACTTGAGGGTGAAGGTCTTGAAACTACGGTTGATTTTAAGGGAGACGTATCTGTTTACCGTGCGGACGGCTCTTTTCAATTGGTTCCAAGAGAGGCAAGAATCTCAACGGGAACAAAGGGCGAGCCCGCTATGGCGATAGGTCCTAACCCCTTCAGGCCGGGGAAAACTTCCTTAAGGGAAGAGCTTAGATGCGATATAAACAAAATTTGCGATTTCTATAAAAACGCTATTGAAAAATCAAGTAAAGACGGAAAAGGAATCCTCATAGCGATAGACGCGCCTGCGAAATTGAGACAGATGCGGGGCGGCAGAGGCGGCGAGCCTGTTTTTGGCAGGGTTATGATTTACGACGCTGTAGGTAACGTGGTGCACACAGGCTGGCTTTACGAATCCGGCGGCAGCGCCCGTTCGTACGGTTATGTCTGGAACGGCAAAAACACAAAAGGCCGTAACGTCGGCCCTGGAACATATTTGGTAGTGGTAAGCGGCACCGTAGATGATACGGGAGAAGCTTTCAACCCGCCAAGACGAAAGATAGGGGTTACGAAATAAGGGAAGAGTGTCCTGATTTTGTGTACAGTTTTTAACAAGTCCATTGCATCTGCTTAACAAGACAGTTGCGCCGGGCTGTGAATAATATATATTTCATAGATGGACTGTATTGCGTCCGTTAATACTATATTGTAGTTGTATTGTACTGAAAATTAACTGTTAATAACTAAAAACTGAAAACTAAAAAACTGTAATTTATAGGAATTATTTGAAAGGAGTCGTTGCCATGCTTTTAAAACGATTAAGTCTTGCGGTCTTGCTGTTAACCGCGTTCTTTGCTCAAGACGCCTTTTCGCAGAGAAGGCCTGCGAATATTTTTGTAGGAAAGTGTCTGGGGCAGCCGGGCTGCGACGCTCAGTACAGCACTATTATGGCTGCTCTTGCTGCTGCTAATTCGGGTGAAATTATTGAAATTATTGATACCGAGGTGTATGCCGAGCAGATTAACATCCGTTCCGACAAATCCGGTATTACTATTCGTTCGACAAACCCTACTAACCGCTCAAAGCCTATTATCAGATGGCGTGATGCTGTTAATACTTCGCCGCAAAACTATAATGAGGCCCGGAATATAGCCCCGGGTACCAATTGCGGTATTGACGGTTATGAGGTTGGATGCAGCGGTAACTTTTCAACTAACGGCACTATCCGTATTATTGGAGCTATAGGCGTCACTCTTGACGGTCTTGCTATAGAAGGCGGTGAGACTCCGGCTTTAGGGCGGTTCCCGTTTGGATATGACAACGTGTGGGAAGGCGCACATGCCATGTTCTACGGCAACTCTTCGGTTGCCATAGCCGGTTCAGGTAATATTACCATAAGAAACTGCGATTTGCGCAACTCCTATCACGGCATCTCAGTTAAAGACAGAAATAACGGCGGAATTTTTCAGAGTTCAAACCCGGCGGACAATGACAGGGCAGACCAGATTCCGCTTGCCTCTTTTGGTACGCAGGGCGGCCACCTCTTTGAATACAACCGTATTCACAATAACGCAGTAGGTTATTCAAGCGAGTCTGCGTGGGACCTTGCTTCTACAGTCCGCTATAACCTTTTCTTTAACAACCATCACCTTGTTCCAGGCACCGATCCCGGTAATCCGGGCAGCAATGATGACAAGACGCCTGGGGCTATTGTGTTTAAGGACCAGGTTCTCTCGCCTGTCGCTATTTACAACAACACTTTTTACAATAACGCGGGTAATATCAGTTTTAAAATGTGGGCTGCCGGTCCGCATCTGATTTTTAATAACATTTTCAGCTCACAGGCCGCAGGCGGACGTAACGGCCTTATGCCCCGGCTTACCAACCGCGTACACAGCAGCGTAGTAGCCGCTTCAGGTTTTCAGTCGCAGAATGTGCATATACAGAGCCCTCACCATCAGTGTACGCCGAATAATGCTCAGGTACCTGTTATTACGGAAGCGACTATGCCGGATGGTTTTCCCGCGCCGCCGTCTGCGCCGTTTACACCCACACAGGTATTCCAGTGCAGAACTCCTGAGGGATGTAATCCAGACCCTGTCGGTAATCCCGGCCACACGCCGTATTGTACAGGTAACGAACCCAGAACCGGCACCGGCCAGGCTATTAACAGGTCTACGCACGGCGCTACACTCGGCATGGGCTCAAATGTCAACTGGGTTGAAACAGGCGGGTATCTTGGCAACCCCTCGCTGTTTCAGTCGGTCACCCCAGGCGACGCTAACTTTTTACATCCTGTATGGGATGACCCGCTTGTTGTACAGTATATAAGGAACAAGGGCTGGCCTACTGCCGGTATTCTCAATTCAGACGGTTCCATGGCTGACCTTGGAGCTATCTCTTCGGTTGCAGCCCCTATAACAATAGTTGCAAGGGCAATTCCTACAAACGTGGTAAGAATCGCAGGAGCCGGAGCCAACAATGCCACTGCGGAGTTTCGTTTTGAAGCTTATGACGCGGCTACCGGCCGTACCGTAACATTGGAAAATGCGGAAATCACATTAGTGCGCTGGGTTCAGCCTATTCCAATGACCGCAAACAAAGACTTCAATCCAGCTAGTGCAGCTGCAATTCTGTCAGCCAATATCCGGGATTTAACAAGTCAGCTGACAGACCGTTCCGTTGCGATGGGCGCCAACAGAAAAATGTTTACAGTACCTGATGTCGGGCAATCTGTTGACGTCGGTCAGTTGTATGGTTTTTTTGAATTTGTTATAAAAGGTACATATCAGGGACGTACAATTATTTCAGACGTCTCATTTTTACCTTACACCCGGCTTCGTAACTTTTTTACTGTAGAGGTGCTTCACAACGGCAGCCCTGTAGACGTTGTTCAGGCTGGAGTGGCTTACACGCTGCGTATCAGAGCCTTTACAATACCTGAAAACGCTACAAACCCTCTGTCGCATAACACAGGTATCGAATCTATAGAGTTTCAGCTTTTCACAAATAATATGTCCAGTACCATGTGGGTTCCGCCAGACCCTGGCGCTGCGTTTACAGTGTCTACTCCCGGTATAAGCAGCGGTCAGAATGAGAGAACGTGGCCTGTCTATTTCAAGACGGCCGGTGATGAATCTATAAGAGCTACCGGTATTGGTACTATAGGCGGCAGAAGAGTTGCGTTTTTGGGCGTTGGCGACATTAAGGTAAGACCGGGCCCGCCTGAAAAAGTAACGTTTATTGTTCCGGGGCCAAAAAGCGATCTTTGTCCTGACGGCAATTGCGCGCCTGCTCTCCCTATGCCTCTGGGAGCGCCCTTTAATGTTGAAGTTGGTGTAACGGACAAGTTCAATAACCTGGTTGACCAGTCGGTACCTTTAAAATTGGATAATATTGACCAGGTGCAGTCCGCTAAAGACCGCAGCTGCCTTGTAGCCGATTTTACATCTCAGAATGCGAGTACGGATGTTGCCACCGGTATAGCTACATTTACAATAAATGTGGGCTGCGGAGTACAGGGAGAGTGGTTTGACATGAGGGCGGAGGTAACTTCCGGCGACGCGTCGGGCTCTCATGATATAGGAAGGCTCAGGGTCGGGCGTACTCAGGACAGGCTTTATATATTCGTTGGCGGGAGCAGTAACAGCGGTGACCCTCTGCCCGGCGACTGGAATCCTGACAGGGGTAATATCGCCTATTGGGACCCTGACGCTGAGGTACGCGGGGCAGCTGCAGAAAGAGTTGCAATTCATGTTAAGGCTGTAAGCGGCGGCGCGGTGATGGAGAGAGATTTTGAAGTCTGCCTCACAGCTACAGACCCTGAAATTGAGTTTTACGATGCAGCTTCGGGCGGTAACAGGTTGCATGACGTCTCTATAAATCTTAATAACGGTGAGGGTGTGGTTTGGATTACAGCCCTGGCAGAAGTAGATAACGCCTCTATTGAAGCGTTTGCCTGCGGCGGTTCAGCCAATGCGATTAACTCAGCTTTCCCAAGAAACAACATCTATTTCAGACCGCTCAGCAGCGAGATTAGAAATGGTGTTGTAACCGCAAGAGGCAACGGCAGCGGCGTACCTGATACTATGATGATATATTTTGCGGAACAGGAAGTAGCTGCGGACAAGTTTGGCGGCAACTGGCCTATGCCTGAGAGCGCTTACCTGTATTGGCCTGCTGAAGTTGTAGTTACTAACCCTGAAGTGCTTGGCACCAGGGTAGAATCCACTACTATCGAAATAGCGGACGGAGAGGTAGGACGTCAATTGCGGGTTGTTTTCCCTGCAGGCAGCGGACACCCTACCGGTTATACTTCTTTGCTTGGCTCAGAAATGATTGGCGGACTCAAATGGACTATGGGCGCTCCCGCGGGCGCACCTGTTGAATGGGAGAGATTCCGTGTAGTAGAGGAAATTGGTCCAATCATCTCCGCAAGAGGCAATGCGTTTAATGACGCGCCTATGGGAAGAACCGGGCCTATGATTATGGAGAACATAGGCGGCGAGCGTCAGGATACTATTATGATTCAGATTTCCGAGGGAGTTGCAAATTTCGGTGAAGCATTGGCCGGGGCTTCTATTCTGCATAGAAAAGGAAGCGGAGCAGCGCCCACAGATTACATATTAGACGCTTTACCTGGAGATGGAGCTTCTATAAGTGTTGCATCTGTTACGCCAAGGGGCGAATGGTTTTACCTCGCTTTGTCCGGTGCAGGCGGAGATAACAACATAGAAGAAGGCGACTATATCAGGTTTAGCCACACTAAGGGTATTGCTGATGGCGACGGTAACGAGGTTCAGGGTAATAACCGCTGGGTGCGCATTACTCTCAAACCGCTCCCGCCGGAGATTGATCAAGATAACAGCTATTACGCAAACGTCATCAACACACCGGTTAATTTGGTTGACCAAATTAAGGTAAAGTTTAACAAAGAGGTAGACCCGTACGGCTGGTTCGACGAGCTCTCTGTTGACTTTGCAGGCGTGCTTGCGAGTAATAAGATTTCCGATATGGAAGCTGAAGCAATTAACTCTGTTACAGGCGACCCGTCTGCTATAGAAATTAATCTTGCCAAAGCGTTCCCAAGTGTTTTCGGCGGTAATGCGGCTGCTATACAGAACCTTACAAGCGGTACAATGACGCTTAATATCCGTTACAAAAAAGGTGAAGAGAACCCTATTACAAATGAGTGGGACCC